>Ga0209715_1001725_pt1 | contig 17596 bp, 19 predicted proteins | sample COGITO_mtgs_1205_2_FD_184809 | JGI IMG/M metagenome (GOLD analysis project Ga0209715, IMG submission 184809) | Pelagic marine microbial communities from North Sea - COGITO_mtgs_120503 (SPAdes) (version 2) | ecosystem: Environmental > Aquatic > Marine > Epipelagic ...
GGTCACAAATAAAGAGTACAATTAAGAAAAACGCCAAGCTTGCTTGAGCGTTTTTTTGTTGGTACTGTTTTCAAAGTGGAGCTTTATGGGATCAGTGAAGCTAATCCCATCTGGGGTCACAAAGGGAATTACAGAAATGTAGTTCCTTTTTTTATACATTGACTTACAACGATACTCATACCCTCAACACAATTGAATATAACGATGACAATGTGATAGGAAATATAAAAAAGCCTCCAGTATATTTACTGAAGGCTTTTAAAAATCAAACTTTTAATTTACGTTAACTTTAGGGTCTTTTTTTAGTTACAATTAACAGAATAAATTTCAGCTTGGGGGTAGTCTATGCTTCCAATTCTTAGCCCCATTTCTTCGTCACAATCATAAATCACCCATGAATCATTATACTCAGCTACTTCTGCATTTAAATTAATTATATAAGCATTGTTTGTTAAAAGTAATTCCCATATTCCAGTCGTAAGAATGTTGTTATCAGATTGCACTTCGTATGTGCCGTCAATACTGAAGGTGTAGATAAATTCGTTAAAATCAATGAAATCAATTACCCATGGACATTCTGTCAAAATATTAGAAGTACCCTCTTGGGTTGAACAATCGTAATTATTATCGTCATTACCATCGTCATCACAATCAATATAATAAATGTCAGCTTGGGGATATGTTATGCTTTGCATTTCTAGGTAAGCGTATCCAAGGTCTGTATTACATTCGGTAACCACCCATTCATCATTATAATCAGCTAATTCTGCACTTAAAGTAATATAAAAAGTATTATTTCCAGCGACTACACTCCATACCCCAGACGTAAGAATACTCCCATCAGAATTACCTCCAATGTCCTGTACTTGGTATGTACCATCACTATTTAAGTTATAGATAAATTCATTAAAATCAATAAAATCAATTGACCAACAATAATCGGCTAAAGTGTTTGTGATGTCTTCAATTGAACATTCGATCACAAAACCATCGTCAAAGCAATCTTCTATTATAGCTTCTAGCTCATCATAGCTATTAATTGTTACTACCGTATTGTCTTCAGTGATAATATCTAATGGAAGAACTAAATCAACATGATAAGCTCCATAAATAGCATTAAAGACTTCTTCGCGTGAATTTATAGTTAGAGGTGCGCCCTGGTCTAATATTATTGAAATAGGATATACAAAGTCAAAACATTCACCCATGCTAGCTTCATAGTCTTCTTCGCACTCTTCACTAAAATCGTCTTCAGTGAAACCATCACATATAGCATGGCAGGCATTAGGATATGAAATTGTAAATGTTTCCCCGTCTAAATCGGTAATATTAATACAAACAGGATCATATACTTCAGTACAAATACAATCATCAATCTGCTCAAAATTACAGTCTTCTAGTAAACTAAAAAATTCATCCTCGTCATTAATTGTTTCTATTTCTAGAGCATTACTATTTTCATTGTAGGTCTCAACTTGAAATGGGAATGCAATTCCATCTATAAACAAATTTTCTGTTGACCCATTATAAATCTCTACAAGATTTTCTAAGCTATTCACTGTAACTGTGACCCCTGTATTAAATGAAAGATCGATTGGATATACAAAATCGAAACAAAAATCAAAAACAACATTACCCGCAGGGTTTCCCGTTTCGTCTACATTGCCATTTTCATCATATTGTTGATTTAGTCTACTTAAAGTTGTTATAATAGATTCACTTTCTTCTGTGTTTTGCGGTGGATCAATAATAGCCTCTTCATTAGTACAAGACGTAAAAACAAGAAGTATCATCACAATACTAAGAATTACACTTTTAATTTTTTTCATTTTATCATTTTTTTCATTAAACATTTGTTACGATTAATCGCTTATAAGACAATTTGTAAAATAAAAACCCTACTTTTTTCTTTAATTATTTTTTTTATAGTTTTGATGTCTAATTCAAACCAATTTAATGCCTAAAGATAATCGTAATATATGTGAGTCAAAAATTTTTGAGGCTTTATACAATGCTCACGCCAAAGATATTAGACGGTTTCTTTTTTATAAAACCCAAGATTTACATAAAGCAGAAGATATTTTGCAAGATGTGTTTATTAAGCTTTGGGATAATTGCAGCAAAGTAGATTATGATAAAGTGAAAAGTTATATGTATAGTATTGCTAATAATATGTTTTTAAATGAGGTAAAGCATCAAAAAGTTGCACATAATTACAATAAATATAACAAAAAAGAAAGCACTAACGAATCACCTGAATTCATTATGCTAGAAAAGGAGTTTATGGAAAAGTTAGAATCGACAATTGCGAACTTGCCAAAAAAACAGCGCGAGGTTTTTTTAATGAATAGAATTGAAAAGAAAAAATATAAACAGATTGCTCTGCTTTTAGATATTAGTGTAAAAGCTGTAGAAAAACGAATGCATCAAGCCTTGGTTGTAATGAGAAAAGAAATAGGTAACGTTTAATTGAAACCATGAAGTAGGGTATTTATGTAGTTAGTTGTCTTAAATATAGAAATAGAATGGAAAATCAGAACTCACATAACAACGAAGAAATTTTTTTAGCACAATGGCTAGAAGGAAAACTCCCTGATACAGAGCTAAAAAACCGTATTAGTGAGGCTGATTATAGCTTTTATTTAAAGCTACGAAAAGGCTTAGAAGTTTCGGATCAATTAAATGCATCAAATGAAGATTTATTTAACAAAATACAAGAAAAGATAGCTCATAAAAAGACTACAGTTCGCAAGTTACAACCTATGAGTTGGTACATTGGTGTTGCAGCTTCGATTGTTTTACTATTTGGCTTGTTTTCAATTTTAACTACCGATGTCATTATATATGAAACTGATTTTGGTGAAACTAAAACTATTTCACTTCTGGATGGTTCTGAAGTAATTTTAAACTCCAAAACTATCCTTACTTATAATGAAAGCGATTGGGAAGAGAGTAGACAATTATCCTTAGATGGCGAAGCTTATTTTAAGGTAGAAAAGGGAAGCACCTTTACTTTAAACACAAAGAATGGTTCAGTTATAGTTTTAGGAACTCAGTTTAACGTAAATTCTACAAACGATTTTTTTGATGTCGTTTGTTTTGAAGGTAAAGTAAGGGTTAAGACAAATTCTTCAGCACATATTTTACTCCCAACGCAGAGCATTAGAAAAATAAAGGGTGATTCATCTAACCCTTCAACTACTCAACTTTTACAACCAACATGGATTGATGGAGAAAGTACATTTAAAAGTGTACCAATTAAATATGTAATTATTGCTCTAGAACAACAATACAACATTAAAATTGACTCAGAATCTATTGATGACACAACGATTTTTTCTGGTAGTTTTCCCCACAATAACCTCCATATTGCTTTAATTACTGTTTTTGACCCACTACATATGAAGTATAATGAAAAAGAAAAACGGAACATTAAACTGGAATATTAAATATGAGGTTTTTCTATATCTGTCTTTTAATGTTAATCCCATTAGCAGCCTCTTCGCAAGAAGAGGCTTTTTACATTGAGTTTAAAGATGAATCTATTGTAGAAGCTTTTACAAAAATAGAAGCTACTTACGATGTGATATTTTCCTATAAAGATGATGATATAAGTAATAAGCGTATGTCATTAAAAAGAGAAAAACTTAGCATAAAAGAAGTTTTAGAATCTTTAGAGTTACTAACCACGTTAAGTTTTAAAATAGTGAACAATCGCTATGTCATTATCAACCAATTTTTAGACGGAAATATAGACGTAAATGAGCTCGATAAAGTGAATATTATTAGTTACCTAACAAAAGGTATCAAGAAAAACAATGACGGCTCTTATAAGCTGATACCTTCTAAACTTGGTATTTTACCCGGACTTACTGAGTCAGACCTGTTAGAAAGTATTCAGTTGTTACCAGGAGTCTTAAGTCCTAATGAGACCGCTTCTGGTTTTTTTGTTAGAGGAGGAGCTTCAGATCAAAATCGTTTAATTTGGGATGGTATAAATATCTATCATAAAGGTCATCTTTTTGGTATGATTTCTCCATTAAACCCAAATGTCACTTCAGATATTAAATTTATAAACAAAGGTACTCATGCTAGATATGGTGAACGCTTGTCGAGTGTTATAGATATGTCTTCTAACTCTAATATGTCTAAAACTATAAAAGCTCAGTTGGGTTTTAACGGAATTAACGGAGATGCATTAATAGAAGCCCCTATCATAAAAGATAAATTGAATATTCAAGGGTCTTTTAGACGAAGCTATGTAGATGCATTAGAAACATTTACGTTTAATCAATTAGCGGATAAAGTTTTTGAGAGTACTAAAATCAATAATTCTGAAAATGCGAATAATGAGTTTTCATTTTTTGATTATAATCTAAAACTGAATTATAGGCCGAATAAAAATAACAGTCTTTACGCAAGTATTATCTCCATTGATAATCAATTAGATTATGTTCTAAATCATACTGAAAACAATCGAAAGTTTATTGACAAATTAGTGACAAGTAATATGGGGTATGGTTTAGGTTGGAAGGTAAAGTGGAACGAAAAAATAACTCAAAATACAACGGCCTTTTTCTCTGATTATAGACTCAACTATAATTTTATTTCAAGAGAAGGTGATACGCAAGTTTCAGATTTTGAAAAGCGAAATACCATTTTTGATTCAGGTATATCATCAGAAGTTACCATTGATGCATCAAAAGCCAGTCAAGTTACATTTGGTTATCAATACGCACTTAAAGATGTTGCTCATGCGTTTTTAAATACAACGAACCTTTTATTTGTTTTAGATACAGAAAATAACAGGATACAAACGCATAGTGTATATGGTCAGTATGACTATAAAAACCCAAAACTTTTTAATCTCTCTTTTGGTTTACGAAGCACTTATTTTAAAGAACTAGATGCTGTAAGGCTAGAACCAAGGTTAGTGGTATATAAACCACTTCTTAAAAGCTTAAAATTTCAAGCCACTGCCGAAATTAAGAACCAAATTATCAGTGAAATTGATGAAACCATATTAAGCGATCTTTCACTAGAAAATAGAGTATGGAGGTTAGCAGATGGTAATGCGTTTCCCATTATTAATAGTCAGCAAGTTTCTGCAGGGTTTATTTATAGCAAAAAAGGATTAAGCATTGATATAGATGCATATCATAAAAAATTAAATAACATCACAGCCTTATCACTTGGGTTTTTAAACCCTGAGAATAGTAGTTTTAATATAGGTCAACAGAAGATTGTTGGATTAGATGCTTTTGTGAAAAAACAATTTAATGGTTTTAATTCTTGGTTAAGTTATTCACTTAATGAATCAGAAAGTAGATTCGAAAATTTAAATAACAGTAAAGATTTTACTTCAAAATCTAATGTTACACATTCTGTTTCAGCTGCTTTGAGTTATAAATTAGAGGGTTTTCAATTTGCATTAGGTTGGAAATGGCAAACAGGTAAACCCTATACTATTGCAAAAGAAAGTAGTGATGGATTAGAATTTAGTGATGGGATTAATACTAGTGAATTACCTGTTTATCATCGTCTTGATTTTTCTTCTACCTATAATTTTAAAATATCTAAGCATAATAAGTTAAGAGGTAAAGTTGGACTATCAATTAGAAACATTTACAATAGAATGAACTTAATTAGTAGAGAATATAGAGGGAATAACAGTTTAGACGATCCAATAGAATTAATAGAGAAACTATCTATAGGAATTACCCCAAACCTTACCTTTAGACTCTATTGGTAAAATAGTAGCTCTAAAGATTAGAAACTGTGCATGATTGACAGATTTTTTTGATTTTTTAGAGAATCAAGTCTATTTTAAATGTCACAGTTCAAGAAGTTAAATTTATTTGCTACTTTTGATTTATAAATAAACTAACAAATTTAAAACAATGAAAAAATTTTCTTTAATTTTAATGACCATTTTAATGGTGTCGTCTTGTGCAACAATAATTAATGGCGGTAAAAGTAGGGTTGCAATTAACACCACTAAACAACAAGGGACAACAATTTCAGTCAATGGGTTGGAAATGGGTACTACGCCCCTGCAGCTCAAATTGAAAGCAGATGATATTATTACATTTGAAAAAGATGGTTTTGAAACTAAAACTATTGTAGTTGATGGTAAATTTAACACTATTGCTGTATTAAACTTGTTTTCAATATTGGGATGGGGTATAGATGCAATTACAGGTTCTTTATATATTCCTGATTCAAAGATTATGAATGTAACGCTTAAAGAATCTAAATAACTGATTTTTTAATAATCAATAGTTGTTAGTGCAGTATTACAAAATTAGTTTTTTACAACAACAATAATAAAATTATCAGGATTGAGTCCTGCCAATTTTGTAAAAGGAATTACAGAAATGTAGTTCCTTTTTTTGTTTACCCTGCCCAAATGCATTTTCTTATATTTGGGCATGCTTGGGTCGCTAAAATCAGACTCTAGTGTTAAAAGCATATAATTAATAGTTGTCAATTTTATTTTTCTATGAATTCACTAAAATCATACATTCGTGATGTTCCTAATTTTCCTAAAAAAGGCATTCACTTTAAGGATATTACATCTCTACTTAAGAGTCCAGAAGGAGTCGCCTTGTGTTTGGAGTCGTTATTGTCTCAGTTGCAAACGATAAAGGTTGATAAGGTAGTGGCTATTGAAGCTCGTGGTTTTTTCTTTGGGATGTTGTTAGCACAAGCCCTTAAAGTTCCTTTTATCCCTGTTCGAAAATCCGGAAAATTGCCTCGAAAGGTGGTTGCACAGGCTTATGATTTAGAATATGGTTCTGATGTATTAGAAATGCATGAAGACGCCATCCAAAAAGGGGATAAGGTGCTTATTCATGACGACGTATTGGCTACTGGGGGAACCGCTAAAGCGGTTTGTAAAATGATTGAATCTGCAGGAGGGCAGATTGTTCAATGTAATTTTATTATAAAAATCAACTTTCTTGAGGGAACTAAAAAAATAGACACTTATCCTGTTTTTGCAGCAGTAAGCTACTAGTCCAGTGCTTTTTTAGTGACATACAGTCGCCAGCCAAACAAAGCCATTTGTAATTTAGTTGCTGTAGCCAGATCTACCCGCTTTTTTGTTAAACTAGGAAGTAGCCACTTATTAACTTTTGCAAGGACCTTAAAAAATGTTTGTGAGTTCATTATTCAAAAATAGAAATTCTTCATATAAATATAAGCAAATTTAATATCTTAGATTTATCTTCGTAAAAAAATAGAATATGGATGTTGTTTTGATGTTGTTGGGGTTTGTGCTGCTCGTTGTTGGAGGTGATTTCTTGGTGCGTGCTTCTGTGGCATTATCACTCAAGCTCAATATTTCTAAAATGGTTATTGGGTTGACTGTTGTCTCCTTTGCCACCTCGCTTCCAGAGCTGTTAGTAAGCTTAAACGCCGCTTTAAATGGGTCGCCTTCTATTGCAATTAATAACGTGGTTGGTTCTAACATAGCTAATATAGGATTGGTTCTCGGAATTACAGCCATGATAGGAACAATCTATGTCGATAAAACATTTTATAGGTTTCATTGGCCTGTTCTTATGTTGTTTTCAATGCTGTTTTATTATTTTTTATCTAATGACAATCAGCTCACGGCTGTTGAAGGTGCTATTTTATTTACAGGATTAATTATTTTTGTCATCTTGGTTTTAAGAAAGTCAGGTGATGCCGAACCCGATGATTCTATAGACGCATTAACAGTGATTTCAAATTTTAAAATAGGAATTTGGTTGCTCATTGGGGGCATTGCCTTGTATTTTGGTTCAGACTGGCTTGTAAAAGGGGCTGTAGTAATCGCACAAGAAATAGGGGTAAGCGAGGCCGTAATTTCTGTATCTATTATAGCTGTAGGCACAAGTGTGCCTGAACTGGCAGCCTCAGTTATGGCTGTGGTTAGAAATGAAAAAGCAATTTCGTTAGGTAATTTAATTGGCTCAAATATATTTAATATTGGATCTGTGCTAGGATTAACAGCCATGATTAAGCCCATTATTGTTGAAGATCCTTTAATTATTTCTAGAGATTTAATTTGGATGTTAGTCTTTGCAGCAGTTTTACTCCCGCTGGCATTGCTATTGAAACGACATGAACTCAAAAAAATCGAAGGTTTTGCCTTAGTTTTTATGTACGGAATATTTATGTATTTAGTATTTATGTGATAAAAAAGCATTAATTTTAAGTTGTATAATTGATTTTAAACTATAAAATAATGAATACTTACGAATGTAAACAATGTGGCATGGCTGTGAAGGCAACTTGTGGTAACTGTGATGTTTCTTTAGAAAATGGCCTGATAGACCTTCCTGATGGTTCGCAAGTACAGGTGTCTAAATGTCCAGAATGTGAAGGGAAAATTAAGTCACCAATGTGTTGTGGAGATGATATGAGTTGTAATTTATAGTACCTTTTAGGTGGCACTCAATCGTAAAACACAAGGGCTTATACGAAAATCCCATCGTTACTTAGGCTTGTTTTTAGGGATTCAGTTTATCTTTTGGACGGTCAGTGGACTGTACTTTAGTTGGACAGATATTGATGCTATTCACGGAGATGACTATAGAATTCACTCTCCTAGTATTAGTTTTGACAATTTATTAACTTCTGACTCTCTTTTTTCTCAATTAACTATTTCTAAAATTGCACTTAGAGATTTAAATGGCGTCCCTCATTTTTGGATCAATGGTTTGGATTTATATAATGCAAGTTCTGGAAAAAAACGCCAAGGTATTTCTAAAGATGAAGCGCTTTATGTTGCGAGTCAAAATATGATTCCCGAACTTAATTATAAAACTATTGAGTTGATTGTGTCTACGGATGCGCATCATGAATACCGAGGTAGACCACTCCCTGCATATGCGATAAACTATAAACATCCAGAGTCAATTACTGCATATATATCATACGCAGACGGTGCTTTTCAAACGGTTCGCCACAGAGATTGGAGATGGTTTGATTTTTTATGGATGACCCATACTATGGATTACCAGTCCAGAGACAACTTTAATACCACCCTTTTAAGAGCGTTTTCACTGCTTGGACTTATAACTGTATTGAGTGGTTTTGTATTATTTATCGTTTCTTCGCCAACAATTAGAAAGCTTAAAAAAAAATAGTTTGAGCTTATTTTATTAAAGGACTTACCGCTTAGTTTATTATGTAATTACTTACCGCTTCTACACCTGTAACCGTGGCAGATGCCGGCAAGTCAAACCCACCGCCACTTTGAGAAATTAGTGCAATTATTTCAGGAGCTAGTTCAAAGCCTTGATTGCTTTCTGCTCTAAGAAGCCCAATGCCAGCTCCATAATAATATCGAATAAATAGAATATCCTGGGGTTTAATAATATTTAAAGCTTGACTAATCCCAAAAATTGTAATTGTGCCAGTTACAGACAGATTAAAGCTTAGTGTGCCTTCATAAACATTTGTGTAAGTAGTTCCGTTAACCATTTTTGAATCATATAAATTTTCTTTTACAGTAGAGAGGACATAGGATATGTTTAGGGGAACTGCAGTCCCTTGAAGGTCAATAGTGTCCGAAAATGTGCCAACGAAACTTGAAATTTCAGCTCCGTTAGCAGCTTCTAAATCTAGCAATACAAGATCAGTAATTTCAGGGGTTTGCTCAAGATCAATGTCCAATGGGAGGTCTAATGTTCCATAATACTTTAAAGTTGTGTCTGTTAAGGATAAGCTTCCACTTGTTAGAATACTGTTCATGCTGCCCTCAGCACCCATGCCATCGTTAGCGTCAAGAGAGTATGAAGCGTTTGAGGTAGAAGCTACATATAATGAATCAGTAGACGTAAAATCCATATCAGGAAGGTCAGTGCTACTACTGTCTACGTTGTAGATCCAATAACTATCTTCTGCATTGGGACTGAAATCTGATGCAGTCAAAACAGGGGGAGTACTCCCAGTGTCACTTTCATTGTCATCACTAGAGCAGCTAATAAAAATGAACATAAATAAATATAAAAATCTCATAATTGTATTTTGTTTACGGCTAATGTAATACAATTTCATTTACAAATTTCAATCCCTTAAAGGATGTGATGTTCATAATGGTTTAATTTTTTATAAAAAAACCCACTCAAAGAGTGGGTTTTAAATCATCAAGAGAGACGATATTATTTTTTATTTATTTCTTGTATGTATTTGTTAAGTGCCATAGTCATTGAAGGCATTTCTGTGGTTGGTGCAGCAACATCAACTCGAAGTCCTTTGTTTTCAACCGCCTTAACGGTCGTGTTTCCAAACACAGCAATACGGGTGTCGTTTTGTTTAAAATTTGGAAAATTATGAAACAAAGAGTCAATTCCAGAAGGACTGAAAAACACTAGAATATCATAATAGACATCTGCTAAGTCAGATAAATCACTAATAACTGTTTTGTAAAAAACGGCTTGTTTCCACTGGATACCTAGTTCGTCAAGTGCTGCAGGTACTGAAGCTTTTAGTTTATCTGAAGAAGGTAGTAAAAACTTTTCATTTTTATATTTTTTTATCAGTGGAGCTAAGTCCGAAAAGTTACGCTTTCCAACATAAATTTTTCGTTTACGATATACTACATATTTTTGTAGGTAGTAAGCCACAGCTTCTGACTGACAAAAGTATTTCATAGAGTCAGGCACCTTAAAGCGCATTTCGTCTGCAATTCTAAAAAAGTGATCTACAGCGTTTCTGCTAGTTAAAATTACTGCTGAATAAATTGAAAAATCTACTTTTTGTAATCTAATTTCTTTTGCGGTAACCCCTTCAACATGAATAAACGGGCGAAAATCAATCTTCACTTTTCGATTTTCCTCTAGGTCAAAGTAAGGAGAGTTTTCTATTTTAGGTTCAGGCTGAGATACTAAAATGGTTTTTATTTTCATAGATCAATTACTCTAAAATGTTAATTTATATCATACGAAAATAGCTTACATAAAATCACGTAAGGCCCAATTTCGAGTGTGCAAAGATACAAAATAAAATAAAATAAATTATTGATAAGAAGTTTTTGATAGGATTTGATCGATTTAAATAAGCCAATTAAGATAATTAGGACCGAAAAAGTCAAGATTATCACTAATAACCGGCCTTGGTCCGGAAACCTAAAAATAAATAAAGCATTTAAAGGAAGTAGTAAAACGCCTAAAAAGTTTAAAGTACTTACTTTTTGAAATACATAGCTATGAGAAAGCTTCTGTATTTCAAAAAGAGATCCGATTCCTAATTCTAGTAGCATCTTTGTGATAAAACCAAGCCCCAAAACTGCAACTAGCTTTACAAAATCAGCATGAGTCAAGTTTGCCACGGAGATATAATAGCTGTAAGTGAGAATTAGTGTGAGTACGGCATTAGTACAGAAATTTATAAATAATAACACATCAAAAGGGTCCAAAAACCGATGGTCTTTAAAGTGAATTCTTAAGTAATTTGAATTCCCTAACAACCTCATAAAGTCTATAAACCGGTTAGGGCTCAAAAGCTTAGCGCTTACAATTATTGTAAGACTTACTATAATAATAGCCGTATACCAGTCGTTATATATAATTTCTCTAAGCATATTCAAAGTTATGAAGAATATTTATAAAACGAGTCCGCAAAAAATAACTTACTTTTGTCAAAATTTTCTACCAAATGCAAGATGCTATTGTCATCATACCAACTTATAATGAGATTGAAAATATCGAGGCAATCTTAGATGCTGTTTTTTCACAGTCTAAAGAGATCCATATTTTGGTTGTTGATGATAATTCTCCAGACCAGACGGCTCTAAAGGTAGAAGCCTGCCAGTCTAAATATCAAGACCAACTTTTTTTAATTAAACGAAACGGAAAACAAGGATTAGGAACTGCTTATGTTGAGGGGTTTAAATGGTGCCTAGAGCGGGACTATGAATTTGTGTTTGAAATGGATGCAGATTTTTCTCACGACCCAAAGGATCTTAAACGACTTTACGAAGTTTGTAAAGAGCATCCTATTGATCTTGCTATTGGCTCAAGGTATATCAAAGGCGTTAATGTTGTAAACTGGCCTTTGTCTAGAGTTTTACTGTCCTATGCAGCGTCGCTGTATGTAAGGCTTATTACAGGAATGAATATTCTTGATCCTACCGCGGGATTTGTCTGTTACAGACGTGCTGTTTTAGAAGCGATCAATTTAGATGAAATTAAATTTGTTGGCTATGCTTTCCAAATCGAAATGAAATATAATACTTATAAGAAACAGTTTAATATCAAAGAAATCCCTATTATCTTTACCGATAGGATCCATGGCGTTTCAAAGCTTAGCAAAGGCATAATTAAAGAAGCGATTTTTGGAGTTATTCAAATGCGATTAAAAACAATTTTAGGAAACCAATAAATGCACAAAAAATCTATACTCATAAAAAATGCTCGCATTGTCAATGAAGGGACTACCTTTCTTGGGGATGTGTTAATTGAGGATCAATATATTAAAGAAATTGCAAGTTCCATTAGTGTGAAAAATTCTAATGTCACTGTTGTTGATGCTGAGAATAATTACCTCTTTCCTGGAGTTATTGACGATCAAGTCCATTTCAGAGAACCTGGTCTAACTCACAAAGCGACTATTGAAACAGAATCAAGAGCAGCTATTGCTGGAGGGATCACTTCTTTTATAGAAATGCCAAACACCAACCCTCAAGCCACCACCATTGACAAACTAGAAGATAAATTTGAGATTGCTGCCAAAACATCGTCTGCAAATTATTCATTTATGTTTGGCGGAACCAACGACAACCTAGATGAAATTTTAAAAGTAGATCCTTTAAAGGTTGCAGGTCTTAAACTTTTTTTAGGCTCTTCAACAGGAAATATGCTAGTTGATAATCCTGAGGTTTTAGAAAAAATATTTAAAAGTACCGACTTGTTAATTTCGGTTCATTGCGAAGATGAAGAGACTATTAAACAAAACACAGCTCGTTATTTAGAAACGTATGGGGAAGACATTCCTATTAAATGTCATCCAGAAATTAGAAGTGCAGAAGCCTGTTATATGTCGTCTTCAAAAGCAATTGCCTTAGCCAAAAAAACGGGCGCTCGTTTGCATGTTTTTCATCTTACTACGGCAAAAGAAATGGCTTTATTTTCTAATAAAAAGCCTTTGAAAGATAAGAAAATAACGGCAGAGGTTTGTGTCCATCACTTGTGGTTTTCGGATGCAGATTATGAGAAAAAAGGAACGTTTATAAAATGGAACCCAGCAGTAAAATCATCTCAGGATAGAGATGCATTATGGGAGGCTCTTTTAAATGACAAAATTGATGTTATTGCCACCGACCACGCACCTCATACACTTGAAGAGAAGTCAAAAAACTATATGAATGCACCCTCTGGCGGTCCCTTGGTTCAACATGCATTGGTTGCAATGATGGAAGCCTACCATAAAGGCAAAATATCTGTTGAAAAAATGGTAGAAAAAATGTGTCATAATCCAGCTATTTTGTTTCAAATTGAAAAAAGAGGTTACATTAAAGAAGGGTATTTTGCAGATTTAGTCTTAGTTAATCCAAATAATCCGTGGACCGTTAATAAAGACAATATACTGTATAAGTGTGGTTGGTCCCCTTTTGAAGGCTCTACTTTTAAGTCAAGAGTAACCCACACCATTTTAAATGGTGCTATAGTCTATGAAAATGCTAACTTTACTAATGTCAACGCAGCGATGCGACTAACATTTAACAGATGAGAAAAACAGCAGTATTAATCAGTGTCTTAGTTTTTATGTCCTGTGGAAAGTCTGCAGTAAAAAAACCAGCTAATTTGATTCCAGAAAATCAAATGGTAGAGATACTTTTTGATGTGATTTTAATCAATTCCGCAAAGGGAGTGAATAAACAACTGCTACAAAATAAAATTGAAAATCCGTTAAACTACATATATAGGACACATGGAATAGATAGTCTTCAGTTTACCGAAAGTAATACTTATTATACATATCATACCGACCAATATAATACAATTTACGAAAAAGTAGAGTCTAAGTTAGATATAGAAAAAGCAGCATACGAAGCTATCATTGATGCGCAAAAACGAATCAAAGATTCTATAAAAAAGTCTCGGAAAAATAAAATCGACACCACTAAAATAGCGCGTGAAAAAATAAAACCTATCAAAAAGTCTTTACTTCCTTCAAGTAAATTTGACTCACTTCGGAAATAGTTTTTGAAATAGGTGTGAATTTGAATTGTTTTTCTGCGTTCAAAAATTTCTCAGAGCTGTAATGGTTCTTATTGTTTAGAGTCCGACACATGTTTTTAGTTAAATGTCTCTTCCTGCCTAAAACAATATAGGTTAGCCAATCTAAGCGCCATGCAACGGAAAGCATCCAGTTTTTAGCTGTCTTTTTTGGAGATCTCACACCTAGAGCATTTGACATGAGTTTGGTAAAATCGCCGAATGACAGCGTGTCGCTAACAAGAATATACTGCTCACTTGTGTGGCCACTGTTCATTAATAAAATCATGCTTTCAACCACATCATTCACGCCTACATACCCTGTAATGCCCTCTGTTTTATACCTCAATCCTTTATGAATAATCTTAAATAGAAGTCCGCTCCCAGAATTGAAAAAACCAGCTCCTAAAATCAATCCGGGATTCACAATAACACTAGGCACCCCTTCTTGTATTCCACGCCAAACTTCCATTTCAGCATTGTGTTTTGTAATGGCATAAACATTTTTTATATCCTCAGACTTCCAAGTAGTTTCTTCGGTTATTTTATGGGGGTCAACTCCCATAGTCGCCACGGAACTAACGTAACACAGTTTTTGAATCGAATGGCTAATACATAGGTTTACAATATTGGCTGTTCCTTCCGTGTTTGTTTTATTTAATTGTGCATAATCGTTAGGGGCAAAAGAAATTAAAGCAGCACAATGGTACACGTGGCTAACACCCTCAAAAGCTGCATTTAGTTTTGGTACGTCATTTAAATCTGCTTGAACCCATTCAATTTTTTTAAATTGAATATCGATATTGTCTAAATAATAAGAGAAAATAGTCTTAACCTTTTCAATAGTTTCAGTGCGTCGGTATAAGGCCCGAATGTTTTGATCTGCTTTGGTGAGTTCAAACAATAAGTGGCTCCCTACTAACCCAGTACCTCCAGTGACTAATATCATAGCACTAAATTACTATTTTTTCTTTTCTCATCACTTATGAATCTGTTATCTTTGTCTTAATTAAAAACACTAAAATGGCCAGTAATTTTATAGAAGTCTTGCGTTGGAGAGGAATGATTCATGATGTGATGCCAGGCGCAGAAACACATTTGTTAGAACAAATGAGAAGCGCTTATGTAGGTTTTGACCCCACAGCCGACTCTTTGCATATTGGAAATTTGGTGCCTATTATGTTGTTGGCTCATTATCAAAAATGTGGACATAAGCCCTTTGCTTTGGTTGGGGGTGCTACAGGAATGATTGGAGATCCTTCAGGAAAATCTGCCGAACGTAATTTTTTAGATGAGAAAACATTGCGTCACAACCAAGAGGCGATTAAAAATCAATTAGCACATTTTTTGGATTTTGATAACGGAGAAACGAATGCTGCAGTCCTAGTAAATAATTATGACTGGATGAAAGATTTTTCTTTTCTAGACTTTATTAGAGATGTTGGTAAGCATATTACCGTTAATTATATGATGGCTAAAGACTCTGTTAAAAACAGGATTTCAGCAGAAAGCTCTGACGGCATGAGTTTTACAGAATTCACCTATCAGCTCGTTCAAGGCTATGATTTCCTTCATTTATTTAAAGCGCATGACTGTACCATTCAAATGGGTGGGAGTGATCAATGGGGAAATATTACTACGGGGACTGAACTTATCAGGCGTGTAGGCAATGGAAAAGGATTTGCTATTACCTGTCCATTAATCACTAAATCAGACGGGTCTAAATTTGGAAAAAGTGAAGGCGGTAATGTGTGGCTAGATGCCAAACGAACCTCCCCTTATAAGTTTTATCAATATTGGTTAAATTCCAGTGATGATGATGCAGATAAATACATTAAAATATTTACGTTTTTAGAGGCACAAGAGATAGAGGCCCTTATAGAAGCGCATAAAGAACAACCACACTTACGCTTACTTCAAAAGCGTTTAGCTCAAGAAATCACTACGATGGTTCACAGTCAAGCTGATTTTGAAAATGCCGAAAAAGCTTCTACCATATTATATAGTAAATCCTTTAAAGTCGACATTCAAACCTTAGACGAAGCCACTTTTTTAGATGTTTTTGAAGGAGTGCCTACTGCTGAGGTGTCCAAAGAGTTATTAGATGCTGGGCTAGATATGATTGCGGCACTTTCTGCGGAAACAAAATTCTTGGGATCTAATGGAGAAGCACGACGCGCGTTAAAAGAGAATTCAATTTCGGTTAATAAAGAAAAAGTAGGGGAGGACTATAAAATCTCAACGACCGATTTGATTAACAATACCTATGTGATTATCAATCGTGGCAAACGCAGTACGTTTATAATACGAGTGGTTTAAAGCACCATTAGGTTACAGCCTCTGATATCCGATTCATCGAATCTCCCTAAGATTTCAAACGTGCCATTGCTGTGAATTTTACCTAAATCTTGAGTCGCAATGAAAGCGCATGAATTTATGTTTGCCAAGTCAATTATATTAACACCACCCGATTTTCCAATGGGCTGAATGCTCAAAGCATCTTCCGGATCTCTTGTCAAAATTTTCATCCAAGTTGGCGTACTAAATACCCCATTCCCGTAGGAATAGGCTTGAGATAATAACTCCGTCATGCCGTATTCGCTATGAATTTTATCAACTCCAAAACCCTCTTTTAAAATAGTATGTAGTTCTGATTTCACGAGCTCTTTACGCTGGCCTTTCATGCCGCCCGTTTCCATAACAGTGGTATGTTTTAGCTTAAATGAATGCGCTTCAATCAAATCTAATAAGGCATAAGACACCCCTATAAGCAAGGTTTTTTGCCCTTTAGCCTCTAGTTTTAGTAAGGTGTCTTTTAAGGCTTCTAAGTCGTGAAGGTAAAAGCCGCTTTGGGGCTGTTTAGATTGTGCAATCATATCATTTGCCATGTAGACTAATGATGAGCCCTCACGCTCTAAATAAGAGGGCAATAGCGCCAAGACTGTATACTCTTCAATCGCTCCATAAAACGATTTAAATCCGCGTCTAAAGCTTTGTTTATAGATTTCTAAGTCACTCACAAAATGCTTGCTAACAATGCTGCCAGTGGTTCCACTGCTTGTAAAGGTAGCTTCTGCAGATTTACTATTGGACACGATTGTGTGACTCTTAAAAAATTGAATCGGTAAAAAAGGAATTTGTTGCACTGTTTTTACCTCACTAGGGTGTTTGTACAGTAAGTCGCAAAACGAACGATACACAGAGTTATGCTCAAATTGATGCTTAAAAACGGCTAAAGCCGCCGCATTAAAACTGGCTTCGGATGTGATGTTAAAAATTAAATCTTTGCTAATCATAGACCTTAAATTCCACTACAAAAGTAGCTAAAAATAAAAAGAGCGTTGCCATGTGGCAACGCTCTTTTTAAGTATTTTAAAAATGGATTA
>Ga0209715_1001732_pt1 | contig 17565 bp, 18 predicted proteins | sample COGITO_mtgs_1205_2_FD_184809 | JGI IMG/M metagenome (GOLD analysis project Ga0209715, IMG submission 184809) | Pelagic marine microbial communities from North Sea - COGITO_mtgs_120503 (SPAdes) (version 2) | ecosystem: Environmental > Aquatic > Marine > Epipelagic ...
TGAGGCATATTTTCAAAGGTATTCTTTTGTAAATTTATGCCAGTCCGTAGGTTAACCTCCATTAAGGGGCGGATTACAAGATATTGCCGAACCATTTCATTACGTGTTTTATCGTAATAAGCTTCATCGAGGCAGTGTAACGGAGAGAATATCAGGCTATTAACTTCGGATAGCCCAAGCATGGCGGCTGCTTGTAGATCTTTGAAGAAATCATCATCGGGTTCTCCTGTTCCTAGTAAAAAACGGTCGTTGGTTAGAAAATCTGAACAATCGAACCTGGAGAAGGTGTTTCTGAGTAAAGCTGGGTCTTTTTCGGCAACCATCAAGAAGGTGCCTCCTCCTGAATGTTTCAGGAAATGGCGTACCTGAGAACCATCTCCTAGCCCCGACAGGGTGTATAGGGATTCTTTCTTAATGGGGAGGTTTTTAAACCATTTCTCGATCAGCTTTTCTTTATTACCAGTACCATAAGTTGGGAAGGTCTTCTCTCCTCTTACCGTTTGCAATTCGGTACTGCTACCCGAATCAGTATATTTGAAATGAATTGGAGCAGATTGGCCCGAAGCCAATATGCGGTCTAGGACAACTGGAAACCGAGCCCGTAATATGGATAAATTAACCTTAAGCATTTGATGTTTCGTCTGTTACTTTTTCGGTTTCTGTCTTTAAGTATGGTATTATATCTTCATCAAATAACTTGATGGTCTTTTTAAAAAGAGGGATGAATCCATTTTCTAATTCGACTGAAAGACCTGCCGGGTCAAAGTTCTCAAAGGCAGCAAGCAAGTTAGCAAGAGTTACAGCCTGATCTTGAGCAATCTGTTCAAGCCCAGTCCTCCACGGGGGAGAGTAGGATTGAGCATAGGGACTTACATGATCAATAAGATCGGCAAATGGTTGAATCTTCTGGATGAATGCATCCATCTGTTTAAAGACTTCTGACCAAGGTGTGGTTAGAATGTTTAATTGGTAGGCCGTTATAGAGTCCCCTAAAGTGTTCATTTGATTGATGAAATCAATCGATAACCGGAGGGTTATTTCATCATGGGAAAGGCTCTCTGCCTCAATCAATTCAAAGGATTTAGCAAAAACACCGCTTTGTAGTGCGTCTTTGCCGTCGACGGTAAACTTGACCACAGACCGCCTTTGCTCAGCAAACGCACCCATGAGCAATTCATAAATGTGCGAAGGTTCATTTGGGATTCCTTCTTGGAATACGACTTCCTCATTATCTGCCAATACCTTGGGCATTGTTTGACCATGGCATTTATCGAGTACTTCATCAATGCAAAATGCCCATCACGAAAAAGACCTTTTTCTTCATCGTTTTGCTAATGATCAGTTTGATTTAACCATTTTAATAAAAAAAAGTAAATATTTTTTATATCCTAAACACATGAATATCATGTATATGTGAAATTTAGGTTTGTTGATTTTAAGAAATATACGATTTTTTCCTAAAGTGCCATGTGCCTTGGGCGACTATTCTCATGGTGTCGACGACAAGGAGGTCAGCGACAAGGGATTCGAAACCCTTCTCAACAAAATCGAACAGGGCTTCAAGGACGATGCCTAATTAAATAAGTCAAGGAGGACTACAATGAGTATAACGATAAATTCAAATCTAGCAGCGACAAGTGCTTCGCTGAGTATGAAACGGGCAGGCGAAAGACTGTCTAAAAGTTTAATGCGTCTGTCCAGTGGACAAAGGATTATCTCCCCCGCAGATGATGCTGGCGGACTTGCAGTTGGTATGAAACTGCAAAGTAGTTTACGCAGAGCCACTGCATCTATGCACAATACACAAAATGGGATTTCTTTCCTGCAGATGCAAGACAGTGTATTGAAGATCGTGGGTGACATAGTGGACCGCATGTCCGAGCTCAAATCTTTTTACAACGATATTTCCAAAAACGACAAAGATCGTGAAACATACAATCACGAGTTTCACGAACTTCAAAAAGAGCTAAAATCTCTGAAGGGACAAAAGTTTAATGGAGTCTCATTGTTTGCCACACTCGAACCGGATAACAACCCGCTCAAAATCATTACCTCAAACGACGGTAAGGGCGAGCACATCGAGCTCAATCGCTTAGGCCTTTTTGAAAATATGAAATCAAGGTATGGAGCAGACGGAGAACTCAATACCGGTTCAAGTGGTTCATTCAGGCAATTAATTGGTGATTTTATCCGTGATGGCGGGTCAACTGATGCCAACCCTGGGCACACATCGATGGACTTTGCAAAGGGTAGTGTTGTATATAAGTCTGGTGGCTTGGCTAATGACTCAGGGTATTTTATGGCCCTTACGGACTTAAAAGCTGGCGTTAAAATTGCAGATACCGCATCTCCAACCACACAATGGATTCGGATTGCTGATGCAAAAGGTAAGGGATTTGCCGAGGCTTATCCCTCCTCACCTGAGTTTGACCCTTACAGCTTAAAATATAATTCCAACGGAGATAAAGTAGCCTACCTTAAAGATGATATAATAAAGGTACCCGCTCATTGGGCATCTTCGGGCAGTTATCTTTTCCTTAAAGCAGAAGTTGATGTTCCTCAAGGTATGACGCTTAATGATATTTTTAACCTGGGCACGGATGGTAAGATGTCAAATATTGGTGACGGTAAATATTTTAGTTTCGTTGGTGAGGACAAATTCGATGGAGCTAAGCCCACAACTGAGTATATGCGAGCTAATATCAATCACCCACAGCCGACCTACCAGTCGGTTGAGCAAGCTGGTGGCGCATCTATCTCCGCAGCTAATTTGATTGCATTATTGGAAGCAAATGCAGCTAACAACTACACGCCTGGACACTTGAAGGTTTCAATAAATAATATCGGAACCATTGTTGCTCCATCATTTAATTGGGATCTATCAAAATTTAACGATCTCTCCAGTTATAACCATGGAGATATTGTTTTCGGTGATGTTTCAATTTTTCAAATGAACTCCAATGTAAAAGGATCATGGGGTGCAGGAAGTTATAACACTGGAGATTATGTTCAGTACGATGGTAAGTGGCATAATGTAGTCGGACTAAACGGTGCGAGTGCATCCGACCGGCCTTGGAATCCTGATGATAGTAGTTCAACAGTTTATACTAACAAACCTTACAGCACTGGTGATGTGTCCAAAACCACAGATCCAGCCAACCTCAATCAAATCAGAGTAGCTACAGGTATAATGAATGGGGAATATGATTCCGGGAAAGGCTACTCAAACGGTGATGTAGTATGGGAGAATGCGGAATTTATTAAGATTGCAAGCCAGGGTGCAGCAGATTCACTGTCCGATTCATGGTCAGCAGGAGTACACCTCGCAGGTGCAGTAGTGAAGCACCAAGATGTACTTTATGAGCGGACTGGTGCAGATACCACTTTTGCAGATGGGAACCCACTTGATAATAGTGCTGGTTGGACAGTTCGTACTTCACTGAATGCAATAATAACCGCTGGAAGTGCTACTATTGCTGCTGATTTACAATCTGTTACTAATGATGTTGCAAACGAGGCACGAGGAGTGGCAAACACGGGTCTTTACCTGAAAGACTCACCTTTTCAAGCTTATGCCACAGATGGAACAACTTACATAGGCGATCCAACAGTTGGAAATACTGGTACCACAGAAATTACTGATTCTTACAGAAACTTAAATAATTCAAAGTACTGGTCCCAAACCCACTACGGGGCACTCGAGGGACTTACTGTCAATACAAGTTATCAGTATGGTGACAATATTCATTATCAAGGTAAGAATTATGTATATGTTTCTCAATTGTCCTCAGATCATCATTCTTTCTTAGATGGTGCTGACCCTGCTTCGGGTTACACCGAGTTTGATGTCTTGAAGAGAATGGGTGCAGTTATTGAATTACCTATGTATGTAGACACAGTTGCTGGGGGCGGACAGAATGTACCTGCCGGAGTCTATTACAAGCCTGGCCAAAACCTTGAATTTGTTGATCGTCTCTCTGCAACTGGTGATGTCCGTACTGCCGGAGCAGAGCGTCGTACCGACGCACCCCTGCCTCCCGGAGATGAGATCTTTGGATCAGCTGATGATCAGTTTTATGGCGGCTTAAATTCCGGAAACGATGGAATATTCGGTACAGCTGATGATTATTATGCCTCTACTGTCGATCCAAGCGTAGCCAAAAGTGGGGGGCAGTTAGATGCTGATGCAGACAACAATAAAGATCTCCTCAATACCTCCAATAGTTTGGCAGATTTTAGTGTGGCTGACTTTGTGGACTACATTCAAAGCGTGGCAAACTTCCGTGCCGTTAATGGAGGTACCATGTCGAGGCTCAATTATGCAACTAACATGCTGGAAGAGAATAAAGTAAATCTCCAAGCAGCCACCAGTCGCATAATGGATGCAGATATGGCGTTGGAAGCTTCCCGCATGGCTCAACAACAAGTACTACTGCAAGCCTCAGCATCGATGGTAACACAGGCTAACCAATTAAACAGTATAGTCCTATCTCTATTGCAGTAAGTTCTAATCGTCAGGATCAAAGCATTAATCAACATTCAAGGAGTTAAAGGAGAAGTGAAAAATAACACTCGTTACAATTTAAGTTTCGTAAGTTTTTTAGCACGCAAGGCTAATCGGTTGTCTTCCGTTGAGTATGGGAAGTTCAATACTCAACGGGAAAAGACTAGCTCCCCTACCCCCTCCTTCATTGCAAATGCTTCATGCTTGAGCTCCGAAATCAAGTGCGAGAGTGCTGGATGCCGCAAAGATGATCCTGTCGTTTTGGTTTCTCCAGTAGTCGGGTTCGGTCAAGTAATCAAGAAATGCAACCTGCTCTCCTATACATCATTATTTCGACACTTAGAAAGAAATTATAAAAGATGAATATTCAATTAAATACAGTTTCAACTAGATTCAGTCATGGTACAAAAAATAGCCCGCCACTGGATCGCGCACACTCACTCGAAGGAACAGATACAATGCCTGTCCCTTCCTCAGCAAACCTCGAGCCTAATCCGCTTTCCAACAAAATGGCAGTGGTCAACCTGGAGGCAGCCTTAGCAACCTGGAAAACTTTTGAAAACAAAGCAGTACAGGCAGCCAGTCGTTCGTATCGGTTTAACCTTGCTGATAATCTCCGTATCTCACCATCTCGAACCGGTGGTTTGCCAGGAAGTCTACTGCATCACTTGTTTGCCCCTGGCACTTGATTATCAAGTAATTGCTGAAGCCCCTTAATCTTATCTTTTAGTCAACAGTATCTACATTCAAAAGATTTCCAGAATATTTGTTAATTATTTACTAAAGTTTACCTAACATTATCCGACTATATATTATTATAGAACAATTTATGAAAATTTATTTTAAAGAGTTTACTTACCCAAGTGATCTAATTTCACATAGGGGAGGAGCTTATTCACCAGCTACCCAACTTGGTGGATATATTGAGCCGGTCGGGAGTTTCTCCGTGAGGTCGGCTCAGTCACATGAGGCTTCATTCGTCTTCCCAAAGAAAGGAGAGTCATGAAGGACAACCTATCCAATTCCGGACCTACTTCAGGTATGCCTTTTCTTCTTGCTCAGTCTACTCATCAACAGGTCAAAGCCCGCCCGAAGCTTGAAGGTTTTGCCAAGGTGTTGGCTGGCGGTCGAGTTGTAGGACTCAAGCGCGAGGCCCCATTTGTTGATCGGATAATCGGTTTTGACTTGGGTTCTTCTAGGAAGACTTCAGTACCCAAACCAGTTGAGCAATTAATATTGGAGTCTGTGGCGACCAACCTCGAAGCTGGAGTCAAAATGCTTGATAAACAAGAGTTGGCTCTCGCTCAAATGGGCGGAAGGCTTTCTGAGATTGCCCTTGCATTAAACAGGGCACGTGAAATTCCCCAGAGTCGGGAAGAAAGCCAAGTTCTCTTTGAGCGTGCCAGAAATGATCTGCATAAATTATCCAAAGAAACTTTTGACCATACTGCCTTGTTCTCTATGGGTGCCTCAAAACCAATCGTAGTTGCGGTTCCCTCAAAGAATAAATGGCTGGGACTAAGTATAGACCGTTGTGACTTAGCGAAGCCTGGGCTCCAGTCTATTGATCGTGGGAAAGTCAGCCCTTGTGCTACTGGTCTGCTACTTGACCCTGAGTCGATATCACGAGCGTTCGACGAATGGCGAAGGCATTGTGCATCTAACCGTTTGCAATGGAATTTAATCTACGATCGTTGGCAGGGAATAGTAAGTACGCTTAAGCATTTCCTTGGTGGGCGAAGGTGGATGGCACCTCCCTTTCCTGATGATGCAGACAAGGGCCCACTTAGTCGCCCGCACTTAGATAATTAATTTTTATTTAACCTCATTGTAATATGTCTCTAAACTTAAGTACAAACTTAGCAGCAAACCGTGCTGGCCTCGATTTATCGAAAGCAAGTGATGCGTTGCGAAACAGTTTGAATAAGCTTTCCTCCGGCAAAAGAATCGTAAACTCATACGACGATCCAGGTGGAATGTCGGTGGCCTACAAACTTAATTCAAGGCTCCGCAGAACAGAGGCAGTTCGTCACAATGTGCAAAACGGTATTTCTTTCCTCCAAGTACAGGATGGTGTCCTAGGTTCTGCGGGTAACATCGTGTCTCGAATGTCGGAGTTAAGAACCATGGCTCAGGATGTTACCAAAAATACCTCTGATATTGAAAATTATTCGAAAGAGTTCCTGGAACTTCAGAGGCAACTTTCTCAGATGTATCGTGAGAAATTTAATGGGGTAAGTTTATTTTCTAAAAGTAGTGCATCTGCTGTATCACCTCCAAGTAGTCCAGTTTTCAATAAAGGCTCAGAGTTAGATGAACATGGAAATACCCTTACAAAATTCTCTCGCACTATTTACACGCACGATAGTGGGAAGATAGATAATGGAAATGTATCCATTGGTGCCACCAACTTTGAAGATGTGTTTAACCTGGGTTCACTTGATGAGCGTTATGTAGCAAATTTTAGTGGTGATTCATCAAACCTATCTAACCCAGATGGTTTGAATGCGATCAACTATCCTACTGAAGCTACAATTTTTACCAATGATGGATTCCTTTCTAGCATCCTTTTTGTTTCGATGGGCCAATTTACTTCTGTGATTGAGCGCATTGCCGATGCCCGTGCCGAAAACGGGGCTGAGCAAAGCCGGCTTAATATGGTGGATGAACTCCTTGCTACAAACATGACTAACCTCGAAGCCGCACACGGTCGAATTATGGACGTGGATGTGGCCTTAGAGTCTACCAGATTTGCACGCCTCAATGTCATGGTTCAGGCCTCTTCATCCATGGTGGCCCAAGCGAACCAACTATCCAGCATCGCCTTAACATTACTCGGCCGCTAATCCCCAATTCCAATATTCAAATTTCATCATTAATCCTTTTTCAATTTATAATTATCCATGCGCATAGATAACCATATGGCAGGCTTTCGCCCACCACCGCCCAAGTCTAAAAACAAGGGTATGGCCAGTTCCGACTTGTTGCCTGTAGGTTTTATGCCTGGCAGGGCAAATCGTTCTTCATTACCTCAAGACGATGGTCCCAGAGAAGAGGACGCGAGCCGAGGTTCTGCACGCCAAATGGTACATAAGCGAAACAAACTTGAACAGGCGGCTTATGCGCTAACGACCGGTGACACACTCTAAATTTTTTATGATCTTCCAATTCTTTAAATTCAACCGATCACAGAGTCATTCTAATAGGTCAACTGCAGGTGCTTCATCAGCACATAAGCATGGCCTCAATAGATCGAATGCACCCTATTGTCTTTTCTAAACATGCTCATCGAACTTTCACAGTTTAAGAGTACTTAAACATTTATTTCCCTTATAATAATCCATGAATCCAACAGCTAGTTATCTCTATGGCAGCCGTCATTTTACACCTTGGGCTTTGCTCGATTTTGTAAAATTGATCTGTTACCTGCGATTTTACCACCCAGGCTCTTCTTGTCGAAAGTTCAACATCCCTTGGAGTCATGTTAACCATTTCTATTCTATGCCCGATCCTCGCGGTTCTTTAAAGCAGTGAGAGTATCGGCGACTAATTTAACTCAGACTTTTTAAACGCTTAACGACTAACTTAAATCAACAATAATATTCTACCGACATTGTAGATCACTAGATCTCAAACAAGTCTGGTCTAAAACTATTTAATACTAATTTTATCTCTTCCATAGGTGCTGTGCTACCGCCTACGCCACCCAATTCAAATTAATGAAATCCTATTGTTAACTAAATTTACAATTATACTTACTATTTACAATGCGTAATCTATCTAAATCTCCCGTTGTGGGGTCGTCCGTCGGCGTACCCTTGCCCCCTCCTATCCATACTTCACGCGGAGTTGGTGTGGTGGACATTTATAAAACTCCCAATTGCCATCTAGCTTCAAGTCAAACTTCATCCTTCTCACAGTTGAGCCGCTCTTCGGTTATGCAAAACAATATTCGGCAGGTATCCTTATTTATGGATGCACAACAGTGTGTGGTCAGGGAATTAATCAAAGAATTTCAAATATTTGTAGGTTATGTCGAACAGTTGCCTATGTCATATGCTGACCAGGATAACTCCGATTCCTGGTCGGTTTATTTAATGCACGCTCAGTCTCTTCATTCCGCAATGAAACAGACTCACCAAGGGAAGGCTTTATTCGGTGATGGAGTATCGCCTCCTGTACGTGTGCACTTGGAGGAAGCCGATTCGGTCGTCCCTTTTAATTTACCTGACCCATCCCTTATTTCGATGATTTCTGTTCGGGCCTTTCTTTCAGGCGTTGCAGATCATAAGCTTCCCAGCGTTGCTTTAGGGAATGCCTGCATGGCGGAATTGCTTAATGCATTAATGGAGATTCAACAAGGCAGGGAGAAATTATCGAGTATTACAAGGAATCTTAAAAGGCCTTTTTCAATTTCTACCACCGCGAGTAAGACACGGGTACAATTATCCCAGGTAACTTGTAAATCCGCTAGTTGGTATGAGAAATTTTTAATACAGATTCAATCTATATTTAGTCCAGTACCACTTTTAAAACAGCGGGGGTAGCCCCCTTGTTTCTAATTACAATGCCTAAACCTCTAACCCTTTCATTGCACACGAAATTTTAACATTTTTCTAACATCGGGGGCCGCCACCCGTTCCACTGGCGGAATCACTCGGCACGGAAGCCGAAAATTAAAACCTATATCAAGGAGGATATAACAATGCCAATAGTAGTAAACACAAACGCAGCAGCAACGACTGCCGCATTCAACCTAAGTAAAAACCACGCAAACCTAAGCAAAAGCTTAGCCCGTTTGTCATCAGGTCAACGTATCACCAGTCCTGCAGAGGATGCCGGAGGCCTTGCCGTAGCTTACAAGCTCGATTCTAGTATGCAGCGCACAGAGGCTGTGCTTAATAATCATCAAAATGCACTTTCTTTCCTACAAGTGCAAGATGGTGCTCTTGAATCAGTAGGCACTATCGTAAGTCGGATGGCTGAACTTCGTACCATGGCCGCAGACATCACAAAAAATACTAGCGATGTGGAAAACTATTCAAAAGAGTTCCGGGAACTTCAGTCGCAATTAAACCAAATTCAAAAGAATAAGTTTAATGGTGTAAGTTTGTTCACAAGCAATCGGGCTGTTGTTGATTCAGTTTCAGCAAGCTATTCATCAGATGGTTCAGCTTCGTATGACTATGTTGATCCAGATGGAGTCACTCAAACTAAAACTTACAATTCAAGGTCATTACAACTACTTACTCACCCATCTGGTATGGCACAAGATGGTTCAATATCTCTAAATGGAGTTAACCTGCAGTTTGTACTTTCACTTGATGATGCCACGGGCGGACCAGGGGTTGGTCAAAGGTATAATAATTCCAATATCGGAGGTTTGGGTACTACATTTTCCGGTGCAAACGCAGATAGTGCTTCTACTGCCCTAGATGTAAGTGGAGGTATATTTCAGGATATTAGTACGGTAAGCATTTATCAGTTTACTCACATAATTGAAAAGATTGCTGACGCGAGAGCTGAAAACGGAGCTGAGCAACAACGTATTCAGTCATCTTATGAATTACACTCGACCAATCTGATTAACCTGGAAGCTGCTCACGGTAGAATTATGGATATTGATGTAGCCTTGGAGTCCACTCGTTTTGCTACGCACAATGTACTCGTACAGGCAAGTGCATCGATGACGGCACAGGCCAACCAATTGTCCCAAGTCGCACTAACCCTTCTGCAGTAACAGACTCTTAGCTATCATTGATTGATTTATCCTGCGTGTAAGCGCAATCAATCATGCTTTTTGTCCGTACTGTATTCCTCTTACCTCTTTCAACCTAGCTGTGCTTGTGGAACCAAGTGCAGCTAGGGACTGAAGGATGGCTAATCGGCACAAATTACAGTCAATCAACAGATCAACTCCAATCGCTCCATTCAATAACCCAAATTCATTTATTATTAATCCATCCTTTTCTCTACCTATCCAATGATTCGAAATTCTTACAACGAAAGAAGCCCACTGCTTCACGCAAAGTACAAAAGTATTAATTTGCCCACTACTGTTACTTTGTCTTCTGAGCGGTATTTCTGCCCTAAGCAGACTGCTTCTTTTCAGTACCATTTTTCATCTTACGATAGGTCCAGCGGAGCTAGTCATATCATGGACTTTGACAAAAAAAGTGAAATTGGGGGAATGAACTTAGATGATCAACCGACCGCCGAAATTTCTTCAGTAAGTACAACAAATCATGGCGAAAAGAATCTCCCAACATTCTCAATTACGCTGGAGAGCTTGCAATTAGGGGGAGCTGTAATCACCTGGAAAAGAGGTGTTCAGGATAAAATCCGGTCGTTAATAAGCTTACTGTCCAATGAGAATCGTCGTCCTGAACCAGCTGCAGTAACTTGTCCCGGCAATTTTAAACTAACCGGATCTAGTAATGTCAGGATCAGGAACAGGTCAGGGGTTAATTCTACGCATCTTATGTCTATTTATGCTGGCTTCCTATCCACGAATACCAGGGTGAAGACAAAATCTATTTCTCCAACTGAGTCTGCCACTAAAACAATAAGTACCATCCGTGTGGACCGCTCTCATTCTTATTTATTCACTTTTTAGACCTATGTTTTTCTTAATTAATTATTTCTCTCACCCACCAGGAGATGTGCGAACTACCGATCGTTACTCTTGTGGGCGAAGTAACCGGACTGCCTTTTATAAAGGTAGGAACTACCTTAGGTCAGGTATCCTAGTGCTTTGCCTAAGGATAGTAAAATTACGAAATAATATGAGAGATTTCATCAGTTATCCAACAGTGTATTCCCACGCATTCAATTTATCCCAAACACATATGGGTGCCGTCCCCATCACAACCTCGGCAAAGTTACAGCAAGGACGCTGTAATTCCAATCATGGAGGAAACTAAACAATGCCAATAGTAGTAAACACAAACTCCGCAGCAACCACTGCGTCGTTTAACCTAAGTAGAAATTCAGAAGCTTTAACAAAAAGCTTAGCTCGCCTGTCTTCGGGCAAGCGAATCACCAACCCAGCAGAAGATGCTGGGGGAATGGCGGTTGCATATAAACTTAGCTCTCACGCTCGGCGCACTGAGGCCGTTCTTAATAATCATCAAAACGCACTATCGTACTTGCAAGTTCAGGATGGAGCCCTTGAAACCGTAGGGAAAGTGGTTAACCGCATGGCTGAATTACGTACCATGGCGGCAGACATTACTAAGAATACAAGTGATGTCGAAAACTACTCAAAGGAATTTCGTGAACTGCAGTCTCAACTTAGTCAAATTCAAAGAGAAAAGTTTAATGGTATCAGCCTCTTTGCCATTTCTAGTGGAGCAACAAACCAAGGAACCCTTAATACAAAAGCAGAAAACGATTTCGAGTTCCTGGATCAAACTGGAGCAACTCACGCAGCAACCGCAGACTATAAAAGCTTTTCCCGGGAATTACTTACACATCCATCCGGGCTTTCTAATGATGGAAGTATAAGTCTTAATGTGACTAATCTTACCTTTATTTTATCGATTGGTAATATGGCGGGAGGAGTAACCGGGGCTAATTTGTTAGCTGATAAAAATACAGGTACAGGAATATCTGATGGTATTATTACTGATATTTCGAGTGTAAGTATTTTTCAATTCACTCATGTAATTGAGAAGATAGCTGATGCCCGAGCTGAAAACGGTGCTGAGCAGCAACGTATACAGCAGTCCTATGAACTCCACCAAACAAACTTGGTTAATATTGAAGCGGCTCATGGTCGAATAATGGATGTTGATGTAGCACTTGAGTCGACCCGTTTTGCGAAAAATAATGTATTGGTACAGGCAAGTGCGTCAATGACTGCACAGGCGAATCAGTTATCCAATATTGCTCTGACTCTACTTCAATAATTCTGTCAAAACCGTGTGGTTAATTAAACTTTTTGAAATGAATACATTACGAAAATTTAAATTTTCACATGGTATTTCAGTGACCCACTGCTCTGCTCGTCGATTTGCAGAGCAGTTGGGTGCTGGTAATTCAGATAATTTAATCTTTTCAAACTAACCTATTTCTCAAATGAATTTATCGATTGCGACAACGCTACTTGTTCAAAAAGATTTTGAATCTGCTTCGAATAAGTACGATTCAGCTTCCCGTAGAATTGCTAGTGGAAGTAAGTTTGAGGGTATGCCCTCTGATTTGGGAGGGATTTCGGCTAGTTTGAACATAGGGTCCAAGAAGCAACTTATTGAAGTTGAAAGTGTAAGTTTACAAAATTTCTTAAACTTTTTGGAAACTCAACAGGCTACACTTCAACAAGTTGATGAAATGTACCAAAGAATGGAAACCTTGGCATTTTCCTCTCTGGATATTGCTTTAGCAGAAAATGGCCAAGGTGTCTCCTCAGATAAGGAACTATTAAATGCAGAGTTTAAAGAAATCTCTGCAGCTTTGGACTCGTTGGTTGATCTTGAAGTAAGTGGCAGACGTCTTTTTGGAGGCGTCCGTGCAGATTTTACTGATGGCTTGCAGGATCGCAATGACTTCACTCCCACCAATCTTCCTCAAGTCACGACAAAGGATGTTCTTTCTACAAGTGGGAAAATTACAGTAGAATTGTGCCCAGGTGGGGCTGAGGATCAAATATGGGTATTTCAGGGTGAAGTGCCTGATGGTTTGGCTCACTATTTTACCCCACCACCAGGAGGTGGTAAGGCAGATACTTCTGGACTTACAGATGACCTCTATGAATATTTTGATGGCTCTAAGGATGTAAATTTTCAGGGAATATTTACCACCGGCAGGTGGCAGACAGTGGGGATTTCCGGATTGGGTAGGTTTGATAAATTCGTGGTCGACTTTGATACCTGCAAGTCGGACCTTTCCGTCGAATATCATGAAAACAATAGTACTGCCGGAGGTGTATTACCCAACAATCCGACAGATGATGATATATTGAATGCTAATTATAACAGCCTTTATGGTGATGACCTAAGAAGGCGTTTAGAACTTGATGGTGAATTGCTAATTTCCGCACCCGAAGGAAATAATACCACGATCACCATGATTGGCGTGAATACCGGCAATGTCTTTACTTATGAAGTTGCAGCTGCATTCGAGCCAAGTCTGCCATACAACGATTTAAGTATTCCATCTACTGGTAACACTTTTCCCGCGATTTCTTTTGGAAGCATAGATTGCTCAGATATAAGTACTTCTGAAAACGCACTTAAAGCCCTTCGGCAAATCGAAGCCCAGAAAGAAGGTATATACGATTCCATATCCCAAATATCTGCTGCCCAATCTAGGTATTCTATAATGATCGATCAGATGGAGAGGCATGGGGTAAATCTTGAGCAAGCTCAAGGGAGGATTACCGATGCTGATATTGCAAAAGAATCAACTATTTTAGCCAAAGAAGCAATAAATATGCAGGTTTCTAATTCCATGTCGGCAAAGTCTAACGATCTGATGGATGCATTAATCGAAATGACCACGAAACACTTTAGGAGTCATGTCTTGAACTCCGTACTTCGCTAAATTCAACAATTATTAATTTTATTTCAAAATGATCGAACATAAGGCAATGCAAGTGAGTTTACATGGAAAGTCCGAAGGGCTTTTCCCTGCTGCCTGCTCTGACTTTGCAATCCGTTCGCTTTCAGTATCTCATTTTTTCGACAAGAACAAGGTAGTGCCTAGGTCTGCAGTCAGTCCAGATCACCTTGAGCCTTTCAATTGCAAAGGTTTGTTTACTACTACTCACGCAATAAAACACCGCTCACAAGTCAAGTCCGTGGAAAAGGCTGGGCACGAGCAACTGGCTACCGATACCCATTCATCCACAAAAGTGGATAAGTGGAGCAGGTTGCCGGATCGCAACTCGGAACCAGGTTCGATTGGCATTGGCCAGGTTTCGAGTTTGCGAACCCTTTCATGCACTTTATTTTCTAATTTTCAAAACAAGGTAGTACCCAGATCCGCAGTCAATCCGGATCACCTTGAGCCTTTCAATTGCAAAGGTTTGTTTACTACTACTCACGCAATAAAACATCGCTCGAAAATCAAGTCTCAAGAAAAGACTTGGCATGAGCAACTGGCACCTAATGCCCATTCATCCATAAAAGTGAATAAGTGGTTTAGGTTGTCGGATCGCAATTCGGAACCTGGTTCGATTGGCATTGGCCAGGTTCCGGATTCGCGAACTCTTTTTTATGAACTATATCTATAACCCATTAACCGGAGGACTTGCCTAAGAAGTATTTGTTTTTGAGTACCTTTGCTGTGACATCTATGATGCCTAGCTAAAATCTCTAAAACTACGCATTCGCTTCTATTTAAGACGAACAATCACTCAATCATTTCCGACAACAGGATGTTGTCGCCATGCGATCAAGGATGATCCCATAATCAAACAGCCACCACCATTCATTATGGTAACGGCGATCATGAGACCCAATTACTACAGGACTGTTACTTATATACCTTAGTATCAACCCTCTCATCCATGGCTTCAGGTCTTAGTACCTAATCCTAATTGTCCTTTGAGATTCGTTTCTCCAAGTCCACAAATCCTTTGATTTCCACTACATTTATGAAAAGCCATACTTTAGCCTTAAATTGTATATTATGCACTATCATGCACTCAATTATCTATTTTATGTCTTCTAAATTATTTCTCCCTCAGGTTTTAGAACCCAATCAAATTTCATAACCATCTATTTATTAAACTCTTAAAGATTCTATAATGACCATCTCACTAAATTCTAACCCATCTGCCTCGGAGGCTAGACTGCATCTGAGCAGAAATAATATGAACCTCCGGCATAGTATCACTCGCCTATCCAGTGGTAAGAGAGTGGAGAAACCTTCCGACGATGCAGGGGGTATGGCTGTGGCTATGAAATTAGAAAGCCAAGTAATGCGTTCGGGGGCATCGATGCAAAATATTCTTAATGCGGTATCTTTACTTGAAGTTCAGGACGGCGTGCTTTCAAACGCAGGCCAAATCGTAGATAGGATGTCAGAACTTAAGAGTCTTTATCATGATGTAATGAAGAACGAATCTGATAAGGAATCTTATAATAAGGAATTTAGAGACTTACAGGTCCAACTTTTTGATATGTCTCAAATCAAGTTTAATGGGGTAAGTTTATTCGCTCAATACACCACAACAAATGGTGGCGTTGAAGCTTTATTCGAGGGCACAACTTCTGAGGATCACACCATGAATGTGTATATGAGCCCAGATGGTGATGGTGGTGCCGTAGCTAGTGTTCACAAAGCTTTGCTACTTTCAGCTTTAACAATCAATCCGACTACTCTTGATGCCTCTACCTATGGTTCGGGAGACCAGGCGACTGTATATCGATTAGCTAATGAAACTATTGATGGTACAGGTGCAGGTTCTGTAATCAGCCTGGGGGCGGTTTCAGTAGGAGTATACTCACAAGCTTTGCAAAATATTGCCACGCTTAGGGCACAAAACGGAGCATCAATGTCCATGCTCGAATATGGTTACGATAGTTTATCCAAGCAGAAAAATAATTTAAATGCTGGCAGGGGTCGAATTATGGATGTGGATATGGCGGCGGAAAGCACACGTCTGTCCAAGTACAATATTTTGGTACAAGCCTCCACTTCTATGCTTTCGCAAGCCAATGCACTTTCTGAGATCTCACTTGTCTTGATGCGATAATCGAATCCTAAAAATATTTAAAATGTCATTCACTATAAATACCAACACCTCGGCAGAAAAAGCTAACTACTTTCTCGGTCGCAACAACCAGGCCTTGCAGAAAAGTTTATCCAGGCTTGCAAGCGGCAGTCGAATTATCGGGCCATCTGATGACGCAGGTGGGCTGGCGGTTGCGATGAAGCTTAACAGTGCAATTAATCGTTTGGATGGGGCGCATAAAAATATTCAGAATGCAACTTCTTTTCTCGAAGTTCAAGATGGGGTATTGTCTACAGTAGGCGAGCTTGTCGACAGGATGTCTGAGCTCAGAAGTCTCTACAACGATGTCATGAAAAATGACCAGGACAAATCGACTTATGATCGAGAGTTTCAGGATCTACAAGTTCAGCTCTACGATATGGCTCACGAGACCTTTAACCAAGTCAGTCTTTTTGCCCGATACACTGAGAAGTCTGGAAATATTGAAGTGCTTTATGGTGGTACAAACGCACAGGATAATACTTTGAGCATATATGTGAGCTCAGAGGGCGATGCTGGCTCAAAGGTAAGTATCCATAAAGCAATGCTTCTATCTGCTTTAACCATCGATACAACTGGCTTATCTCATGAGGCAGCGGAATTTGGCGATGGTAATCAAACTACTATTTTTCGTTTTGCCAATGCATCTCTAGACGGTGTTGGTGCAAACGCGTTAATCGACTTAGGGGATGTGTCAGTAGGTGTCTTTAATACTGTTATAGAGAATATCGCTGGATTAAGAGCACAGAACGGTGCGTCAATGTCCCGCCTTCAGTTCGCTGCTGATCATGTCACTTTACTTAAATCTAATCTGGGTGCTGCCGAAGGAAGGATAATGGATGCTGATATAGCAGCTGAAAGCACTGAGTTTTCAAAGAATAATATTTTGGTTCAAGCTTCTACTTCCATGGTGGCACAGGCCAACAGTTTAACGGGATTAGCCTTAAGCTTAATCCAATAGTTTAACTAAATATAATTTAAATAGTTATAAAAGCACAAATTTACACAGTAATGCACTTCATTAATCAAAAATTTTCAATAATTGGGAGTCGACTTCCCGTTACCCTTAACAGTCGAAACGCCTGAGGCACGGAGGCCAAAGGCAATTAACAAATAATAAATCAAGGAGGATATAATCATGTCATTATACATAAGTACAAATCAAGGCGCAGTAACCGCCAACTATCATCTCGGACGAAACTCAACTGAATTGCAGCGCAGCATGCAAAGACTAGCTAGTGGGTCCAGAATTAACAGACCCTCAGACGATGCTGGTGGACTTGCCGTTTCAATGAAATTACAAGCTGCTATCAACCGTTTGGCTGGTGCTGAGAAAAATATC
>Ga0209715_1001737_pt1 | contig 17503 bp, 12 predicted proteins | sample COGITO_mtgs_1205_2_FD_184809 | JGI IMG/M metagenome (GOLD analysis project Ga0209715, IMG submission 184809) | Pelagic marine microbial communities from North Sea - COGITO_mtgs_120503 (SPAdes) (version 2) | ecosystem: Environmental > Aquatic > Marine > Epipelagic ...
GCCAGACTTGCGAATGCTTTAATCAACCGGAACAAGTTGAGCGGCGTCCACATGAACATTTCCCTGAGCTCCTTTCGCAATCAGACTGACCAATACCTTTTGTCCTTTTCTAAGGGTGATTTTCCCCACCGAATGAAATCCGTTTTCAAAACTTGGTTTTTGGGTCATGTTTACAATGGAGTTCATCTTGATGGTTTTATCCCCCGTGGTTACATCAATTGAAACGGATTTTCCCCGGTTGGGGTGGGGTTGATAGGCAATTCGAGTATCATATTGGCCAGCCTTTGGAGCTTCCAAAGTAAAGGTCGCAATACTCTCAGGATCGCTTGAGTACTGATAGCCGAATGAAAAATAAGGCTTAAGTCCCTGTCCCTTCATCCATTTTCCTTCAAACACAGCTTGGCTGTCATCGACTACTCCGGTGAACTTCTTCGGGTCCAGCCCGTTGGGTGCCCCGTATCGTCCGGCAAGTTGCATCGCATCATCTGGAATGATAATCTTATCATTTACGGTTGGACGAAACGCCTTTCCGGGAAGGTTGATCAGTTCAATCAGATCATCGAGATGAGATTCATAAACATCGCGAGGCAGGCAATCCTTCTGGATACAAATGGATGCTGCACGTCCGACCACTTCCCCCATCATTCCGCAGGTTTTCATTACCCGTACCGTACCGAGTGCCTCGTGAGTCACGCTGATACAACGTCCTGCCATAAACAGGTTTTCAATGTTTCGGGAATAGAAGCAACGGTAGGGAACGGGATAGCCGTAACTTCGGTCAACTCCTTTGCCATGTACCGCGTAGGAAATAAATGGATTGTCCGGAAACTTTTTGGCATATTGTTTCTTGGGGTAGTGGAGGTCGATACTCCAGGTGCTGGGCACGCATCCGTCAGGGAATGCCCGCTTGGTAACGATATCCTCCTCTGTGAGTAAGACATCTCCGAGAAGACGGCGAGATTCGCGGGGACCGCCGACATAGGCAACCCAAGTAAGCTTGGAGTTTTTGTGCTCTTTCGCACCGTCGCGGTTTTTCATCGCATTGAATGCCCCGAAAACAGCCCGCAGGTTCCAGTCACGAATACCTTCTGCATCTCCCAGTGGATCTTTGTCATATCCGCTTTCCCAAAACCATTCTCCATGAAATCTCCGAGGGTAGGGGAAATCCGCCATGTTCAAATCTAAAGCCCAGGGAGTCTTGGGATAAGTTACTTCTTTTTCATCGTTTGCCCAAACCCACATATTACTCATACCCATTCTTTCCTTGGGTGTCATTGTGTTGTCAGCTCCGGCGAGAAAGCCAATCGTTCCATGCCCGGTTGCGTCCACGAACAGAGGTCCTGAAAAACGGGTTACTTGTCCATTTTTAACATTAAAGGCATGGACGGCTGATATTTTCTCTCCGGATTTTTTAACCTGAAAAGCATGATGGTAAAGGTGCAGATCGATATTTTTTTCGGCCCGTACAATCATTTCCTTTTTGGCGTCCTCGAATTCCTCATAAGTACCCGGAGACTTTTTGGCATGATCACAAATTTCCTCGATGATTTCTCCAATTCGTGGATATTTTCCCCGGCGAATATTTCCTTTTGCCCATACGCGTACCTCACTCGATCCGTTGCCTCCGAGCACTCCGCGATCTTGTATTAGGGCGACTTTGCATCCCATGCGGGCCCCTGAGATCGCCGCACCCAAACCGGAATAGCCACCGCCTACTACGATCAAATCATATTTTTTATCGATCGGTTTTTCGGTGATTCCCAGAAGATCGCGACGCCAGTTGGCGAGGATTTGAGAGTCATTGGGTGGAACTTCTTTGTACGAGGTCAGGTAGATCGCATCGCATCGTCCGTTAAATCCAGTCAGGTCTCTTAGGGCCAAGGTGTTTTTCCCTTTTTTAAGAGAAATCTGTCCTCCACCTTGCCAATCCCACTCGGCTCCCTTTGTACCGAAAGTGGTTTTTACCGGGATACCATTGATAATGATCTGAAAGCGACCGGGTTGTCCCTTCGCTCCCCAACGGGCGACCCAGTCCTTGGTGCGGGCAAATAATTGATAGCTTCCACCTTCTTTCATCTCAATGGTAGTGGTCGCATCTTGAACGGGTGTTCCCAGACCATGAGCCAAAAGATAGGGGGAACCCATTTCGCGGATGAATTGAGTGTCGAGTTTCCATCCTCCATGATCTGAAAAAGACTCCGTTTCAACGAGGATTCTTTCTGCCTGCAAAAACCAGACTGGCGTAAATAGAAGAAGAGTGGTGAGGAGGAATCTATTCATTTTATTTAGTTGGAGTTTCATTAAAAGGGTACACTCCAAGAGGAGGAGGAATTTAACGGCTTCTTCCATCGTCGAGAAATTTTTGTAACTCGGATTTCATTCTTTCGAATACTTTTGGGTTTTTCTCCGCTAGGTTATTCTTTTCCGCAGGGTCCTTGGAAAGATCAAAAAGTGCGTATTGAGGAACCGGTTGACCGCGCTGACTGCTTAGCAATTTATTGACCTGAAAATTCTGAGTTTTTTTGGAGTCATGCCTTTGAAGTTTCCATTTTCCTGCACGGTAACCATAGTTGTTTCCTCTACCATTATCCTGTTGGATCAGGTGAGGGCGACCTTTAGCTCCTTTTTTCCCAAGCATAGCATCCATAACATCGAGACTATCGAGGCAGGCATCTTCGGGTAATTTGACTCCAAGATGATTGGCAAGACTACCTGCAAAATCAATGGTGCAGACCACTTCATCAGACACTCCTGGTTTAATGGTTCCAGGCCAATATGCTATGAAGGGTGTGCGTGTGCCTCCTTCAAATATACTGTACTTCCCTCCTGAGTAGGGACCTGCTGCCTTATGATCCCCCATTTTTTCAAGAGCCTCATCCGCGTAGCCATCATCGCCCACAGGTCCATTATCTGAACAGAATACGATCATGGTGTTTTTTTCCAGTCCCTCTTTTTTTAGATACTTCACGATTTCTCCCACACACCAGTCGAGTTGTACGATCACATCGCCACGGTAGCTCATCGCAGATGTGCCACGAAATCGCTCATGGGGAATTCTCGGTACATGAAGATCATGGGAAGCAAAGAAGAGAAAGAATGGATCCTTCTTATTTTTTCCAATCCATTCTTTTGATTTTTCGACCCATTTGTCGGCCAGATCTTCATCCCTGAAACGGGCAGCATGCCCACCGGTATAGAACCCGATACGGCTGATGCCATTGTGAATGGTGTGGTTGTGTCCATGAGTCCAATCCATTTTCAAAGTGTCCCGATGGGTTACTCCTGTTGGGTGATCATCGCTTGGTTTCTTCATGCCTACCCAGAGAGGATCTTTGGGGTCAAGATTGAGGACCCGGTGGTTTTCAACATAGACCTGAGGAACCCGGTCATTGGTTGTGGGGAGTAGAAAATTATAATCAAATCCAATTTCACGAGGACCTGGTTTAAGTTGTTCGTTCCATTGGGGGCCCACACCAGGACTTCCCAGCCCAAGGTGCCACTTGCCAACCACTGCAGTTTTATAGCCCGCCTGCTTAAGCATATCGGGTAGGGTATAGGCGTCTTCCGGGATGATGAGAGGAGAACTGGGTGGTGCAATCCCCGTATTCTTTCCACGAAAGGCATAGGTCCCGGTAAGAAAGGAATAACGGGTGGGTGTACAGGTTGAAGCTGAACAGTATCCGCTGGTGAATTTAAGTCCTTCCTTGGCGAGTTTGTCGATGTGCGGGGTTTTTAAGTTTTTTGGTTTTGCCCCGTAGCACCCAAGGTCTCCGTATCCAAGGTCATCAGCCATGATGACGATTACATTTGGTTTTTTTGCAACTGCAGTGAGTGCGAGAAGCACTGTGATAGAGACAAATATAGAAGAAGTAATTTTTTTCATTTGGATATGCAGTAGTTACTACAAATTAATTAACTAGGAATTTATTGTAGGGGTTGCTTTTGTTTTTATGGATAATTACCATAAATTTCGCTTTAATTTTGGTCAAGAAGTCACTTGCTTTTGATGAAAAAAGATATGCTGGGCATTCTTTTTTTTCCAAAGGCTTGCAACTGCTGAAATAATTTCTTGTTATTAATCATTTCCATGGCATTTGCTTTGATTCCATTTTTCATCTCCCTGGCTCTTCTCTTTTGGTGGCGATCGCTCGTCCTTTTCAAACGGACAGTTGAGGATGTTCCGACTTCCAAGGTAAAAGGGGTGTTTTTCGGGTTAAATGAGGTTAAAGGTTTCGTCAAGTCGGATGCCCCGTTGCAAACTTACCTTACCGAAGAGCCGACTGTATGGTATGAATGGAGTATTTCGGAGCATTGGAAGAAAACCGAAAGCTACAGGGATAAAGATGGGAATCGAAAGACCCGAACAAAAAGCGGTTGGCGAAAGGTTGATTCAGGAGGGAGTTTTCAATCGTTTTTTCTAAAAGATGATACGGGTGAGCTGCTCATCGAACCGGAAGGTGCAAAGGTTGATGCTCCTTCCACTATTTCCCTAAGTTGTAGTCCGAACGATCCACTTTACTATGGAAAAGGACCAAGTGGATCGATTGCAAATTCAACTCATCGGAGAAGGTTTTCAGAGCATTCGCTTACTCCCAATGATAATCTTTACATTCTTGGTCCGGCCAAACTCAGGGAAGAGGTCGCTCAGCCGATGATTACCCAAAGCAAGGATGCCCGGTATTATTTCATTTCGACCAAGTCCGAGTCCCAGATTATCCGATCGAAGAATGTTTGGTCTTTTATTATAATTCTCTTTTCCTTCGTAGCCGCTTTAGTTGTTCCCGTAGTCGTGATTTCGGTGGAGACTGGAGTAGAACCCCAAGAAGCCATGCTTGAGAACCCTAGTTGGATCTTTGTGTCGGGTCTGATCTTTCTTGCAGTTGCTAGTCTTTTTTACCTCACGATATTGTATAATGGTTTGATCCGGGTGCGTAATCGTCTCATCCATGCTATGGGTCTAATTGAAATTCAATTGAAGCGTCGTCACGATTTGATTCCCAGATTGTTAAAATGTGTAAAGGGAATCGCGGAATACGAATCTGAAGTGCAGGAGCTAGTTGCTTCCTTTCGTTCATCGGGTTCGAATGGAACGAGTCGTGATACAGCCGATTTGGGCGAGGGAATTAATCAAGGGGCAGGTTTGGTTGGCGGCTTGTTTGTTTTGTCTGAAAATTACCCTAATTTGAGTGCGGATCAAAACTATGGTTCATTTATGAAGGAATTGCTCGACACCGAAGACCGGATTGCCTTGGCCCGTGAATTTTATAATGATAGCCTACTTGCACTTCAGGACCGTTTGCTTACCTTTCCAGATGTTTTGGTTGCCAAATGGTTTCGCTTTCGAGCAGGGAAAAACCTTAGTCTTCTTCCTGATCCAGAGATGGCACAGGCTCCGAAAGTTTCTATTTGAACTGAAAAACTTACTATTCTGGGGAAGAACCCTAACGATTCATTATCTGTTCGATCTCTTCTGCTTCGATGGGGATTTTGGACATTAGATTAACGGGTCCATTTTTCGTAATTTGAATGTTATCCTCGAGGCGAACCCCAAAGCCTTCATCCGGTAAATAAATGCCAGGTTCCACGGTAAAGACCGAGTTTTCCCGAAAGACGGACTGGCCATTTGATACATCATGAACATCGAGACCAAGAGAATGCCCTAATCCATGCATGTAGAATTTTCTGCAGGCCGGCTGATCCGGATCCTGTTTTTTAACCTGTGCTTTGGTTATGAGTTTTAGCCGGAGCATTTCTTCCGTCATCATGTCATGAGAATCATTTTGCCATTCTTTGAGGCTTTTTCCGATGGTAGCATTATCAATACACTGACGTAGGACCCGTAAAACTGAATTGTATACCTGCTTTTGCCGTCGTGAGAATTTTCCGCTTACGGGAATGGTACGGGTAAGGTCGGCATTGTAATTGGCGTAGCAGGCACCGACATCCATGAGCAGAAGTTGTCCCTTTCTACAGGTTTGGTCGTTCTGTAAATAGTGCAAAACACAGGCATTGGATCCGGATGCGATGATAGGGGTATAGGCAAACTTACTTCTGCATTTAATAAATTCCTTCGCCCATTCCGCTTCAATCTCGTACTCGGTTACCCCGGGTTTGACCATGCGAAGAACTTTTCGAAAACCATTTGTGGTTACATTAATTGCCTGTTTGATCAATTTGATTTCCTCTGCACTTTTACAAAAGCGCAGGTCGTGAAGATGCGGGGCTAAGCGTTCAATTTTATGAAGAGGGTAATCTTTGAGAACTTTTCGGTTAAACCGTTGTTCACGGGTTTCCACTTCATTGGTTGCACGACTGTGTTCGTTGTCATTTAGATAAAAAACTTCAGCCTCAGCGGCAAGAAGCTGAAAAATATTATCGAAGTCCTCGGTCCAGTAAACAGTCTGAATGCCTGAAATCTTCTGAGCGTCTTCTTTGCTATGCTTATACCCTTCCCAAATCTTTAAATGTTCATTCGGTTGACGAACGAACAAAATTTCCCGGTGCTTGGGGTTGGAACAATCCGGGAACAGAACGAGTAAGCTTTCTTCCTGTTCAATGCCCGAAAGGTAAAAAAGATCGGAATTGGGATGGAGTGGAAGTGTGCCGTCTGCATTTGTGGGCAGCACATCATTCGCGTTCGCAACTGCAATTGCTTTGCCGGGTAATTTGCCACAAAGTTTCTTGCGGTTGTTTGAGAAAAGTTTTGAGCTTACGGAGAGGTGTCGCATGTGTTTGTGGTTAAAGGGATAACTAAAACATCCTCCAAATTGTTCGCAAGCACCAAGCTTTCTTCCAGACCTTTATTTAAGGACAATCTTATTTTAATTTGTCCAAAGATTCAGTTTTTATTACTACTTAGATTATGCAAATTAAATTATACGCCCTGCTTACATTATTCAGCCTTTCCACATTATGGGCAGAAAAACCGAATATAATATACATAATATGCGATGACCTTGGGTATGGGGATATTCAGTGTTTAAATCCGGAAAAAGGCAAAATACCGACCCCTCATGTGGATAAGCTAGCTACCCAGGGTATGGTTTTTACGGATGCACATTCTGGATCCTCAGTCTGTACTCCCACCCGTTACGGAGTTTTGACGGGACGATATAGTTGGCGTACAAAACTTCAATCCGGAGTTGTTCAGGGTTTTGCTCCGTGTTTGATTACAAAAGACCGTCCAACGGTATCTGGTTTTTTGAAAAATGAAGGTTATCATACTGCGATTATTGGGAAATGGCATCTCAATTTTAAATACCTTGATCCAGAAAGTGGAGAAGAATATTCGAAGAAGAAATATAAGGCCCCTCCTGTAGGATCAAAAATTCCCGACGGTCCCATTCATCGGGGTTTTGATTATTTTCATGGATTTCATCATGCCGGTAATATGGAGGCGGTGATCGAGGATGATAAAGTCATCGCTCACGATCCTGTAATCAACATGCTTCCACGTTTAACCCAAAAATCCGTTCAATATATCGAATCTCGTAAAGATTCAAAGAAACCATTCTTCCTCTATGTTCCTCTCGGTTCTCCGCACACCCCCATTGTTCCCACTCCGGAATGGGAAGGGAAGAGTGGCCTCGGGAAATATGGTGATTTTGTCATGCAGACTGATCATGTGGTCGGAGAAATTCAAAAAGCTCTTACTAAAATAGGACAGGTGGATAATACCTTGATCATTTTTACCAGCGATAACGGTTGTTCCAAGGCTGCTGGAATTGGTGAACTGGCCAAGCAGGGGCATATTGTAAGTGCTGATCTACGGGGATCCAAAGCGGATCTCTGGGATGGCGGGCATCGCATTCCATTCATTGTAAAGTGGCCCGGGAGGGTAAAGCCTGGATCTGAATCTGATCAATTAATATGCCTTACTGATCTATTTGCTACGATGACAGACCTATTGGGACAAAAAGCCCTCGAGAATAGTGGGGAAGACAGCGTAAGCTTTCTTCCTGCACTTCATGGGAAAAAGATTGTTTCAAGTCGAAAGGGTGTGATCCATCATTCCATAAGCGGACATTTTGCCTACCGGCAGGGCCCCTGGAAACTCTTACTGGCAAAGGCATCAGGTGGATGGACTTCTCCCAAAGAAAAGCAGGCTCCTGCTGGCGCTGCACCTGGACAATTGTATGATATGTCTACTGATTTGGGCGAAAAAAAGAATTTGTATGAGGAAAAACCTGATATGGTTGCTTCGCTACTTGCATTACTTGAAAAAGATATTAAGCGAGGGAGGAGCACCAAAGGCCCCAAATCAAAAAATGACTACAATAATATTAAGCTTTGGAAAAGCGGAGAGCCAAAAAAAGGTAAGCGACCTTAACTGTACTGTTTACGATACTGCCTCGGGGTCATACTCATCCTTTTACGAAATTGTGCAGTAAAAGCACTCTGATCACAAAACCCTAATTCGTAACCAATATCAGTTAGGCTTCGGTTCGATTCCTTGAGTAATTTACAGGCCTTTTCAATGCGGATTTGAACGGAGAATTGTTGAGGGGTAAGTCCGGTTACTTCTTTGAATCTCCGATTTAGTTGGCGATGTGACAGGCCATACTGATTTGCTATCATTGCAATGCTGGGAGTGCCTTCATTACTCGCTTGCAGTTCTTCAATTACCATCTCCATCTCTTTGTCTCGAGTATGATTAATTGGAACTTTTTCGTATTTTTGAACCGTTCCCATTATTCCGATAGCTCTTTTTCGCCTGTCAAAAATGGGGAATTTATTGGTAATGTACCATGACGGTGTGCCTTGCTGGTTAAGAAATAATTCAACTAATCCTAATTTGGGTAATTTTTCGCGTATTATAGCTTCATCATCTTTCCTGAACTTGTTAGCCAGAGGTTCCGGGAAAAGCTGGAAATCGTCTTTTCCCAGCAACTCTTTTTGTGATTTAAGCCCCAATCTTCTGTAGAAAAAAGGATTGGCGAAGATTAAACGAAAGTCTTTATCTTTAACAAAAAAAGAAACACCGTTTATTTCTTTCAGTATACCAAGAAAGTTATGATTTGGATCGATTTCTTTAAGGAAATCTTTCGGGGAAGCCTTTTTTTTGTCAGGATTAATATGTCTAACTTTCAATAAAAAATGACGAAGTCAATCTATTGTTTAATATAAAATTATGATATTATTAAGAACCTTTAAATATTATCCCCACCTTTATTCCCGAAAAAATGGACCGTACGTTTATATATTTTTTCATAGCATTTCTGACTTTTCAAATAGGTAAGACTTTTGCCGATCCGATAAGAGTTCTTTTTCTTGGACACGAATCAACACATCATAATTCTAATCAGTATTACCCAATCCTGTCTAAGTCTCTTGGACGGGATGCCATTTATTTTGATTATGTCACCAGTGTAAACCAAGCATTAGACGATCCTGAGTACCTTAACCAATTTGATGGCCTTCTTCTCTATGCCAATCATCCCAAGCTTTCTTCCGGTCAATGGGAAAATTTACTGTCTTTTGTTCGTTCGGGAAAGGGATTTATTCCGGTTCACTGTGCGAGCTGGTGCTTTGCCAATATCCCCGAGTATGACCAGCTTGTCGGAGGCCGTTTCAAGAGTCACCAGGGTGCTGTCTTCAGCCCGAGAGTTGTAAAAGTCAATCATCCTGCCGTTCAGGGGATCGGTAACTTGGAGGCATGGGATGAAACTTATTTTCATGAGCGGCACAATTCGAAGAACCGGACTGTGCTGATGGTGAGGGATCCTTTGCCTGGTGATCCTCATGAGGATCCTGAACCATGGACTTGGGTTCGTGAGGAGGGAAAAGGGCGGGTTTTTTATACTGCTTCTGGGCATGATGAAAGAGTGTGGAATAAACCGGAATTTCACCAACTCCTCAAAAATGGAATCCTTTGGGCAGTGGGTGAAAAAGTTCACGAGCGCTATAAAAATTTTTTAGCAAATCGAGAACCGTTGAAGTACGAGAAGCGGGATAACATTGCAAACTATGAAAAAAGGCCGGAACCACTTCCTTACCAATTACCGCTTTCCCCTCAGGAAAGCATGAAGCACACTCAGGTTCCGGTGGGATTTAAACTCGAGCTCTTTGCGTCTGAGCCGGATATTGTGAACCCGATTTATTTTCAATGGGACAAACGCGGACGACTCTGGGTTGTGGAATCTGTGGATTATCCCAATGAGCTTAAGGACGGTCGTAAAGGAAAGGACCGCATTAAAATATGTGAAGACACTAATGGGGACGGCAAGGCGGATAAGTTTACGATCTTTGCCGATGGCTTTAATATTCCCACATCCATGACTTTCGCCCGGGGCGGAGTGATTTTGGCTCATGCCCCGGATATGCTTTTCCTCAAAGACACAGATGGGGACAATAAAGCGGATATCCGTGAAGTTCTGATTACCGGGTTCGGGCTTAATGATACTCATGCCGGTCCCAGCAATTTACGCTACGGTCTGGACAACTGGATCTACGGTACGGTTGGGTATTCAGGTTTCAAGGGAGAATTAAATGGAGAAAAATACAATTTTAGTAGGGGCACTTTTCGCTTCAAACCCGATGGTTCCAAGATGGAATTTCTTCATCAGTTCAATAATAACACCTGGGGAATCGGTTTGAATGAGCAGGGGGACATATTCGGTTCCACCGCCAATAACAATCCAAGTTTTTTCGGAGGAGTTCCGAATCGTGTGCATCAGGGAGAAAAACGGATGACTGCCAAAATGATCGCGAGTTCTCCCAGGTTTTATCCAATTACTCCCAATATCCGTCAGGTAGATGCTTTTAATGCTTACACTGCGGGTTGCGGACATGCCTTTGCTACGTCATCCGGGTTTCCTAAGTCCTGGCGCAACCGGAGAGCATTCGTGTGTGGTCCGACCGGTCATCTTCTTGGCATGTACGATGTTCGCCCAAAGGGTTCAGGTTTTGAATCAATTAATGCTTACAGTCTGGTCGCGAGTACCGACGAGTGGTTCTCTCCAATCGTAGCCGAGGTGGGCCCCGATGGAAACCTCTGGATTTCCGATTGGTACAACTTTATCATCCAGCATAATCCGACCCCGAATCTTAACCGGGGTGGATATGACGCCCAAAACGGACCCGGGAATGCCCACATAAATCCCAACCGCGACCGCCAGCATGGTCGCATTTATCGCTTGGTTTACCAAAAAAACCATGCTCCTGCTTTCAATCTAGAAAATGCAACATGGGAAAAACTGGTCAAAGCTCTCAGCCATGACAATATGTTCTGGCGTCTCACCGCCCAAAGGCTTTTGGTGAATAGTCAACCCAAGGAAGCGGTTCCTTCCTTAAGGAAATTACTGAACCAAGCTTCACCCGCGTCTCTTCACGCTCTTTGGACTTTGCAGGGCATGGGTGCTCTCGACGGCCCATCCCATGCAAAATGTCTCGTATCAAAAGACCCGGCATTACGCCGTAACGCGATCCGGGCTCTACCTGCTGACTTAAAGGGGCAACAAATGCTCCATGACAGTGCAACCCTTGGAGACAAGGATCTTCTTGTTCGGCTCGCTTCCTTCGTTCAACTTGCCTCCTTTCCGCGAGACAAGGGAACCCGCGATTTCGCATCCCTTCTGATGCGGGTTGAGGAAAATGCCAAGGACGAATGGCTCCGGTTACCCCTCCAGGCTCTGGGTGCGGTGAAAGCCAATTTGGTGGGGTATAAAAAGGGTCCAAATCTTTTGCCCAATCCCTCCTTCGAGTCTTCGGATGGTAAGTTGCCCACCAGTTGGAAGGTCCGGACTTACAGTGGGAGCGGTGCCATGGAGCATACGATCGAGACAGTCAGCAAGTCCGTAAAGACCGGCAAATCGTCCCTGCGTATATCATCCAAAGGGGGACATGACACCAGTGCTTATGCGAGTGTGCAAATTAGGTCGGGAGTCCGTTATTCGCTTTCTGCCTGGATTAAGACGGAAAGGGTCGAAGGGGGTGGCATGGGTGCTTTACTCAATGTTCATGAACTTGGACAAAAGGCCATGACCAAGGGTATCCGAAAGACCCATGATTGGCAGAAGGTGGAAACCGTTTTTGTTAATCCTTCCGCTGGCAGGATCACTGTAAATTGCCTGTTCGGTGGGTGGGGAAGATCCAAGGGTAAGGCTTGGTTCGATGATATTTCGCTTAATGAGATGGTGCCAATTTATAAGGAAATCGAGAAAGTGGAAAATCGAAAAGTGGACCTTACTCTGGCGGTCGATGCGATTCCCGGACTACTTTTCAGTAAGACATCTCTCATGGCAAAGTCGGGTAAATGGCTCAAACTTACATTTAACAATACAGACAATATGCCTCATAATTTGGTTATTATAGCTCCGGGAACCTATGACTCAGTCGGCCAAGCCACCGACTTGATGATGGCAAAACCGGGTGCCGCTGCCCGAAATTATGTTCCTAAAAATGCAAAGGTAATTGCCCAGACTCCTATGGTTCTTCCTGGCACGAAGTACGATCTCGTCTTTCAAGTGCCCACCCAAAAAGGAAATTATCCATTCCTCTGCACTTTCCCCGGTCATTGGCGCCTCATGAAAGGAGAACTAATTGTACAGCCATGACCCTTCCGGAACAGTCCTTCCAGCAGGTTCGACCTGGACTATCCAATGACGCTGCTTCTCAAAGCTAGGGCTGCAATGCGCTTAATAAGGTTAATAAGAAAATAATGAGAATAGCTTTCAAAAGAATCCTTACAGGAGCGGCCATCGTACTCTTCGCAACACAAATTTTTTGCTCACAAAATGCCATGGCAGAAGGAGAGCTCCGAAAGCCCAACATCGTATTCTTTCTCGTCGATGATCTGGGCTGGCCCGATGTCGGGTGTTATGGAAGCAGTTTTTATGAAACACCTGCGATCGACCAATTGGCAAAAGAAGGCGTTCTTTTCAATAATGCCTATTCGACATGCCATGTCTGTTCTCCGAGTCGGGCGAGTATTTTAACTGGAAAGTATCCGGCGCGTACCAATCTGACCGACTGGGGCGAGGGGCGCCCGGAACGGGACTACGAAAAGCTGCATAGTGGCGAGAGAGTCAGTCGTCTTCCCGTTGATGAGCAAACGCTGGCAGAGACGCTGAGGAGACACGGTTACGCTACAGCCAATTACGGCAAGACGCATGTGGGCCGAGATCCCAAGACCTTCGGGTTTGACGAAGCCATCGCCGGCTGGGTGACTTCCTATTATTACCCGTTTGGCAAAGCGTATGACAAAACGCTTCCGGCAAAAGAGGGTGACTATTTTACGGATAAATTGACCGACGTCGCACTCGATTTTATTGAGCGCAAAAAGGATCAGCCCTTTTTCGTGCATATGGAACATTTCGCGGTGCACGACCCGATTCAGGGCCGCCGTGATCTGGTGGCGAAATACCAAAAGAAGCTCGATGCGATGCCTCGCTCAGAGGGGCCAAATCATATTGTTGAAGGAAATCCGGATGACCCCGAACTCACCGAGGAGGAATTGGAAGCGATAGTCGCCAACAAAAGTCACGCGCTTTGTAAGGAAAAGCGGGCCTGGTGGGTTAGCCAGAAACAGGAGAACTTCGAGTATGCCCCGTTGGTGGAGTCAATGGATGAGAGTCTTGCCCGAATCCGCGCCAAACTGAAAGCACTCGGTCTGGAAGAGAACACGATCATTGTCTTTACCAGCGACAATGGCGGCCTGGCCGCTACCCGAGAGGTTTCACTAGATAAAATTATCAATAGTACCAAGCAACTGAACCAACGGTTCGCTACTTCGAACCTACCACTGCGCGGCGGTAAGGGATGGAATTACGAAGGAGGGCTTCGGGTGCCGCTGATCATGTCCTGGCCGGGCCGGATCAAAGCCAACTCCATCAATCATGAGGTGGTCACAGGCACTGATTATTACCCAACGCTCTTGGAGTTGCTTGGACTTCCTTCCCTGCCTGAACAACACATGGACGGAAAAAGTTTTGCTCCTGCTTTGCGGGGTGAGGATTATGATCGCGGTGCCATTTATTGGCATTTCCCGCACTACAGCAATCACGGTTGGCAGAGCCCGAGTGGCGCCATACGTCTGGGTAATTATAAACTGATCGAGTATTTCGAGAACGGCACCGTGCAGCTTTTCGATCTCGATAACGATCTGGGCGAACAGCGCGATCTCTCGAAAGAGAACCCTGAAGTTACACAGAGACTGCTGAAAATGCTGCAGGACTGGCGCCAGGAAACGGATGCAAAAATGCCCTATCCCAAGACCGCCACCTCCAAGCTCGCGCCGGGATCTCGGGTTTATAAGCCCAGGAAACGATAGCGGTAAAAAGCAAAAGGATAAATGATTATGAAAAAACATATTATTGCAGGAATGCTGCTGGCTACCGGGTTGGCGCAGGCGGGAAACCCGGTTGAAAAACCACCTGTGGTGAGCCGGCCTGCCGTGAGCAGCGCCGAACGGTCGAAACCAAACATCATCCTCATCTTAGCCGACGATCTGGGGTACGGCGACCTCTCCTGTTACGATGGGGTTCATTTTACCCCCCATCTTGACCGTATGGCGGTGGAGGGACTGCGGTTTACCGATTTCCATTCAACGGCAAGCGTTTGTAGTCCAACCCGCGCAAGTATCATGACCGGGCGCTATCCGCACTACGATGGTCTTGACACTTATATCAGCCCAGTTCCGGGTAATACCATTGGCTTGGACCCTGAAAATGTGACGTTCCCAAAGCTGATCAAGGACGTCGGCTACAAAACCGCTCTTTTTGGGAAGTGGCATCTTGGCTATGGGCAGAAGTATAATCCACTTAACTTTGGCTTTGAAACTTTTCACGGCTTTCTGAGTGGACATGTTGATTACCATTCCCATTACGACCGGCTTGGCGGGTTTGACTGGTGGCATGGCCGTGAACAGAAGCAGGAGGAAGGGTATACAACGCATTTGATTACCGATAAATCAGTCGATTTCATTAAAGAGAATGCAGACAAACCATTCTTTCTCATGATGGCCCATGAGGGGGTTCATTTCCCCTTGCAGGGCCCCACCGATCCGATCCAACGCGGACCAGATGCAAAACCTCATAAGCCAAGAAATGGGAAGCTCGTATACAAGGATATGTTGCAGGAACTCGATATCAGCGTGGGAAAAATCATGGACCTTGTCAAAGAGCTGAACCTGGAAAAGCGCACGCTTATCTTTTTTACGTCAGACAACGGTCCGATGCCATTGTCAACTGCCGGACCGTTGAGGGGGAAAAAGCACAGTGCGTATGAGGGTGGACACCGCGTTCCTACGATTGCCTGGTGGCCCGAGACGATCAAGGCTGGTTCGGTTACCGATCAGTTAGCAATTACTATGGATTTAATGCCCTCCATCCTTGAGCTGGCGGAGACGTCTGTGCCGGAAGATCATCAATTAGACAGTGTCAGCCTCGTGGATTTCTTTAAAAATCAGGAGCCGTTTGATCGGAATTCTCTGTTTTGGCGGAGAGCAGGAAAACAGGCTGACAGAACTATGCGGAAAGGCCAGTGGTCATTAATTATAGATAAAACAGACCGGGTCGAGCTATATGATCTGAAAGCGGATATCGGCCAGCAGAAGAACGTGGCCAAAATGCATTCTGAGCGCAGTTCAAAGATGGAAAAAGAACTGCTGGCCTGGGAAGAGAAGGTGAAGCCGCATTTAAGCTATTTTAAAAAGTAATCGTGTACGGTTCGGTTTTATAAAAACTAAGTGTGTATAATGAAAAATAAAAAAACATTTAACTTGTTAAGCTGCCTCTTTCTCTGCGCGGCTTCGATTATGGCATCGGCCGCCGAAGCCTTGCGCAGACATGGATATGCGACCGCGAACTACGGCAAAGCACATGTGTCCCGAGATCCCAAGACCTACGGATTCGACGAAGAGATTACAGGCTGGTTGGGATCCTTTTATTACCCGTTCGGCGGCCATATAGAGAAATAATGACACTCATGAAAATTAAACCAGTTAACCCAATTCTAATTTTAGTCGCCTTCCTGTTTTTTCAGACAAATATTTTTGGACAATCACTCAGTGCTGGTAGTGTAGGGGTTGATACTGGTTCAACCGCCTTTACCGTATCGGGTGGTCAGTTTAGTGCACCCTATTATAATTTCACCGATGGCAATGGGCAAACTCCCGACTTTACATCCAGGGCTCTCAAAAGTGGAAAAGTCTATGTGTTTAATGCATCGAGCGCCTCCATACACCACCCCTTCATGATTGGAGAGAGTTATGGAGATACGAATTCCACTCTAGTAAATGGTGGCCCGCTAACCGGATCGGGTGGCAAGATAACCGTGACTATTCCGTCTGACTATAACGGTTCCCTGTATTATTTCTGCACCAACCATGCTGGCATGAATCAAGAATTTACGATTCAAAAATCCACCCACAACGCCGCACCCAGTGGAATTACATTATCAAGTGCATCAATCGAGGAGGATCAACCCACGGGTTCTGAATTGGGAATATTTAGCACCAAAGATGTAGATCTAAATTCCGTTCATTCTTACTCTTTAGTTTCAGGGAATGGTTCTACTGATAACAGCTCTTTCTCTCTTGATCCGAACGGTACTTTAAAGACATCATTAGTCTTCGATTTTGAAACCAAGTCCACCTATTCGATTCGGGTTCGTACGAGCGAGCAGGGCGGACTTAGCTTTGAAAAGGTTTTCACCATTACCGTAACTGATAAAACGGAAAAGACCACTGAGACGGTGGTTCTTTTATTAGAGGGTGTATCGATTTCTGCCGGTTGGAAAGAGGCGGGTTGGTTTGGTTTTTACTATGCCCAATATTACCCATGGGTATACCATGAAAACCTTGGTTGGATATATGTATCCGAGGATGTGTCGAATGGAGCATGGTTTCATCGAGAAAAACTAGGATGGCTATGGACAAATCCAAGTAGATACCCGCACCTTTTCCGAAGTTCAGATTCCCATTGGTTATTTGTGGATGTTGGGCATAAACCGACCCGGTATTACGATTATTCTATTCCGAGTTGGAAGAGTATCGAGTAAGAAATACCCAAGAATAAACAACCTGACCCTGTCCCACAAAATCCTATTATCCCCACCTTTATTCCAAAGAAATGAGAAACCCTATCAAAAAAATCCTTAGGGGAGCTGCAACCGCACTCTTCGCAATACAAATCCTCTGCCAAGGCAATCACCTCATGCACAAGCTGAATGGTAAAGTTGCCATTGATCTTGTGGATAACGACAAAAAGAAATTGCTCAAGGGAAAGATCGGCCTGCAATTGCACGCAGGAGAAGTCATGAAGGTCGAATTTAGAAATATTCGACTGAAGAAACTTAAATAATAAAGCATGAGAGGCCGGCAAAGGCCTCTCTTAAAAAGAATGTAAAATAAAACCATTATGAATATTGAAAATCCAAGAGTAGCCATTATCGGACTCGGCTTTGGTGCCGAATTCATTCCTATTTATCAACGCCATCCCAACGCGGAGATCGTGGCTCTTTGCCAAAGAAATGAGGAAAGCCTCAATCAGGTCGCTGATCAGTA
>Ga0209715_1001745_pt1 | contig 17465 bp, 16 predicted proteins | sample COGITO_mtgs_1205_2_FD_184809 | JGI IMG/M metagenome (GOLD analysis project Ga0209715, IMG submission 184809) | Pelagic marine microbial communities from North Sea - COGITO_mtgs_120503 (SPAdes) (version 2) | ecosystem: Environmental > Aquatic > Marine > Epipelagic ...
ACTTTCCAGTAACTATCAATGTGCGTATAGATTCCAGTGAATTTATCAAAGCCACGCACTTCGGGACGAAACTTCGGTTCATGCCCAACATGCCATTTGCCTGACAGCATAGTCTGATAGCCCACAGAACGAAGCACTTCTGCAGTTGTCACACAACGATCATTCAAGCCCCCCTGATACCCGTCGCCAAAATCTCGGTACACCATCATACCGACACCCGCTTGGTGCGGATACAGTCCTGTCAACAAGCAGGCACGCGATGGGCAGCAGCGCGGCGTGTTGTAAAACTGACTCGCCCTGAAACCACCCGCCCCTAAACGGTCTAAATTCGGTGTATCAATTTCCCCTCCAAAACAGCCGAGGTCAGAAAACCCCATATCATCGACCAGAATAGTAATGATATTGGGACGCTTCGTGCTCATCGGGGCTAATCGCTACAAAAAATAAATACCGCTAGGATCCACTATTCAGCTGAAAAACGATAAAGCATACGATGCTCATAGGTCTCGCCGGGGCGTAGCACAGTGATAGGGAAATTTGCTTGATTGGGGGCATCAGGAAAGCCTTCTGTTTCTAGGCACAGCGCAGTGCGGAACTCATAGGCGAGTCCATCCTTACCGGATGCAAATTCACCTTGGAAGTCTTCTGGGCTCAGGAAATTACCCCCATAGAATTGCACACCAACTTGATTCGTATGTAGCTCCATCACGCGCCCCGATTTCGGGTCTTTCACGCGAGCTGCCAAGGCCAAGCCATTGACATTCGGTTGCTCCAGCACCCAGCAGTGATCATAACCACCAGCGAATTCGAGCGCTTCAAATTGATCGTTCACACGCAGCCCGATTTGAGTCGGATGCGTAAAATCCATCGGCGTCCCGATAACTGAGGCGAGCGCTCCTGTTGGAATTAAGCCTGCGTTAGTTGGCAAGTAGCGATCACATGGGAGCATGAGAATGTGGTCATTGATCGTCGTAGAGTGGTCGCCTGATAGATTCCAATACGGATGGTGCACCATGTTCAAAACAGTCGGCGCATCTGTCGTCGCAACTGCAGTCCACGTTAGCTCGTTATTATCATTGAGCTGATAAGTAATCTCGGCGCTCAAGGTTCCGGGGTAGCCCTCTTCGCCATCCACAGACACATAGGTAAAGGTGATTGCGTTGCCTTCAGGGCGTAGAGTCGCAGTCCAAATACGGCGATTAAAGCCGTCGACACCACCATGCAGATGACAAGGAATACCGCCCGGATCGTTATTGGTCGCGAGGATATAGTCTTTGCAATCAAGCGTGAATTTACCATCTTTGATGCGATTGCCGAAACGGCCAACACTGGCACCGAAATATGGATTCTTAGAGCCCGCGTAACCGACCACTGAATCGTAACCATGCAGCAAGTCCTCGATCGTGCCGTCACGATCAGGCGCCTTAAGTGACACCAGTGTTGCGCCGTAGTCAGTGATTTTTGCACTGACACCATTCGCATTACTCAGGGTATAGATTTGCGCTTTGCGCCCGTCTTCGAGATGCCCAAAGGTCGCAGTCAGAATTTCAGAATGGTCGGATTTCATAGAATCGTCTCCACAACCAAAAAGTGCAGCAGTTGCAAGTGTCAGGAGGAGGATTGAGGTGTTTATAGAGCTATCAAAAAGTGAAAATGAGGTGAGTATTAGTTCATCGTATCCATCGCGCTACGAGCGCTCTTAATTTCGTTCTTTCCGCGGATGATCCGGCTCTTCCCTCTAAAAAAGCGCACATAAGACTTAAGCTCATCCTCCCAGCTCTTATTATAAACTTCATCCCCCGCAAGGAACAATATGACATTCAAAGATGGCGGCTGTTGCCCTCTGTTCAGATATAACTTTTCTATCACATCGGTGAAATGTTTTTCCACGTCCCTCGGGCTGGTGTCCGTATGACCAGGGCCACCCACAGGGTGAGGGTTCTTCCATTTTAGTCCCAACTCATTGGCTGTGCCGCGGACGTCATCGCTATTACGAGCAAGCACACGGGGTGGTTGCCCCCGATTGGCACGAGCCTTGTTGATTTTAGCCAATTCATTGGCAACCCGTTGCTTCATCTCTAGCTCTTCTTGGTAATATGCAGCAGCCTGCTCTTGATAAGCTTGGGAAGATCTAAGTTCTTCCCAAGCTAATAGCTGCGCCTCACTCGGCGGAGCCACCAACTTACCAAAGCCACGATGGTAACCGGTAATCATAAAGATCGCATCTGCACTTTGCTCAATGGCAAGCTGAGTTATAAATGCTGTATGATTGTGTCCATTATTCCACGACACCGCAGCTTGCATCTCACTCTCTGGTAATGCTTTTAGCAACGGCATGACAGAACCAGAAACGCCTTCGAGCCCAGGACTTCCCGCATTATTATTCACTGTTGCGATCCATTTTATCAACTCCTGATGGACTTCCTTACCTGATGGTACTAGCTGCGGCTTGAAGAGCTTAATACGTCGAATATCCGTTAACATTACGTTAAACAAGGTGCCCACAGAAAGGTTGCCCACCATGTCTGAAATCTCATCTTTGATCACGCGGTAACTATCCAAGCCGCCCTTTTCGTCTGTCACCATACGGCGACTAGTATCAATCACAAAAAGGATACGCTCTGCCCGCGTCTTCAGGCCGAACACACTAATATTCGAGAGCCCCATGCCGATGCTCCCGCGCGTGCTACCAAGTAACCGGCCACCACCTACACCCCCGAGGCCTGCACTCACGGAAAAGTTCTGATTCATATCAGGCAAATTTACATCCACATTTGCCACTGCGATATTCGCAACTGGGCGAATCATTAACCGCTGAGTTTGCGGGAGCTTCGCCTGCTCCGGTCGAATCAGCACTTTTACCTCGTGCGGGGGCTTTTCTTCGACGACCGATGGCGGTTCCTCAAATTGTGCATCGTCCTGAATCACAATTGTGGCAATCGTCACCACCCCCGCGATAAAAGCTCCCATCACGTGCACCAAAACGCTGATGCCGATCACCTTCATCAGCATCGGGTTCATCTTCTTTTTGGATTTGATTGCTATCATCGCTAGTGAATTTAGTAGGTTAAGCTATTATTTCTCGGTCGGGACAACGATCCCCTGAATGATCACCTTTTGGCAAAGTATGAAAATCAATAAAGTTGGCACCGCAGCAATCATGAGCGATGCAAAGACGACGCCCTGTGAAGAGAACTGCTGCAGCTGATAGAGCCATACGGTTAGCGTCCACATGTCCTTATCCTGGCAAAGAATGAAGGCATACATGAAATTTGCATAGGCCCCATTGAAAGCACCCAGCGCGATCACTGCCAGAATCGGCTTGGATAGATTCATGGTTATCATCCAGAACTTCTGCCACTCACTCGCCCCATCGATGTCGGCCGCTTCAAACAGCTCTTGCGGCAAGCTATCAAAGAAACCCTTGAGCAAGAAGATCGAGTAACCATTTGCCATGGTCGGCAGTAGCAATGCTGCAAAAGTATTCAATAAGCCCAAATCTCGCAACAAGAGGAAGTTGGGAATCATCGTCACCACTCCGGGAAAAGCCATCGTCGCGATCAAGAACAACAATATCTTAAACTGCCCCGGCAAAGCATAACGGGACAGCGCATACGCCGCCAAAGGATTCACCAACAACGCTAATGCGATTGCCGCTAAGCAATAGATCAAAGTGTTCTGAATTCCACTTCCGTAGAACAAAATATACTCCAACACCATCTGGTAATTGTTGAATCCGAAATAGCTGCGTAGTTCGCCCGCATGGCTCTGCACATACTGTGAATCGACTTCGAGTTGCGGCATCGCCACCGCCGCAAAAGATTCGTAACTGCGCTCATGCGCCGCCGAGGCATTCGCGACTAAAGTGTATTGCGAATTTAAATACGCACGCCAACGCAGCTCAGGCGTATCCACAGAGAGTGCGCTCAATTCGCACAATTCAGGGTTCGCGATGAAGAGCAGATAATCCGTTAATTGAGCTGAAGTCGTGATCCGATCTTCCGGCATGACTACCGCTTCGAAGGTTGAATACTCGGCATCATAGAGCTTGTTGAGATTCTCAATCACTCCATATTTTGCCTGCAAATAATCCTCCCACGCCTGCATTTGAGAGTCATCAACGACAATGAACTGCGGATGCAGCTGCCCACGCACATAAGCTTCCCATTCTGGCGCTGCCGATCGAACATCGAGCACAGACTCCGGATCGCCGACTCCTGCGAGTTTCAAATAGCGCTGGTAAGCCGCATCACAGGATACGTAAATTTGATCTTCTAGCGGCAATGTCTGCTTAAAATTATAAAAGGCCTCAGACAGCGGCGAAGTATTCAACTGATACTTACGATCCGTCAGGCGCTCTGGCGGAAACTTCAAGAAGAACCAGCTCTCGATCGGCTCATTGAAACGCTGACGAAATACTTCAATGTCATTGTCACACAGCTCACTTACATAGTTACGGAAAGCGCGCTCGTTGCGTTGAATGATCTTGCCCTCAGGCGTCGGACCAAAAGCAGTGAGAAACCAACTGGTAGGCATATCAGTCGTGGCAACAAAGCTGCCCCAATCTTCCACGACTTGCGGATTGAACTCTGGAATTTTAATCGCACGGAAATTGCGCGCACCATCGCCCGTCGCACTTCGATACTCGAGAATGACTTCGCTATATTTGGCTTCGGCGTATTTGCGAAACAGCATCGACTCGTCATAGAAAAATCGGGGAACGAGATCGAGATCCTGCACGTCCACACGACTCTTAAACGAACCAGAAGCCATCAGCAAGAATGGATAAACCATACTTAAGGAGCCCACTGCTAACAACGTGTAGAGCACGAGATAAACCAAGCGCGAGCGAAACTGTCGTTTCTCAGAATGTAGAATTACAGGCATCGGATTAATTCTTGGCAGTGGTGAAACTCATACGGGAAATCCGCTTCATCTGGAACATGGTGAGCCCGATCAGGAAGAACCCCAAGATCCAGGCAATCGCGATGGCAACACCAAAGCGCAGATACACATACGCATCATAAAAGATTTCTAGACCAATCACGTGTGTCGCATGGTCTGGACCACCGGCAGTCATGACTAAGACATTGTCAGCCGACTGAAACGCTCCGATCAAAACAAAGATCAATTGGATCATCACCAACGGGCGAATCGTCGGAATCGTCACATGCCAGATCCTACCCAAAAAACCAGCGCCATCAAGAGCGGCCGCCTCATAGAGATCTTCCGGCACCGTCTTAAGCGCAGCGAGGTAGATCAAGCAACCAGGCCCCATGCCCGCCCATGCGAGCGGAATGATAATGGAGACCATCGCCTGCGACTTATCTTGCAGCCATTTCTGTGGCCCGAAATCGAGAATCGCCAATACTTGATTCAAGGCACCTGCCTCCGATGGATCGAAAAACATCTTCCACATCAACATCACAATCAGCCCCGAGACGAGCGCCGGCAGATAATAGAGCACCCGAAACAACACACTGGCACGAGGGATCTCACTCAAGCAGAGCGCCAGCACAATCGGTGGTAAAAATACCAACAACAAACTCCAGAACACATATTCAGTAGTGCGCAAAATTGATACCCAGAAAACATTGTCAAACAGCACAGCTGCAAAGTTATCCACTCCCACAAAGGTGGATTCTCCGATCACATTGTAATCTAAAAAGGCCATCTGCGCCCCAACCGCCAAAGGATAATAATTGAAGATCAAAATTGCTCCTAAGGCCGGTGTCAACAGGACGTAGGCGAGCCAATACTTTTTCAGCCACCCCACAAATCCACGCTTCACTCCACCGTCTGAGCCGGAGAACAAACGCCAGATGTAAGCAAACATCAAAGCAAACGAGAGCACCACCATCAGCATCACGCCTGTGGCCACCTTACGGCGAAATGACATGACGTCTGCGGGAATCTGCCCGAGCATCTTCTCATTAATCTCCTGCACCGCGGTGTCATACAGCTCCTGCAGACGCGCCAAGCGTGTGGCATTATCTGCAATACGCGGCACCCCATCAGAGAATGCAGTTTGCAAGGGCTTACTTGCCCGCTCGATATACACTTGGCAATTTTCGCCGTATGGCTCTGGCAATGAATTCTCCAATGCAAATTCAAGCGTCTCCTTCCATTGCGAGGGAACAGTAGCTACATACTCATCATAACCATGCCGCGCTAGCTTCTTCGGATTAATAAAGCTCGCGTATCCATTTTCCACATACGTCTTCACAATCACACGTTCTGCATCTGGGCTGCCGACGAATCGTAAGAATTGCCACGATGCCGCGATTTTAGCTGGATCTTCGGTCGTCGCACAAATGCCCAAACCACGCACATGTAGCTCCGTTAACGACTTACCTGTTGGAGCAAAAGGAATCGGCACCATACCCAGCTCATCCGGGCTCATACTGGATACATGATCATCAACGTTAATTAACGTGTCGTTCATGTAGAGCAAGGCCATACCGATGCGGCCGCGGTCCCAGATCGGCCATGCCTCATCGCTAACACCGACTCCGTAGCGCTGCTCGCCCTGACTGTCGATCCACGGACCATCGACCAGCTTTGAGTAAAAATCTGCTGCTTGCACCGCTCCTTGATCATTAAAGCGAGCCACCCAGTTACCAGTCACCTCTTCACGCTCAACAATTTGTGAGCCCATCGAGAAAAAGAAAGGCAACGACGTCCAACCGGCACCACCCTCTTTGCCCAAAATAATGCCATAGCGATCCTCCTTGGGGTTCTGAATCTTCTGAGCCACCGTGACCAATTCGTCCCATGTCTTGGGATAATCCTCATCAGGATTCAAACCAGCTTCCTGAAAGACCGTCTTGTTATACGCCATCACTCGCACGAAATAACTGAATGGTAGGAAATAAAAGTGACGCTTCCCGTCGGTATCCACCCGTGACACCGCATCCCAAATCTGAGGACGCACACGCTCTTCCAATTCGTCTCGATACATGATGTTCGCATCGTATTCGCCCAGCTCTTTCGCCTCCGCAGCGGTCTGCTCCGCGTTGATGTACGCATCTAGTGGCGTCAGGAAATTACGGCCGATATAACTTCCGGACTGACGTGTATTCACATGAATCACGTCTGGGGCGGTCCGCCCCGCAATCGACATCAGTAGCGGCGCTTCACCCGCAGGGCCTTCCAGACTGAGCGACAACGAGTTCCCCGCTGGATGAATGTGCGGATATTTCTCACGAAATGCGCTGTATACAGCCATCTCTGCCTTACCCGCGATGCTAAAAAGCGCATCGGGACTAGGTGCAAAATCGGTCGTCCGAATCGACACGGTCGAATCGGCGGTCACCGTAGTTGAAAAAAGCGCAACCTTACAAAGCAGAAGAGCTAACAAAAAATGTAATCGCAAGGCACACATAGACAAAACCTACAAGGCAAATCAAATACTATAAAAGATACTCGTTTATGATAAATCTCGCAATAGCGAACGACGCCAAAAACATGTCTCTATACGACATCATTAGGCATCGCGCCTTGATTGGCTGCCTTACGATACGCACCAGGAGGTAAACCAAAGTGTCGCTTAAATCCTTTCGAAAATGCAAAAACACATTGATAACCAATACGATCCGCTACCATCACCATCGTCATATCGGTCGAACTAAGCAACTCACGCGCATGCTCCATCCGGATGCGCATCAACAAGCCCTCAGCCGTCACATCATAGTTCTCCTTCATGATCCGCTGGAACTGTCTCACAGACACATGCATACGCTTCGCCAGTGCAGGCAAGTTCCACTCTTCACCCGGATTTGCATTCACCTCTTCCCAAACATGGGCGAGGCGTAAACGCACACGATTGCCTCCAGTAAATTGCACATCTTTCAAATCGCGCACGATCGCTTCTGAAATATAGGTCGCCAAGCCGATCGGAGCAGTCGCTCCCGGGCCTTTAGTCGCCGCGGACTCTTGTAAATATGCCTCCATAGCGTATATTATGGGCTCTGCGCTATGAGATAAATCACGGTGTAGCATCTTTCCCTCCAAATGCACAAATTCATGCGTGCGATACAAAGCCGCAGAGATAAATTTCCAATCATCCTGGGCTTTGTACTGATAGGCCGTCTCCAGAGGGCCGACCCAAATCTGTCCAGGTTCCATCACACCCACTTCGCCTAAACATTCAAACTCAGCATGTCCTGATACGGTGATCAACGCTAGGTGCCAAGGGAAGGTTAGCCGGCGCACTTCATAAGGCGGTGCTGCTTCGTGTAAGCCAAGCCCACGAATGCCATGATCGCGAAACGGCGCTGCATAGCGAGGCGCCATCGGAAGGTGCTGATCGCGACATGTATCAGGAATGCAATGATACTCCTTGGTGAAATTCATCTGGGTTGATTTGTTGGGCATCGGCTTCTCCTTTCAAGTTGATTTGGCGTATACGCACAAAATCAGGCTACCACGTGCGGCGCCTCCAGCCTCAATTCACTCGCAGCATCAAACAAATGCACCTCATCCAAATTCGGCTTCACACTCAATGACTGACCGATGTTTGATTGCACAATCCCAGCCAAGCGCACAACCAGCTTACTACCATTGGCGATAGACAGGTGGATAAAGCTTTCCGCCCCCAAGGGCTCCCCAACCTCGACCTTCGCATGAATCGCCTGGGGATCATCTGCCTCGCAGGCGGAGAAATGCTCCGGTCGCACTCCCAGCACCAGCGGTTTGCCTAAGTGCGCACGGGCGATCTCGCCCAAACGCGCAGTGAGTTCTATCCGGCCCTCCCCAATTGCTTGACCCAAGAAATGATAGCCACCATCGGCTTCAACCACGGAGCCATGCAAAAAATTCATCTGCGGTAGTCCGATAAAGCCCGCAGTAAACATATTGGCGGGACTTTGATAAATGTTAATCGGTTTATCAACTTGCATGATTTCGCCGTCTTTCATTACGCAGATTCGATCCCCCATCGTCATCGCCTCAGTTTGGTCATGCGTCACATAAATCATCGTCGCGTTCAAGCGCGCATGCAGTTTGGAGATTTCTGCGCGCATCTGCACTCGCATTTTCGCATCCAAATTAGACAGCGGCTCATCAAACAAAAAGACATCTGGCTTACGGACGATCGCACGGCCCAAGGCTACGCGTTGCCGCTGCCCTCCAGAAAGCGCTTTAGGCTTACGCCTGAGCATAGAAGTCAACCCAAGAATCTCTCCAGCTTCATCAACACGCCGCTTAATTTCATCCTTCGGCGTTTTCCGCAGCTTCAAGCCAAAGGCCATATTATCCGCCACCGTCATGTGCGGATACAGTGCATAATTCTGAAATACCATCGCGATTCCACGGTGCTTCGGCAGTACATCATTAACACGACAATCTCCAATAGTGATATCTCCCCCTGAAACCTCCTCTAGGCCTGCGATCATTCGTAAAGTAGTCGACTTACCACACCCCGAGGGACCCACCAATACCATAAACTCTTTATCGCGAATCTTTAAATCGATCCCTTTTACAGCATGAAACTCATCTTCCGATCCAGGGCTGTAAGTTTTATTTAGACGCTTGAGTGTTACACCTGACATAGAAAAATAAAAAAAATTGTAAACGAATATAGAAAAACTGACTAGGCTCATAATATATACCATGAATACTGAAAAATTTATTCAAAATACTAGTATAGGCCCAATGGCTGAATTTGACATCTATACATGCATTCGTATGTAACCGATTGTCAAGTTACTTGGGCTGATAGGCTCCACTCACAGAAAGATTACAATACCTGCTTAGACCATTAATAATATGGTTAAAAAGCCTCTGTAACCTACAGAAATACTCGATTTATCAATTAATACAGATATCTTCAATAAACACATTGAAATAATAAATAAGGCGCAATAAGACATAAAATAGTCGCGGATTGACATCCTATTAAACAACAACTTGGACCACAAAAACAGCTTTTAGAACGGCCTAAAACGCGAACGACCTAACTACGATACTTATAAATCTTTAGCAATAAATGTCACTCAAGTGTTATAATTAAAAAATAAGTAACGCTCATATAATAAGATTATAATTAATGAAACATTGAATCCTACGTACCAAAAAAAATCAGGCGCCTACCCAGAGACGCCTGATTCAATAAAAAAACTGTGCGTTTGATTAAATACTCAAGCCGAGCTGGCCGAAGGCAACTTTACGCTCCTCGATTAGCTCATTGTTTGATGCTGCGATTTTTTCGTTCGCATAGTCAGTCAGCTGAATGCCTTCAACCACCCGCCATTTGCCGACTGCGTCGACTTTAATTGGCAGCGATGTAATGATGCCTGAGGGTGTGCCATATTCACCATGAGAGATGACACAGACACTGTGGAAATCGCCACGTGTGGGGGTGCTTAAATCACGCACAGTATCCACCACTGCATTGGCTGCGGACGCTGCCGAGGATGCGCCGCGAGCGGCAATGATTGCGGCCCCGCGTGTACCGACATCTGGCACGAAGGTATCTTTCAACCAAGCTTGATCGCCGATCACCTCGGTTGCTTTTTGACGACCAATCTTAGCATTAAAGAAGTCAGGGAACATTGTTGGACTATGGTTACCCCAGATACAGAGCTCTGTGACTTCTGCGACTGGCACGCTGGCCTTTTGCGCGAGTTGTGTCTTTGCACGATTTTCGTCGAGACGAGTCATTGCGAAGAATTGCTCATTGGGGATATCCGGCGCACTCTGCATCGCAATCAGGCAATTTGTATTACATGGATTACCGACCACCACAACGCGCACACTTGGCTTGGCGTTATCATTGATCGCTTTACCTTGGCCAACAAACACCTTGCCATTGATGCCGAGTAGATCCGCACGCTCCATGCCCTTCTTGCGGGGCACAGAACCTACTAGCAGGGCCCAATCAACATCTTTGAATCCAACACTGAGATCAGAAGTTTGTACGATTTCTGTGAGCAATGGAAATGCACAATCATCGAGCTCCATGGCAACACCCTTGAGCGCATTCATCCCAGGCTCAATTTCGATAAGGTTTAATGCCACGGGCTGATCTGGGCCAAACATCGCACCTGAAGCGATACGAAAAAGTAGTGCGTAGCCAATGTTACCGGCAGCTCCTGTCACTGCGACGCGGATAGGATTTTTTTTGATCATAATTAAAAATAGAGATTGATTTGGATATGGTAACGTGTGCGCCCTATTTCATTTTTTCTAAGATCATGTCTGTGATCTTTTGTACCAGCGCTTCGTCCACATCGCCATTGGCACCGCTTACGGACACATCACAAGCGCAGTCTGACGGCTGCGGCTTAGTGTGTACAGTGTACGCTGCCGCATCACAAAGCTCGCACTCCTTCAGTTCGTCGAGGCGATGATCTGGCATGCCGAGTTTTTGGCGAATCTCGATGAGTTCCTTGAGCTTATCAGGGCTGTATTGCTTTGGACCACCAATTTGCATGGTGATCGTTACAGTGTGGCAGAATGCATCGGTGTTTTCCATCTTCCAGTATGCATCTTCAACGTCCTTACCCCAGCAGATTACACCGTGATTTTGCATCAGAATAGATTGGTGCTTCTTCGCGAGCTTTGCGACTTCACTAGCGTTTTCGGGTGAGCCCGGAGTCTGATAAGATGCAAAACCAATCTCTCCAAGGAATACTTCTGGCTCAGGAATTAAGCAAGACGGTGGTGTCACACCCGCTACTGCAAATGCAGTCGCGTATATTGGGTGAGCATGCACGCATGACTTTGCCTTCGGCTCGTTCTTCATGATCGCAAGGTGCGTGTTTACCTCAGAGGTGCGTGGGCGTGTGCCTGCGACTTGATTACCATCGAGATCCACCATGCAAATATCATCTGCAGTCATGAATCCCTTCGAGATGAGAGTCGGTGTGCAAAGCACAAGGTTGTCGCCTACGCGCAAGGTGATGTTGCCACCATTACCATCGACATAGCCCTTATTCCAAATGCGCTCACCGAGGTGGCAGATGCGTTCTTTGAGTGCTTGAATCTCGGGTGAATAGAAGAATGCTTCGAGTTCGGCAGCGGTCTTCGGATCACCTCCAGGCTTCCAATTATACTCAGCATCTGGAAGTATTGGATTATGAATACGGGGCCCATTTCCGGCTTGTATGGCTGCACTTGCAGATGGATTTGACTTCTTGTGCTTGCGAATAATATCACGCGCCATTGGCGTGAGCTTTGCGTTTGCTGGCACCGTGGACAAGCAGTGCCCTTGAGCGATCATTGCTTCGAGATCTTTTGCTGTGTATAGTTTGCTCATAATAGTTTATTTTTAATTTTTAAAATTTTAGATGACAGGTGATTGGCTCGCTATGTCGTAAGGAAAACTGCGCAGAATAAGTAAAGCGCCTCTGTGATCAGTGTTATTCTGTCGGTGGTGAAAATTGATGAGAGTCTAATAGCGCGACTGTAATCGCATCGAGTGGAAGCGGATGATCAAATGGCTGCGTGGCTTCAGCGCCTTCGACATAGAGAACGGCATCCCCAACGCCGGCTCCAAGATTATCGTACGCGACGAGTGACCATGCCGAAGAAACATGGCTAGGATTCTCAGCTGAGAGCTGATCCGCCCCCATCGGGGAAATAACAACCCAGCGGCCACCATGAAATGCAGGGTCGCGTACACCAAGTGTTACAGTGCCTATGACTTTTCCAGGTTTCATCGTTTAATCCACAATCCCCACAATTTGGTTACGAATCGGTGAGTGATCGTCATGGACTGTTCCCTGAGTCCAAGAACCATCCGTTGTGATAAACACATGCGCGTGCCGGCCGGCTCCCATCGTATCCACCGCAGCAAAAGGATTACCTACACTGACTCCGGCCTCATCGATCGGTGTGCAAAGCACAATAGTCTGACCGATAAGACTGGGATGGCCGATGCTGCTAACTGCATGGCCGTCTACGCGTGCGAGTATCATACGTTAATGGGTTGAAAAAATGAAACCTGTATGCGCTTAGGTAACAATGTTTAGGTTATTCACTAACGTGCAACGACGATAGCGTGTAAAGGTGCGTGGTGTGGTAATGCCCTCACCTGTCGTAGTAGCGATCGAGAAACTAATAAAACCTTCTCCGCCCATACCCAAACCCGCAACACAAGGGCCATTCTTAACGAATATTGTAGTATCCATCGCTTGTCCCATTTCAGTCATGCGGGCAACGTTCATGGTATGAATCATCGCAGAGTGCTTGTCGCCATGCTCAGATTGCTTAGCGATGGCGAGCCCCTGACTAAAGTCATTGGCACGCACGATTGGTAACAAAGGCATCATTTGCTCCTCCTGCACGAATGGATCATTGGCATCTGTCTCAGCAATGAGCATCTCGACTTTTTCGTCAATATTTAGACCAGCGATCTTCGCGAGTGCATCCGGATTCGCACCGACCCACTTGCGGTTGAGTACTGGAGTGCCACAGCCTACGCCATTCTTATAGTCAAAGACTTCGCTCTTAATCGCGTCGAGTTGCTGAGCATTCAGCAATACAGCACCTTGGCGTTTCATCGCGGCAAGTGTCTTCTGATAGGAATCGCCGACTGCGATGATTTGCTTCTCACCAATACAGAGTAAGTTATTATCAAAACCTCCACCCGTAATGATGTCACGCGCGACACGATCAAAATCTAGTGCGTTGCAATCGTCCACTAGGACCGGCGGATTGCCTGGCCCTGCACAGATAGCACGCTTACCGGTCTTCATGGCTGCGTCGACGACACCCGGGCCACCTGTGATGCAAAGCATATTAACATCCTCGTGAGTGCAGAGCGCATTAAAAGAATCAAGCGATGGCTTCTCAATGGTACAGAGCAGATTCGAGATCCCGGTCTCCGCTTTGATCGCTTCATTGAATTCATCAATGGCGAGTGCAGCCACCGCAGCACCACCTGGATGCGGGTTGAAAACAATCGAGTTACCCGCAGCCACCATGTTGACAATGTTACCGGCAATTGTTGGGACTGAGTGCGTCAATGGCGTAATCGCTACAATGACTCCCCAAGGCGCAGCCTCATCCATGGTGATGCCAAAATCACCGCTCATCCCTTGAGGCGTTAAATATTCAGGGCCAAGTACATTTTTGACACCTTGAAGCTTCAAGGGCTTGTGCGCTAGACGACCGATCTTGGTCTCATTAAACTCGATTTGTCCCCAACGCTCCGCGTTGTCGACACACATCTGTTTAACGAGCTCAATGATCTTAATACGCGCCGCCCAGCCTTTTTTATGGAGCTGCTCAAAACCACTACGCGCAGCAATCACCGCTTTTTCGGCATCGTCGAAGACACCGTGCTTACCTGGCCGCGCTTGTATGTTTGGCATGGCTAGTTCGCCAGTAGATTGCATTTGAGAGAGTACTTCACTCACAACACTACGAATGGCAGCTTCATTCAATTGACTCATTTATAAATCCTTATTGTTACAGGTTATGTGTTTTTTGCCTCGTAGGTTTTTTCGCCAAGGATGCTGACGGTATCCACTAGACCGACCACTGCGGCATCAACTGGCAGGGCTTTTAAGCCATGGGCCTGACGAGCAGAACTACCTTGTGCAAACATCACGAGCTCGCCTTCGCCAGCACCCAATGTATCAATCGCGACAATCGTGTTCATGCCGGGTTTGAATTTGCTGGAATCCTCTGGATCAACCAGCATCGGACGAATCATCAAGAGCTTACGCCCTCGCATGCTTTCATCCTTCTTCGTCGAAACGACGGATCCTATGACAGTTCCTAAATACATCGGATTTACTTAGATGCGCGTTTAGTGACAGTCTTGAGGGCAGGAACGATAGTAGCGACGTCGTCATTTGGACGAGCGATCGTGTGAGCGCTGACCACTTCGCCATAGCGACCTGCGGTTTCCGCACCTGTCTCAATCGCAGCGTTGACTGCTGCGACATCGCCGGTGATGACGACACTGACAAGTGCACTGCCGACACCTTTCATTGGGCCAGTGAGTTCAACGTTTGCTGATTTCAGCATTGCGTCTGTGCCTTGTACAAGAGCGACAAGGCCCTTAGTTTCGAGTATTCCGATTGCTTGTTTTGCCATGATATTATCTGGGTTGATTTGAATGAATTATGATTTGTTTGGAAATTTGTTAGCTGGCATTAACGTTGCGATATACTTCGCGAGCAATGACGAGCTCTTCGTTGGCTGGGATGACTACGATCTTGATCGCCGAATCCTCTGTACTGATTACGCCTTCGGCGCCACGAATAGTTTTTGCATTGCGCTCGGCATCAATTTTAGCGCCTAAACTTTCAAGGCCTGCGCAGACAGCGGCACGTAGTTCGGGATCGTTTTCCCCCATACCTGCTGTGAATGAAATTACTTCAGCACCGCCCATCTTGAAAAAGAAAGAGCCTGCCCAGTGACGGATGCTATCAACTAATACATCAATCGCGAGTTGAGCATCTGTATTTCCGCCAGCAGCAGCCTCGCGAATATCACGTGCATCATTACTCACCATTGAGAGACCGAGTAGGCCACTCTCCTTGTTGAGTTGACGTTCGGCCTCCTCAACAGAAAGACCGTGTATCTTGCTCACGTAAGGGATCGCCATAGAGTCTAGATCGCCAACTCGGTTATTTTGTGGTAGCCCACTTTGCGGACTAAAGCCCATGCTAGAACCAATTGCCACACCGTTGTTAATACCAACGACCGAACTACTGCCACCAAGGTGGCAAGAGATTACACGAACAGGTGCGCCCGTATAATCACCCGGGCCATCTACATAGAGGCGACGCGCACGCTCGGCCACTACCTCATTACCGATCAATTCAGCAGAACGCTCGGCAATAAACTTATGACTCGCACCATGAAAACCGTAGCGACGAATACCAAGGTCACGCCAAGCCTTTGGAATGGCGTACGTGGTTGATGCATCGCTGACCCACTGAAAAAAAGCGGTCTCGAAAAGAGCGACACGCTGCACTGTAGGCAACTTGTTCGCGAAGCAGCGAATCCCTTCAGCATAAGCGGGATTGTGCGCGGGAGCAACCTCCTTGAAGCCATCTAAGGCTTCAAGGACGCGCTCATCCGCAGTGACACAACCACTGAGATCTTTACCGAGGACGGTTTTAAAACCGACCGCATCCAGATCTTGACCGGATTCAAGATGCCCTTCGCCCACCAATGACCCGAGCATTTCCTCAATACACGCAGTGTATTCAGTCACACGCTCAAAACCTCCATTTGCCAGTAGCGTGGCAACGGTATCGCTCATCTCAAAAAGACGATACTTGAAGGAGGTGGAACCAAGATTGGCGATTAGGATCTTCACGAGATTTTTATTATAAAGAACGTGCTAGACACAAAAGTACGTTCAGAAGTTATTTGATTTTATCCGATCCAGCTACCGAGCTTCGATAAGTCGTCGTGTGGACGAGGGATCACTTGTACGGCAATCACTTCACCCATAGAACCAGCTGCATCCGCACCTGCTTCGACGGCGGCCTTTACGGCAGCGACATCGCCCGTGAAGAAAGCAGTCACTAAACCACTTCCGATTTTTTCCCAGCCCGTTAATGTAACGTCAGCTGATTTAAGTGCGGCATCGGATGCTTCCATGAGGCATACGAAGCCCTTGCACTCGATCATTCCTATTGCTTGTTTAGCCATAATATTTGTCTCCCTTGAGGGTTATGCTTGAAAGTATTTAAGCAGGTCCTCGTGAGGACGTGCGATCACGTGCGATGCTACGAGCTCGCCGACGCGATTTGCTGCTTCAGCACCCGCTTCGACGGCTGCTTTAACGCTGCCAACATCTCCTTTGACAAGAACGGTCAAAAAGCCGCCGCCTATAGAGATTTGCTTTACAAGGCTAACTGATGCTGCCTTGGCCATTGCGTCACTTGCTTCAATTGAGCCAGTGAGGCCTTTTGTTTCTACCAATCCGATGGATTCACTCATGATATTTTTAGTTTATGGTTATGTGTGTTGAAATGAAAGTTGTTTACTTAATGAGTTCACAGGGCGTCTCACTGCTGAAGCCGCATGCGTTGCCCTCATCGGTGTCGATATGCACCTCTAGTTTAAAAGACGGATCGACACGTACATAGATGTTGTCGAATGTAACGCCGACCCCACCACCAACGCGGAGCTTCATGTATGATTTGTTTTCGACTCCATAATAGTCGGCGTCTTCGGGTGCCATGTGTACATGAGGTGCGGCGCGAATCACTCCTTTGTCCATCTTAAGGAAACCAGCAGGCCCCATTAACATGCAACCAGGCGTGCCTTCGATATCACCGGAATTTCGTACCGGTATTTTAAAACCAAGTGAAATCGCATCTGTATAAGCCAGCTCCACTTGATCAAAATCACGGCAAGGTCCAAGAATTCGAAGATTAGATATTACACGGCTTCGCGGCCCAATCATCGTCACCGACTCCTTCGCTGCGTATTGCCCATCCATGTAGAGATCCTTCATCGGAGTAAGCTGGTATCCCTGACCAAAAAGTACC
>Ga0209715_1001747_pt1 | contig 17454 bp, 9 predicted proteins | sample COGITO_mtgs_1205_2_FD_184809 | JGI IMG/M metagenome (GOLD analysis project Ga0209715, IMG submission 184809) | Pelagic marine microbial communities from North Sea - COGITO_mtgs_120503 (SPAdes) (version 2) | ecosystem: Environmental > Aquatic > Marine > Epipelagic ...
ACTTATAAATTAAATTTATAGACCATAAAAAAAAATATCCAAAAATAAAACCAATTAAAGATAATGAAATATTAGAAATATTTAAAAAACCATAATCTTCAATTAAAGCTATTCCAAAGAATCCTGAAATAATGACAACTAGCGTAATTGAAAGATTGAGGTAGAGAGGTAAATAAAATTTTTTTAAATCACAAATTAAAAGTATATAAAGTATTGAAAACAATATGTATGTAATCAAAGCTTGGTATGAAAAGCCTTCAAAAAGATAAATACTTAATCCTACTACTAAATGAATAATTTCATGCATAAGATATGTTATTGAAATCGAAGTATTGCATTTTATACATCTTCCCCTTTGCAACACATATCCCAATATTGGAATCAGATTGATTAGCGAAATTTTTGCCCCACAATTAATACAGTGAGATGGAGGAAAAAACAGATTAATATCAGTCTTTTGAAATTCCATAAGGATTAATCTATGAATTAAAACAGAGGTTAAGCTACCAATTGATAAAAAAATGATACTTAAAAACGTTATTAAGAAAGCATCCATTAGTTAATGGTTACTTTCTAGTGATCCAAAAGCATATGACTAGCAAGATGATAGCTGGGACAGCATAGGCTGAAATCACCATTAATTTATCAATCATATATTTCTCCTGATGCAAAAGCGTCGGGCCTTCTAAAATCTCCATACCCATAATACATATTATCTTTATACATTATAGTTTGAAGGCATGTTGCTGGATTTATAATTTTAATATTATATTTTAGTTCTAGAAGCTGATTTTTTATTTCTGGATCTATTGATGATTCAATTTGAAGTAAATCAGGTTGCCACTGATGATGAATTCGTTTTGCTGCATTGGCTTCTTCAAGATTCATGCCGAAGTCGACGATATTTATAATTGACTGTAAAACTGCAGTAATTATTCTTGAACCACCTGGGCTCCCAGTTGTGAAGAAAAAATCCCCATCTTTCATAACTATCGTGGGTGTCATCGAGCTTAAGGGTCTTTTGCCTGGAACTATCTGATTAGCTTCTGCTCCAAGAAGACCGAATTGGTTTGGTATTCCAGGCGCAGCAGCAAAATCATCCATCTCATTGTTCATAAGAATGCCTGTATTTTTTATGACTACCCCAGAACCAAATGTTGAATTAAGAGTATAAGTTGAAGAGACAGCATTACCATCTTTATCAACAATAGAAAAATGAGTAGTTTCGTAACTTTCATTGTCACTGAATGTGCCTGGATAAATTATAGAAGAGGGTGTAACTTTACCAATTTTAATTTTTTCATTTATAGTTTTTGCATAATTTTTGCTAATAATTTGAGATACTGGCACCTCATAATAATCAGGATCACCAAGATACTTAGATCTATCTGCATATGCGTATTTCATGATTTCTGTTAAAAGATTAATATATTCAGATGAATTATGTTCGATCTTTGAAACATTATGGCTCTCAAGAATATTTAGCATTTGAATAACATGTACCCCACCTGAAGAAGGCGGTCCCATAGTTATAATCTCAGTATCTCTATAGGTTGATTTTAATGGCGTTCTCCAAACCGGTTGGTAATTTTCTAAATCATCCTTTGTTATTAACCCTCCATTTAATTGCATTTGAGTATGTATTTTTTCTGCAACAGGACCTAGATAAAAACCATCTCTACCATATTGAGCTATTAATTTTAATGTTTTAGCTAAATCCTTTTGTACTAATTTTTTATTTTCAAAATCTGGATTATTTTTCTGAAATATTTTTTTTGTTTCTGGATAAAAAGATAATTTTGATTCATATTTTACTAACATATCTGAAAGGTATGGAGTTATATAAAAACCATTTTCAGCATAATATATAGCATCCTCAAGAAGCTTGCTCCATTCCAATGATCCAAACTTTGAATGAACTTCCCATAGACCGGCTACTGTTCCAGGCACTCCGCTTGCAAGATATCCAAATGTTGATAATTTTTGATCGTTAAATGTACCATCTGAATTTAAGTACATATCTTTATCTGAACTGATTGGTGCCTTTTCTCTATAATCAATTGAGAATTGTTTATTTAAAGTAGAGTCATGTATTACCATGAACCCACCGCCACCAATATTTCCAGCTCTTGGAAGCACTACAGCCAATGTAAAACCAACTGCAATAGCTGCATCATATGCGTTACCACCACTATTAAGTATTTTTTCACCTACCGCTGTGGCTAAAAAATGCTGTGTTGTAACCATTCCATTTTTGCCTAGAGCTATATTTTTTTGAGCAGGTTCATAGTTATTAGGATTAATAGTTCCAATGGGCTCATAGGATTGAGCTAATATATTTGACGAGCATATAATTAATATAAAAGCAGATAATGCCAATTGTTGGAAATAGCTAAAATGTTGAATACAAAAGTTTGAGCGCATAATAAAAATCCCTAATAAAAATATACTAAATTTTGTGTTTAGATATAATAACTTTTTTAAATATAAATTATATATACATCATCAATGAAAGACTTATATCAAGAAATATTATCTCAAGTTACTGCGCCTGGTCAGATGTTTGAAACCAAAGAGGTTATCAATGAATCAGGGGTTACATTTAATGAATATGTCAATTTTCCGGATAGCATTAGAGGTTATTTAGATTTTGCTCTTTTGCATGCTGATAAAGAGTGCATCGTATTTGATGATGAAAGATATACTTATAAACAAGTATTTGAAAAAAGTGCTCAGACAGCAAATGCTCTAATTAACGAAGGTATTAGTAAGGGCGATAAAGTTGCAATTTGTATGCAGAATAATCCTGAATTTATTTTTGCTTATTTAGGGATAGTCGGTATTGGTGCCGTTTGTGTTCCTCTTAATTCATGGTGGGTGCCTTCTGAAGTTATATATGGTTTAAAACATTCAGATGCAAAACTTTTATTTGCAGATCAAAAAAGAATGCAAGGTTTAGAATCTCTTAAGGACGTTAAAAAAATTGTAACAAGCTATACGCTTGACCCTTTATTTAAGTCTTTTTCAGATTTCATTAATGAACAATCTATTTCCTTTCCTGAAATCGAAATTGGTAGAAATGATCCAGCAACTATTTACTATACATCTGGTTCAACAGGTAAGCCTAAAGGAGTTTTATCTTCTCAAAAAGCAGTAATTGCAACGCTATTTAGCTGGGCGTGTTTTTCTTCTATTATGAAAGAAGTTGATAATCAAAAAGATCCAAATTCTCCCCCTTTACTTGATGAGGCTTCAGCAATTTTACTTTGTGTGCCACTTTTTCACGTTACAGGAAGTCATGCAGGCATGTTTATGTCCATCTTGGTTGGACGTAAAATTGTTATGATGAAAAAATGGGACGCAGGCATAGCATTGCAATTAATAGAGCAAGAAAAAATATCTGATATCACAGGCGTTCCAACACAAACATGGGAATTATTAAATCACCCTGAAAGGCCAAATTATGACCTTTCATCCTTAAAGACACTTGGAGCAGGTGGGGCACCAAGACCGGCTGAGCATGTTAAACAACTAGACTCTGAATTCGAAGCAAGACCTGGTATTGGTTATGGTCTGTCAGAAACAAATGCATTAGGAGCTCTTGGAAGTGGAGATGAATATGTTGATCACCCTCAATCAACAGGAAGAGTTGTCCCTCCTTTAACTGAAATTAGAATCATAGATGAAAACTGGAACGAGCTTGGGGAAGGAGAGATTGGTGAAATTGCAATTAAGTCCTTAGGAAATATGATTTGTTACTGGAAAAATCCTGAAGCTACGAAAGAGTGTATGAGGGATGGCTGGTTTAAGTCTGGAGATTTAGGGAAATTCGAAGGTCCTTTTTTATATATTCTTGATAGAGTTAAAGATATTGTTATTAGAGGAGGGGAGAATATTGCTTGCCCAGAAGTTGAAGCAGCTATGTATGAGCATAAAGATGTCTTAGAAGCAGTTGCATTTGGTATATCAGATGAAAGACTTGGTGAGGTATTATGTGCAGCAATATTTTTGAGAGAAGATTCGAGTCTGACCTCAGATGAACTACAGTCATTTTTAGCGACAAGATTAGCTTCCTTCAAAATACCTTTAAATATAAAATTTTTAGATAGTAATCTGCCTAAAGTTGGATCAGGAAAATTTGACAAACCAGCCCTGAGAAAACAGTTTGAACAAGAATTTTAAATTTATAATAAAAATACTGTATCTTTTAAAAAAAAAGAGTATAAATATCTAGGTATAGTTTAATCTTATTTACTTATGTCACAAAAAATATTAATTATTGAAGATGAGCCAGATATAAGAAAGACCTTAGAGTACAATATCTCTAGAGAGGGATATCATGTTGTTAGCGCATCATCATTGCTAGAAGCTAAATCTCAGATTGAATCAGACTCCTTCTCTTTAATACTTTTAGATTTAATGCTTCCCGATGGTTCAGGTTTGGATTTATGCAGGGAGATTAAATCGGATAAAGAGAAATCTTCCGTTCCAATAATAATTTTAACAGCTAAAGATGACGAGGTTGATAAGGTTGTCGGTTTTGAGCTTGGTGCTGATGATTATGTTACTAAACCATTTAGTGTAAGAGAGCTCATTCTTAGGATGAAAGCAGTCTTAAAAAGAGGAGAAAAAAAATCAGATAATGTTGAGGTTCAAAGACAATTTGGACAATTATCTATCGACACAGAGTCCCATGAAGTTTTTGTAGATAATAATGAAATAACTCTTACTGCCCTTGAATTTAAATTACTATGTCAACTTGTTGATAGAAGAGGCAGAGTTCAATCTAGAGATCAGTTATTGTCTGATGTTTGGGGTTATAGTGCTGAAGTTACAACAAGAACAGTAGATACACATATTAAGCGTTTAAGAGAAAAGCTTGGCAGTATGGGTAAGTATGTTCAAACTATAAGGGGAGTTGGTTACAAGTTCACAAGAACCCCTGATTAAATATGGGCATTAGATCCCGAATTTTTTTATTAGTATTTATTTCTCTTAGTATAAGTATCACTGTTTCTTACATTATTGCCGAGAGAGATCTCACAAAAACTTTTGAACAACAAATTGTAGAGCAACTTCAAAGACAAGCATCCTTACTTGTAGAATATATTGATGAGGTTGATGAATTACAAGTAAATAATAATGCAGATTCTATTGCCGATAGACTGGGTAAAGCATCAAATTCAAGGGTGACTTTAATATTAAATGATGGAACTGTTATTGGAGATTCATATATAGATCAAACAGAGCTTGCTTCTTTAGAAAATCACAATGATAGAGAAGAATTTATTGAGGCAATAAATAATGGCTTTGGTTGGTCATCAAGATATAGCAACTCTGTTCAACAACAACAACTTTACTTTGCTATAAGAGACAAGAATGAAGTATCACCCAATATTATAAGAATTGCAGTTCCTTACACCTATCTAGATAAAGCTATTCAAAGTTTAGACTTATCCATATTACTAGTTGCCATGGTTGCATTATTGGTTGCAACTATTGCTAGTGGTGTTGCAGCTAACTATACATATACAAGCATTGCAGAACTTGCTAATGCTGCATCAAATCTCGCTGGTGGCTCACTTAAGAAAAGCTCTATTAAAGCATTGCCAACAGATAGAGTTGATGAATTTGGTAATGTAGCCAGAAGTATTTCGCAAATATCAGAAGATTTAAAATCTCAAATTAATTTATTAGCTAAGCAAAGAGATGAGTTTGGATCTGTGCTTGATGATCTTGGTGAGGGAATTATGGTTGCAAACAAGACAGGCCAAATAACCTATTGCAACGAACAGTTTTTACTAATATTGAATAGAAAAAATATTATAGATCTAGATATAAAAGATTTAGATGTTAAATCAATACAAAGTCTCTATAAAAAAACAAAAAGGACTAAATCTGCTGATATAGAGTTTGAGATTGAAAATAAAGATAAGTCTACTAAATGGATTCTAGCTTCAATGAATCAATCAAAAACAAGTAAAGAATTTATATTAGTTATTCATGACATAACCCAACTTAGACAGTTGAGCTCTATGAGAAGAGACTTCATTTCAAATGTATCGCACGAATTAAGAACTCCTGTGAGCGTTATTAGAGCAAATTCAGAAACTTTATTGCAGGGAGCTCTAGATGATAAGAAGCAAGCGAAAGTTTTTTCTAAAGCAATTTTGCATAACTCCGAAAGATTAACCGAAATGGTAACAGACCTACTAGATCTCTCAAGAATAGATCATGGAGAATTGAAACTTATAATAGAAGAAATTGATATAAAGCATTCTATTGATGAAGTTATTGATTCCCTCAAACATCTTGGTAAAAAGAAAAACATTTCTATAAAGTGTATATGTCCAAACAAGCCTCAATATGTTTTGGCTGATAAAAAAGCACTTGAAAGAATACTAACAAATCTAATTGATAATGCATTTAAGTATAGCGAAGAGAATTCAACTATTACTATCAATACACAAACAAAAATTAAAGATGAAAATATAATCATTTCTGTCTCTGATACAGGTCGTGGTATATCAGATGAAGATAAGTTATTAATTTTTGATAGATTTTTTAGAACAGCTGAGGCTAGAGCTTCCGAGAAAAAAGGTAGTGGGCTTGGCTTGGCTATTGTTAAAAATCTAGTAAATAGTCTTAACGGTGATGTGGGTGTTAAAAATGCCCCCAACAAAGGTTCTCAGTTTTGGTTTACACTCCCGTTAGGCAAATAAGCACTTAACAAATCTGTAACATTCATATACATTTCGAAACAATAATTTAGCATTTATTTTCAATTTCTCCTCACTAACTTTTCGCAAGCCAAGTTAAATAGATTCATATTTCCTTGGAGGAGAGTAATTTATGTTCACTAAATCATTTAAAAACATTTCATTTATAACAACAATCTTTGTATTAACCGCATGTGGTGGTGGCGGTGACACCTCAATTGCTTCACCTGGTGAGTTAGGTTCACTTGATAACCCAACTGGTGGGGGAGGAACGGGCGGCTCAAGCAGTAACGTTCTTACCGGTTCTTGTCCTGAATCTGAATTTATTACAAATGGATCTCCTGTAGCTGGAAATACTGTTTGTGCTATTGAAGGCCCAATAACAGGCGAGTTAACTTTAACTAACGATGTAATGTATAGAATGTTAAATAAAGTAGATGTTGGTGTAGACATGGGTGGTGATGGTACCAAAGTTGGTGGCGTATCTGGAACTCTAACAATACCTGCTGGTGTTGTTATCATGGGTAAAACGTCCAATGATTACCTAGTTGTTAATAGAGGTTCAAAGTTAATAGCAAATGGAACTAGATCAAAACCTATTAGATTCACTCATAATACTGCTATAGAAGGAACGGTTGGTGAGCTTGAAAGAGGCTTGTGGGGTGGAATAGTTATTTTAGGTAAAGCCCCAATAAATAAATGTTCAAATGATGTAAGAGGAACTGCTGCTTGTGAAAGAGTTGTAGAGGGTTCTGATGCTCTTATGGGCGGAGCCACACCAGACGATAATTCTGGAAAACTAAATTTTGTAAGAGTTGAATATGCTGGTTATGAGATTTTTCCTGGTAATGAATTAAACGGTATTACTTTTGGTGGAGTTGGGTATGGAACAGAGGTAGATTATGTTCAGGTTCATAATAATCAAGACGACTGTGTAGAGTTCTTTGGTGGAACTGTTAATGTTAAACACTTAATTTGTACTAATGCAGGTGATGATAATCTAGATATAGATTGGGGTTATCAAGGAAAAATGCAGTTTGTTGTTGTTAAACAATCATCCGATACAAGCGATCATGTAGTTGAGTCTGATAATACCAATGCAGACTCAGCGGTTGGCTTTTTAACAGAGCCAAGATCAAGGCCAATGGTTGCAAACTTTACTTTTCTAGCTCAAGGCGCTGACGAAGCATTGAAATATAAAGAAGGTGTTTCTGGTATTTATATTAATGGAATAGTAGTAAATGCTAATTCACAAAATCTTATTGAATCAACAAATTTAGAAACAATTCAAGATGGCGCTTTAACACCTAAACTTCAGCATCATTCTATCTTTATGGATTCTGCTGGTGATACTTCACCTTTTAAAGCTGATACAGATTCTAGTGGAGTAACAGCGGCACAATTAGAAGCTTCCTTAAAAGAAAGAGCTACAGATTTAGTTCTTGGAACAAATACTCTAGTTTCAGGCATGTTCCTTGGTGATGCCGAAGAAGCTGTTGTTTCTGCATTTAATGGTTCAAAAGTTCAAGCTATGTGTGCAGTAGGCCCTCATTCAGCAGGCACCCCAACTGACTTGTGCCCAACATATAGTTCAAAAGAAGGAAGATACATTGTAGATACATGGTTTTCAGCAACTGATTATATTGGTGCATTCTCACCTGGTTCTGATATTGAGAACAACTGGGCATCTGGCTGGACAATAGGTTTATTTACAGCCCCTGAATGCCCTAATGGTACTCTTGAATCCGAAGTGCTTTTAGGTAAAAAAGTATGTAGTCTATCTGGTGAAGTTATAGAAGACATTACACTTGTTGCTGGCAACTATTACAAACTAGATGGAAAAGTAGCCGTTGGTAAAGATATGGGTGCTGATGGAGCTAAAACTGGTGGCGTAAGTGCTAAATTATCTATTGAACCAGGCGTTACAATTTTTGGTGAGTCTGGAAATGACTATTTAGTAGTTATGAGAGGTTCAGATATTCATGCAGTTGGCACTTCTTCAGCTCCAATAGTTATGACTGGAAGACAGGATATATTAGGTGAGGCTGATATTGTTAATACTCGTGGTTTGTGGGGCGGATTAGTAATTTTAGGTCAAGCACCTATAAATAAATGCTCATTTTCAACGGCAGGTTCTTCTTCTAGCGCTGGAATAAGAGTTAATCCATGTGAAAAAGAAGTAGAAGGTTCATCTGGCGATACTATGGGTGGTGAGCTACCTAATGACAGTAGCGGATCATTGAAATATGTAAGAGTTCAATATGCAGGATATGAGGTTTTCCCTGGAAATGAACTTAATGGAATTACTTTTGGTGGAGTTGGTAATGGAACTGTTGTTGATTATATCCAAGTTCATAATAATCAAGATGATTGTGTCGAATTTTTTGGTGGCACTGTGGATGTTAAACGTTTAATTTGCACAGGTGCTGGTGACGATAATCTAGACATAGACTGGGGATATCAAGGTAGAATGCAATATGTATTAGTTCAACAATCAAATGGAGTTGGTGATCATGTCGTTGAATCAGATAATACTAATGCTGATGCTGCTGTAGCCTACTTAACAGAACCAAGATCTAATCCAATTGTTTCAAACTTTACTTTCCTAAGTAGTGGTAAGGATGAAATATTTAAATTAAAAGAAGGTGTTTCTGGTCAATACTTTAATGGTGTAGCTGTTGTTAAAGATAGCTCCACTAATTGTATAGAAACAACTTTTGCAGAAACTGCTCAAGATGGCGCTGTTACTCCTCACTTTTCAATGAATTCAGTGGCAATGCAGTGTAATGGTTTTGTTAAAACTGATGGATTAGCAACTGTTGCTTCAATTGAGGCTATTGTAAAAGAGGGTGCTAATAACTTGTATGGAGCAAATTCTGGAAGTGGTTCTTATGTGAACACACTCAGCGGTCCTGTTAATGGATCATCTGAGTCAGCTGCTACAGTAACAACAATTCCTGATAAATATAATGCTGATGGTTTCTTTGATACAACTGATTACATTGGTGCTATCAAGGGTGCTACAGATACTTGGTATAAGAACTGGACACTTTCTGGAACTATAGACGTCCAATAATAAGAGTGATAACAAATAATTTTTATTGGAGAAACAAATGAGAACAACAATAGATCAATTTAATAAAACAAAATATAAAGCAGCTATTAGTTTATTGCTAATAGCTCCTTTTATGATTGGCCAAGAAATTGAAGAAGTTGTAGTAAGCGGTTCATTTATTCCAGATGAAAAAAGAGATACATCTGAAATATCAGCAATCTTAGATTCTTCTGAAATTGAAAGAACCGGTGATGACAACATTGCAGTTGCTTTAACTAGACTTACTGGCCTAAGTTTAGTTAGAGGTAAGTATGTTTACGTTAGAGGCTTGGGTGAAAGATACTCTGCGGCAACCTTGAATGGCTCTAATTTACCCAGTCCAGAGCCATTAAAGAGAGTTGTGCCACTTGATTTATTTCCTACTCAAATAATTAATTCATCGGTGATACAAAAAACTTATTCTGCTGACATGCCTGGAGAGTTTGGTGGAGGTATTATTGAAATAGAGACCAAGCCAGTTCCTTCAGAGAGAATATTAGATTTCTCTTTTTCATCTGGATTTAATGATGCAACAAGTTTGTCTGATGGTTTGTTATATGATGGCGGCAGTGATGATGACATCGGATATGACGACGGTACTAGAGATTTTCCTAATATGGTGCAAGAAGCTATTAATAGAAATCAAAAATTAGATAGATCTAATTTTCAAACATACGAATTGGCAAATGCTGGTCGTGAATTTGAGAATTCAAAGTTGTGGGTTATCCAAGAGGGAGAAGTTCCTTTAGATTCATCATTTAATTTTACTTATGGAGATGAGCTTGATATTTCTATTGATGAAATACTTGGAGATTCAAGTGCAACTTTTGGTGTTATGTTTACTGCGGGTATGAGAAGCTCATGGGATACGCAGGATGGTATTCGTCAAACTGGAACACTTCAAGCGCAAGGTGATGGTACTGCCGATGTTATTGTATCAAATGATAAAACATTTTTAAGTACCTCTAACGATGTTACATCCTATGCGATGTCAGTTCTTGGAATAGATACAGATTCTTATGAACTTAAATATACTGGTATGTATATTCACAAGGGAACAAAAAGAGCAAGAACTCTTCAAGGTTACGACTCAAGTGATGCTGGAAATGTTAGAGAAGATTTCACAGAGTTTTTTGAGAGAGAATTGACCAATAATCAAATCAACTATTCATATTTATATGATAGTGGGGCAGAGCTAGATTTAAGATTAACTTCTGGAGAAGCATCAAGACATTCACCTTATGAAAGAGTAGTATTTTATGAAGATACTGATGATAGAGGTTTCTGGAGATATGATGTTAATACGGGAAGAAACCAAACTCAGTTTAGTTATGTTAAGGATAAGAATGAGAATATAGGTCTAGACTTAACTTATCCTATCCAAATTTTTGAAACTGATGCTGTTTTAAAGGTTGGCTATGATTTAACTGAAAATAATAGAGACGCTCAAGTTAGAAGTTATAGATTTTTAGCAGAAGGTGGGCCTATACCTCAAGATGGTTTAGATAATAGAATTGATTACATTTTTGAAGATAAAAACTTTGACCCTTCAAGATTAATTCTAATAGAAAATACAGCAGCATCATCCCCAGCTGGTTATCAGGGTGAACTTACCACCGATTCAATTTATTTGACGCTAGATACGTATATAAATGAAAAGTATAGACTTGCTGTTGGTGTGAGATCTGAAAATGGTGAGCAAATGGTAAATACATATGATGTATTTCAGCCCGTAGATTTAGATATAGAAAAGGTTCTTGATGAAGATTATATGCTGCCATCATTCACTCTTACATATTTACCTGAATTCAACGAAAATCTTCAATTTAGATTAGGTCTATCTCAAACTATAGCAAGACCAACATTTAGAGAGCTTTCACCAACATTATTTATAGATGTTGATACTGATAGAGTTATTGCAGGTTCATTGTATTTAGAAAATACAGAGCTTGATAATATTGATTTTAGAGCAGAGTACTATTGGAGTACTAATCAATTTATAACCGCTGGATTATTTTATAAAGATATATCTAAGCCTATTGAAGAAGTTGTTAATGAGTCTGGTGATCTGATTGTTACCTCTTATCAAAATGTTCCTGGTGCTGAATTAACTGGTTTTGAGTTAGAGTATGAAAGAGTATTTGAAGACTTATTACCAAACTCATCTTGGGGCAATTCAAAGGAATTTCTTTTAAAAATGAATCTTACTGTTACTGAATCAGAAGTTATATATGGAGCTAATGATACTTATGTAAATAGCCAAGGATCATTAATTAATGCTGCTTCATTATTTGTAAATGGAAGAGACACACGTCTTCAAGGTCAATCAGATGTTATTGGAAATATTCAATTAGGTTGGGATGATTTCCAAAACGGATCTCAAGGTACATTAATTATTAACTATGTGAGTGACAGAGTGCGTGCGAGAGGTATAGATGTTCTTCCGGATGTTATTGAAGAACCTCCACTTCTTGTTGATTTTGTATATTCAAAAGAAATATTCTACGATACTTCAATATTAAAGCTATCTTTAGAGCTTAGAAACCTCTTAGACGAAGAGTATTATGCATCAATGGCTTCTTCAGTTATTTACGATCAATATAAACTAGGTACCTCAGTCTCACTGGGTGTTAAGTTTAGTTTTTAATTGTTAAGTAAAAATATGGGCTACAATAGTAGCCCTATATTTTTATGTTAAATTTTAAAATTATAAAAAAAGTAACATTATCTCTACTGTTTATACCTGCAGTATTTATTACATTTTTAATTATTTCCTCTAATATTGATAAACCAAAAATATTAACAATAGACAATATGAATCTTAATGATTTTAAAACTAGCTCTTCATCACTAAAAGTAGATGAGACCCTTATTGAAGAAAGTAATCAAGTAGAATTTAATTATAAATTAATAGGTGTAAGGTCTGGCAATCAAGACTCTTCTGTAATTGTTAAAAAAGGCAATAAAGAATTTCTTGTTACACTTGGAGATCTTCTTGAAGGCTCATTTGAGCTTGTGGAAGTAAATCAAAATGATGCCTTATTCCGTCAAGGACAAAAAATGTATAGAATTGAGAGACAAAAAGATAAATAGGTAATATGCATACTCTTAATAAAATTTTACTACTATTAATGCTTTCCATTGGAAATATTAATTCACTTTACTCTCAAGATTCTTTTATTCTTAATTATGAAGATGTTGATATTAAAAAAGTAACGCAAGATATAGCTCAATTTTCAAAAAAAACAATTATCCTTGACCCAAGAGTTAAAGGAAGAATAACAATTTACTCTAATGCAAATTTAAATAGAATCCAGGTATGGGATGTATATTTAAGAACAATTCAAGTAAATGGTTTTAGTGCAATTGTAGAAGACAGTTTTGTAAGAGTTGTTCCGGAAAATGAGGCTACAAGGGATAAGAATGCTTCATCAATATCTTCTGGTGACTATCAGACAGTTGTCTTACCTTTATTTAACAGGTCAACTGAAGAAATTCTGCCAATGATTAAGCCAATTACCGGAAGGCAATCTCATCTATCTAGTATCCCATCAATTAATTCGATTTTACTTGTTGATAGAGTAAGCAATGTAGAAAGAATTAGCGATTTAATAAAAGATCTTGATAAAAATAATACTGCTAAAATCTCAATAGTAAAGCTTGATAATCTATCATCGATTGAAGCGGTGAGGATATTAGATAAATTAAAGGCTCAAAACAACCCTACAATTAATAAATTCATTGCTATTCCATTTAGTCCATCTAATTCTGTAATAGTTTCTGCTAACGAATTTGTCACTTCTAATATTAAAGATACACTTAAATCCCTTGATCGAGATGTTAAATCAGATGATTCCATTGATGTAATATATTTAAAGTATGCAAAATCAGCTGATATAGCTGCAATATTAAGTTCTATTTCTGGGAGTTTTCTTCCTGATGCTGATGATGTTAAAACTGTAATTACCCATCATGAAAAAACTAATTCTTTAATTATTGCATCGGCTGAAGCAAACCTTAGTACAATCAGGAATATCATTTCCCAACTGGATATAAGAAGAGCTCAAGTTTTAGTTGAGGCAATTATTGTAGAGCTTTCAGAAACAGCAGCAAAAAATTTAGGAATTGAAACTATTTTTAATGGTACCGATAAAGATAGCGTACCAATTGGTGTAACAAGATTTACAGGCTCAGGTCCAGACTTACTTTCAATAGTAGGATCTGCAGCTGATAGTACAGATGTAACCCTATCAACTACCGCAGCTGCTTCATTACTAAATACACAAGGCTTAATTGCTGGTTTTGGCGACCTTACTCCTGGCAAAGATAACTTCGTTGGTATTATTAATGCAATAGCTCAAGATTCAAATTCAAATATTCTCTCAACACCCTCAATTATGGCAATGGATAATGAGCTTGCAACATCAATCATTGGTCAAGAAATTCCCATCACAACGGGTGAAAGTTTAGGAACAAATAATGCAAATCCATTTAGAACTACATCGAGACAAGAAGTAGGTATTAAGCTTGAGGTTACACCTCAAATAAATGAAGGTAGTTCAGTAGTTCTGAAGATTAAAATTGAGGTTTCAGGTGTTGCAGGAGTCCCAATGAGTGGCATTGATATTATTACTAACAAAAGAGCAATCGAAACGACTGCGCTTGTTGATAACAACCAAATTATCGTCCTAGGTGGACTAGTTGATGAAGATACCCAAGATAGTATTTCTAAAGTACCTTTTCTTGGCTCTGTGCCTATTCTTGGAAAATTATTTCAATCTTCTTCATCTACCACTGTTAAGAAAAATCTAATGGTTTTTTTGAGACCAACAATAATCACTGATTCAAATTCTGCAAATGCAACTTCAAATGAAAAATATAACTATATTAAAGCAAGACAAATGCTTTCAGGCGAATCAACTAAGTTAATCGACTTAACAGAAACTCAAGATTAACAAAAAATGTCTGATAAAGAATTAAGACAAAATACCTTTGATATCTTTCCATATGACTTTGTAAAAGAAAATCAAGTTATAGCAAATATGACTAAAGATGGTTATGAAGTTATTTCACCTAATAAAATATCACCTGATTTGTATCATGAAATATACAAGTTCTTAAAAAATGACTTTATTTTAACTCTATGTAATCCAGAAAATTTTAATGAATTATTGACTAATACCTTTTCTGTTAACAATGCATCCAATGACATTTCTGAAGAATTATCTGATGAGTTTGATCTCCAAACTTTTGCAGGCTCTATCTCTGCTACCGAAGATTTGCTCAGTGGTTCAAATGATACTCCTATAATTAAGTTAATAAATGGAGTGATAAGCCAGGCAATTAAAGCCAGAGCATCTGACATACATTTCGAACCCTATGAAGATAGAATTGTTGTTAGGTTCAGAGTGGATGGAATACTTAGAGAAGTTCTTTCTCAAGATAGCAAAATTTCATCTGTTTTAATATCAAGAATAAAAATTATTTCAGGACTCGATATCTCGGAAAGAAGGCTACCACAAGATGGCAGAGTGTCTCTTTCTCTAGGAGATAAAAGTATTGATGTTAGAGTGTCAACTTTGCCTTCATCATATGGTGAGAGAGTTGTTTTAAGACTTCTTGATAAACAATCAGCTCAAATAAATATAGAAGATTTAGGTCTGCCACCTAAAATACTTTCAAATTATAAGTCATCTCTTAAGAACCCAGAGGGTATAATTTTATTTACCGGGCCTACAGGATCAGGAAAGACTACCACTTTATATTCAGGCTTAAGGTATTTAAGTGATTCATCACAAAACATACTTACAGTAGAAGATCCAATTGAATATACTTTGAGAGGGATAGGGCAGACCCAAGTAAATTCTAAGACAGGCTATACCTTTGCTAAAGGCCTTAGAGCGATTCTTAGACAAGATCCAGATGTTGTAATGGTGGGTGAGATGAGGGATGTTGAAACAGCTCAGATCGGTATTCAAGCAAGTTTAACAGGACATTTAGTTCTTTCAACAGTTCATACAAATAGTGCTATTGCTGCTATTACTAGGTTAAGAGATATGGGTATCGAGTCATTCTTGCTAGCTTCTAGCTTAAGAACAATAATCTCTCAGAGACTTGTAAGAAGATTGTGTTTGGATTGCAAAAAAGAAGAAGTAGCTTCAACTCAAGCACAAAAACTATTTAATTTAGATTCATCTCAAAAGGTATGGAGCTCAACTGGTTGTAGTTCATGCTCTCACACAGGCTATCAAGGAAGAATTGCTATTGCAGAATGCATACAGATAGATAAGGAATTAAAAGAATTAATACACAATAATGCATCAGAAAATGCAATTGCAAACTATGTATTTAAAGACAATAAATCTATTGATGATGCATCTTTAGAATTGCTAAAAAATGGTACTACCTCTTGCGAAGAACTTATAAGAGTTGGAAATCTGAAAGAAGATGTCAACATTTAACTACACAGCTCTTGATAATTTAGGTAAAAAGAAAAAAGGAGTACTTAGTGCTCAGTCTGAAAGAGAAGCAAGAAAATTTATAAAAGATCTTAACCTCACCCCTATAACAGTTACTCAATCAGAAGGTATTAGGGGCATAAAATCTAAAGTAAAAAACAAAGATATAGTAATTATGACAAGGCAAATAGCAACTCTTCTAGAGGCAAATACCTCCATAATAGATGCTTTAAAAATAACTGCAGATCAACTAAATAATAAAGATCTTATAACTATTTTATATAGCCTAAGAGAGGATGTAATTCAGGGTAAAAGGCTTGGTCAGTCAATGATGAAGTATCCTGGAGTATTTGATAATACATATTCATCACTTGTTACTGCAGGTGACTCGTCAGGTAATCTGGATACTATATTTAATAAATTAGCAGACTATCTTGAAGAAAGCGCTTCAATACGTCAAAAAGTTATCTCAGCATTAACTTATCCATTTATATTAGTTGGTTTTTCAATCATAGTGATAATATCTCTTTTAGTTTTTGTTTTACCTCAAGTAATCAATCAGTTCATTAAAGCGGGAGCTGAACTACCATTGATTACAAAATTATTGCTTGGTTTATCTAATAATATCTTTATTATTCTCTTTATTATTTTGGCCATTTACATAGGCTTAGCTCTTTTGTACAAGAAGTTCATCTCTGAGGAGAATAATCATATATCAGCTCATAAGCAGTTTCTCAAGATCCCGCTTATAGGTAATTTTATTCTAACTTCAGAAATTGAAAGGTTTTCAAGCACCATGGCTTTGATTATGGAATCAGGAACTAATTTAGATACTGCCTTAGATGAGTCTGCAAAAGTTTTTAACAATAAATATTTAAATAGCCTAATAATTGATGCTAAAAATGATGTCATTGAAGGTAAAGATTTTATATACACACTAAACCAAACAAATATTTTTCCAGATATATTTATTCAACTTATATCAAGTGGATATAAGTCAGGAAATCTAATTAAAATGTTCCATAAATCTTCAGATTTTTTAAAGAATGAAATTGAAACCAAAAGATCTATATTCTTATCGCTATTAGAACCTCTTGTTATTATTTTTATGGGCGGATTTATAATGTTAATAGTTCTAGCTATACTTATACCAATAATGCAAATGAATACACTTTCTTTAGGA
>Ga0209715_1001776_pt1 | contig 17261 bp, 10 predicted proteins | sample COGITO_mtgs_1205_2_FD_184809 | JGI IMG/M metagenome (GOLD analysis project Ga0209715, IMG submission 184809) | Pelagic marine microbial communities from North Sea - COGITO_mtgs_120503 (SPAdes) (version 2) | ecosystem: Environmental > Aquatic > Marine > Epipelagic ...
ATTGTTTTAGTAGTGTTTCTGTAGTCATGTGCCGATGTGAATAATTTCACTCGGCGGAAACAAAAACTAAACTTACTCAGATATTATGTAGTAAAATCTGACAGTATGTATATTGTGCGAACCACTTTTTGGTTCCCGCCGAGAATTAATGTCTAAATGTGAAAAGAACTGTTCAACCCATCCAAGGTTCGTAATTTGCATAATCCACATAAAAACAATCCTGTCAATAGCTTTGCACAAAAAACCTATAAAAACGTTCATATCTAATATTTAATTTATGGTTTAACATGTTTTTTTCTTCGTTTCTCAAGTCCTTTTAATCTCAATAACTGGTAATAGTTAGAGTCGCCTCGGACTTTTTTCTTACCTCGACCAGCCTGTCCGCCAATCTGCCCAAGCAGTCTAGCGGCCTCTTTAATTCTATCCTTCCGGTCGATGATGCGGTATTGGATACGCTTTCCGCACATAGTATTAAGAACTCCATACCATTCATTATTACTAATTTGTGAAAGATCGTCCATTATCATCGTTGTCTGCAAATAGAATGCTCGATAAACGGAATCAGGCAATCGGAGCTTCATTCTCGTCATATCCTTAGCGAAACATCGCTTGGTTTTGCCATTATATACAAATGTACAAGCTAAATCATTTACCCATTTTTTTCTACTTTTCATACGCTCAACTGATTGCGTAAAATATACCTCAAAAAACTATGTCTACACAAGGGAAAACTAGTATTATATAGGGTTTACTAGGGATTTTAACGCAAGGGGTTGTGCGTTAAGATGGGTATGCGAATAAGCCTTATTAGCGAAAACGCTCGGCAGATTTAGCACCGGCACTTACTGCTGGAGCCATGAACCGATTACCAGGCATAGCTGGTGCTTGGCGGGTAATGCGATTGGCGGGTTGGCGGGTTGGTGCTTTGGGGTCTGAGGGCATGAAATTAACATCCCCTCGTCCTAGCTTATCTAGCATTACACCAGCACCCATAGCTACAGCCATATTAGCTTCTCCATCCGATCCTCGTAAGTCTTGCCTAGAAGATAAATCTTGAATATCTGCAAAGTCCTTTAGGAATGCTTTTTCATTTAAAGGTATTGACCAAGGGTAAGCTGAATTAAGGTCAGGGCGATATGTCGCACCACTACCATCGTACTCAGCTATAGCTAAAAGCGACCCTTTCTTAATATCATTGTACTCGGGTTGACGAGTTTCTCTTAGAATTGTATCGGTATCTAATCCTAGTTTCTTCAAACGATCTTGTTTGATCGGTAAAGTCTTGGCATCAAGTTTGCCATAAATCATAGGAGTAGCTTTCCACGGTATAAGTTCCTTATCGGGGAATACCTTTAAAAAGCCTTCAATCGTTTTAACAGTTTTAAGTGCGGCTTTCTGATTATTTGTAAGGCCATTCTTTCCATCAATTGCTCGTTTAAGTGCGGTCTTGATATGTCGATTAACTGTGTTTTCGGAAATCTTTCCATCGTTAATCGCCTCCATAAATTTACGAACATAATACTCTCTAGTCAGAGTCGATGCCCGATGGTTTTCCTGTTTCATCGATGTAATACCGATCAATGGTTTACCATCCCTTTCCCATCTAGTCTTAAATGCTTTTGCTCCAGCCTCGTTAGTAAAGCCCCATGCATCATTCACAGATAAGTAACCTGGACCGCCAGTAAATGAAATCATAGCTCCATCTGCTTTCTTATCTCCAACGACTGAAAGATCCGCTGTTAGGACTTGAACATTCTTACCCTTAAAGTCACTTAGCGATGCATTTGGATTACTTGGTGAAGGTAGGAATAGTTTAAGCGACTTATCGTCAAGGGTGAGCATATCGCCCGACTTGGGAACCTTCCCCTTAGTCGCACCCGCTTCGGAGGCTGGCATGAAGAGTTTGTCGGTCACCGTGACATCGGCTTCATCGAAGATTACATAATTGTAATTGCCCTCGCCTTTGGATCGGGATGAACCATCTAAATATTTTATGCCTGGTATGCCGGCTTCTTTTAATCGCTTGGAGATTTCAGCCTCGGGCATATTATCGAGTACATTATTAGTTATGTCCCGATAATCCTGTTCTTGTCGGTATTGCCAAGTATCCTCGCCTTCCTGTTCCCGTAGGAACTTCTTGAGCTTGTCCTGTACGCCTTTGGGCTGTTCGCCTAATGTCTTATCATATAGCAGATACTCGTTCTCCTTCGGGGCGAGTTCGACTTTGTAGACTGATCCTTTGGCAAGTTCAACATCTCCGCTTTTAACAAGTGAAACTGCTTTTTTAATGTGGAAAACTTCAGACGGTGAATATTCGTATTCACCCGAAGTTGCTTGAGTTTCTAATGCCTCAAGGTCTTTGAGAAACTCGGCGTTGTTCTTGGATATTATAGCCGCATCATCTAAAATGAAATTAACTTCCTGATCGAAACTTTCAATATTTGGTTTCTCTCTCCATTTATTCGGATTTTCTATTCGCGCCAATGCCTTCCGATAATACTCCGCCACATCCCTCTTCCCTGCAAAGTAAAGCCCATGCCCATAAGCCTGCGCGCCCTCGCCCGTACCGATTGCCGATGTTCTGAACTTGCCCAAGGGCGCGCCAGGCTCGGGGGCAAAGGTGTGCGGTGTGCCGTGGTAGGCGGGGATGTACCTAATGTCGGAACTACTAGGATTAAATGATCCTGCCACTTCGGCCTGTTGTCTGTAAGTATAAATTAATTTTCGATCCGCCGAACGCAATGGCAATAACGATGGTTCCCGTACATCATTTACATCTTTTACCAACTTTATGTCATTAAAGTTAAATATCCCATAATTGGTATGTTGACCTTCTTTTATCTTAAAAGCATCAAAACCAAGTTCTTTTATTTTTTTTGAATGTCCCTCAATAGCTTCCCAATTTGTTGAGTATGGATCATTATTTAATGATGTATCATTTAAAAGTTCCCTATGACTTTGATTTGCGTAATCCCATACCTTACTCACATTTGTCACTAGTTCAATAGGTGCAGGGACAAACCCACCGCCCTCATTTCCAATTCTATTTCTAGCAAACATTTCTGTAAATCCTTTGTCCGTTGATACAAAAAAAGCATCTGGGGATCCATAATAACTTTTGTTATCGAGCTTTGGAGTCCATGAACCTTCGGTTTTCCTTGCACCATCGTATCCGTATATATGATGGTGATTTGTTCCGATGTAACCTGCGTGATAGACTTTTACTGGTATGTAATTCCCTTCTGAGTCTTTCTTCGCAAGAGCAGGTGTGCCTTTTGCAGTTATAAATTTTTGGAATTTAGGAGTCTTGAAGTTTAGTAATTTGAATGCTTTTTGATCTATCTGCTGATCTAGTGACGGCATATACCTAATGTCAGGATTGTTGGAATCAAATGTCCCATAGTTTTTCAATCCCTTGCCATGAATCAATTTCACATTCTTGGAGTCAAATATTAACACTGACTTGGATGGTACATCACCCCCTGAATCACTATCGATATTACGCATACCCTCATACCCTAAACTTTCAATAATAGGGATTAATGATTCATTAGACCAATAACCCTCCTGTAAATAATACTTGTTGCCACTGCCATATTTTACATCATTTCCATCAGCGAGTCCTCGCATTATTGCAATGTCATTACCCACAACTGAAAGCATTCCATCAACCCATCTAATCCCATCTTGAACTTCGCTGAAATACTGAAAATCACTTAATAGTTTAGATTTATCAATTTTGTATTTATCAAAAAGTTTAAAATGATTCAAAAACTCAACCATACCTTCTCTTTGTTTTGCTAGAGAAATATAATTTCCATTGTAATCAATGCCCAATGCTTGGCTTGCATATGGAAGTTCGCTCAGCCAACCAATACGCATGGAATCTTGACTAAATCCAGGCTTGCCATACTCAGTTTCATTCACAAACCCATGAGTAAACATTTCAGTGGTAGTGAATTTTTCTGCAACTTCATCCAGGACTTTCTCAATATCTTTTACATTTTTATAGTCCCAAACTTTAGATATGTTGGTAATAACTCTGATGGTATCATTTGGTAACTCATTAACCGGGTTAGAATCATCCTTTAGGAATTTTCTTGTTTTACCCTTTTTTGTTTTGAAGTTGTTAGAAAATCTTCCACCTAAATTTTCTGAGGTGTAAATGGCATCTTTAGACTCCATCCCAAAATGATCTTTGAGAAACTTGGACTCAACTTCAGTTGGTCTTTTAAATTCCCAACTAGGTTTATCTCCCAGGTTTTCCTTAAATTGCTCAAGGTTGGAATCTTTGTAAGCTATATCATCATCTGTAATCTTCTCACCAATTTTTCCCCTATGGAATAGAACTTGAGGCTTATACCCGCCTTCTACTTTTTCAGCAAAGAATGGTTTACCACTTGCCTTCAAAAATTTCTGCATATTTTTACGAGACTGAAGGTCTGTCGGAGCTGGCATGAACCTGATGTCTTTATTTTCAAAACTACTAAATTTTGAGGTTTCAGTAGGATACCCAAATAGACCACTAACTTTTCCAAAGGGTCGATCTTTAGAAAAGAATTTAGATTCTGCGGATTGATCTTCAATTAGCTTTAATCTTTTAGAGTCAAATATAGTTACCAACTCATTGCCAAAATCATCTATTGATTTATATCCATGCCAGCCTCGATTTCTAATTTCTTGCTCATACGCAAAAAGTGACTGACTGTCTGTTGGTAGTTTTTCGCCTGCTGGTAATGTTATGGACTCCGTGTGACTTGGGTTGTTAGAGTCAAATATATACTTTGCATTTGATGCTAATACCAAAGGCTTTAGATCCTTATTTGTAAGTTTTTGTTTTTGATTAGCTGCCTTTCGATTGGCTGTGACAACTATTGGTAATTCTTCAGACCATCGATGGGAGTCTTTCTTTGTTACACTATCATTTATTATAGAAGAAGCATTAAGTACTTTATCATACTGCCCAACAGGCGACCCTAACTCACCGAAATAATACAATGGTATCGGCTTGTAGTTTTGATTTTTTAAAGTGGCAAATACCGGAGCTTCATTTTCTTCACCTCGCATAAAATGTTGCAAATATGGGGACTCAAAATTTTGATTCTTCCAAAGCTTTCGAGCTTGCTTAATTTGTTCAGATTCCGACTTAGATGCTTGTTGTAATTTAAATCCATATTTTTGTGCTTTTTGTAGTTCTCTCGGCATATATTTCCTGCCACTATTTCTTGCCCTAAATCTACGCTGTGCTTTCTGCATTTCTTGTCGTAGGATTTTGGGGTCCAAACCTAGTAGTGGTGCGCGATAAAAAGCAGTCGAAGCATCGTTAGATGAGTCTCCTGTGTCGATCAAAATATCTGCCACATCTCTATACACATTCTTGCCTTGGGGATCAATTTTGAAAAGCTTCCAAAAGTTGGGTTGAGCTTGCTCGGTCTTAGCTGAAAAATTCAACTCCATTTGAGGCATGAATTTTCTGTCGCCAATTATTTCCAGCTCGGCAATTTGTTGACGCTTTTGAACTGCTTTACGATAAGCCGAAGCATCTTGTTCACTTACACTTCTAAGTGACAATAATCTTTGCTCCTCAGCAGTTAATGGAGGCACTTTGTTTTGGTCGGGAACCTTTGTTTCTAAGCTGGCTTTGCCATCTAGGATCATGTTCAAAACATCATTCCTGGATAAGCCTCGGAGTTGTGCCAGCTCATCGATTTTGGCTATTGTTTCCTGCCTAGTTCTAAGCAGAACTTTTTTATCAAAACCTTTCGGTTGGCGAGGCATATATAAAGACTTCAAACGATCCACACTGGCTGGGCTACTTTGCATCCCTGAACGCTTCACATCAAAGACTCGATCTATACGAAATGATCTAGTGGCCGCACCAAATCCACGGCGTGTATTTCGACTGGCTATTTTATATCCAATTTTTTCCAAAAGTGGATTAAGGGCAACTTGCTGTTGAGTGATTCCACCATGCAACGCATTTAGAAAGTTCTTCTTTAAGATTGCACGATTTTCGTTAGGGTCTAAATCGAGTTCTCCTTTCAATCCTTTTGCTGTATTATTTCGATACAAATTAAAAGCCTGCCAAACCTCATTATCGCTATCAAAGAGTTGTTGATATTCTGCTGGAAGATTTTTCCATGTTTTTAAGAATTGCAGATTCTTTTGTAGCTGATCAACATCGTGCAACATCACTAAAAGATTTCCGTCTTTAGTCATGCGAAAAGCGTATGGCATTTCATGCCTGTATTTAAATGGAACAGGTTTAGGTTTTCTGCCCATTGAAGCGGCAAAATATCCAATTAAAAATCCTGCCCGTTCTCCATCACCTTCCTGAAGCGATCTACTGATTTCTCTTAATGTTTGTATTTGTCTTGGATGCCAAGGGCCTTGCGCTAATTTATCAATTGCTTCTGGGCTTAAATTACCAATCTCATTTGTGTACGGATTACCTTTTTTATCATAGAGGATTTCTATACCTGCATCTTCAAAAACTTTTACCGCATGATCTGCTTGTTTTCGTTGTTCTTTTTTAAGCTCCCCAGCGGTATATCTAAGTGGTGCGCCAGTCGGTCCTTTTTGCACCTCTGCTTCACCATTTTCATTTGCTCTCCACTTGAATAAACCACCAGTATTTAAAACAGCTTGAATGGCAGGATTATTTTGGTCTTCGGTAGTAAAAGCTGTATCAAAATCTTGATCTATTGGCCGCTTGCCTTCTTTCCTTATTGATCGATCTATAGGGACTTCTCCAGGTGCTGTTTTTTGATCTCCCTGTATCTCTCTTTTACGAAGTCCACGTGTGTCAGAATAATACTTATCAATTAACTTTGTGATCTCAGGAATGCGTTTAATTTTTACACCTTTCCCGATGCTTTTCATTCCCTGAAAAAATCCTCCTTCAACAAACTTTCCATTGCCATCTAAGGGTCTACCAATCTTCATTAAAAAGTCCCGCACGAACGATGTTCCCATCATTGCATCTGATGCACTTCTGATGATTTTCTCAACCGCAGTTCTACCTTTTTCTTTTTTGCCTGAAAGTAGATAATCTTTTACTTGCTCGGCAAAGATTTCACTAGTTGTAATCCCGAGATCTTGCTGGCTTAGTGCGCGATCTGATTCAGATATTGATTCATCTCCAATTAAGGCACGATTGTAGTAAGCCCTGATCGCATTAAACTCTTCATTTGTGACGATATTTCCATCCGCATCGTACTTCCCGTAAACCCCACCTTCTCCGGTTACAGGGTCACCAAAATATATTTTATTAATCATGGGGGTAAGTCCGTGAATTTCGATATGATGACCCACCTCATGGGCCAATAATCCATCAAATAAACCTTCACCGGTTAATGGATTATATTCGATAATACTTTGGCCTGTAGCTTCATTAAAATGCCAATTCCCCTGCCCTTTTTTTCCTGGACGAATTACTACATCTGGGTGGCTGATTGAGTACTTTGAAATTCCCATCCGATGGCCCATTGGTATCTTATCAAACGCTACTTGTTCATCTTTTGTGAGATGCTCCCGGTAGTAATGCAAATCCCCTATCGCTTGCTCAAATAATTCGCCTTTGTTTTTAAATTTTTGGTACTGCCCTACCCCAACTCCAGCCATCGTGAAAGGCAAAGAAATCGCCGCACCGGCAACCGCTCCTTCGACATCTCCTTTGGCCCCGACAAATCCAAGTGCGGCAGGTAATGCACTTGCGACTGCCAGGTTTTCACCTGCTCGACCAACCGCTTCAATCGATCTGCCCAGCATTGGTTTGTTATCCAAAAACCGAGCAAGATTTCTAGTGGTTTCGGATATAACTGGTTGCTTACCTACCCCGCCAGCACGAAATTCGGAAGTCATTTTTCCAACTCGCTTGCTTGCAGTTTTTGCTCCTGTAAAAAATGGCTCAATAGGTTTGGTGAAGAAATTATCCGATGGACCGTTGAGCATTTGAAGCCTATCTTTATTAGCACCAATAAGCCCTTCTTCGGCTCCAGGAAGCATCGACAATTTATTAAAAAATGGTCCTGCATCTTTGGTGGTTTGTGCAAATATCATTTCGCTTCCAACCACTCGGGCATCTCGAACAAAACCATCTGCAAACTTAGCCAATTTAGGAAGTGTCTTTAACGCTAATGCACCTCCTAAAAAACCTGAAGCATTACCCGAATCTCCAAATGTTAATGAGCCTAAGCCTAATATACCTGAGCCATACAAAGCCGCATTCGTAGTCATCCTCCATTGTCGCATTGCCTGTGCTTCGGTTATTTCCTGACCAGCATCAGCGGCACTTCGCATAATAAATCTAAGTGCGACTTCTTGAGGCAAAATAGATAAAAACCTCGCCCCTTTTAGCATGGATGGAAGCATTGCCCCAGCAACCATACCAGGTACACCACCACCCAAAGCAAATCCTAAAGTAGCACCGGCAATCTCCGGATTGAGCTTCATCGCTTGCATAACCGATTTACGGGCCATGCTCATTTTCCCTGCTGGTTTCATAGCAGAGTAAACCATGTCCATAGTCATCTTTCCAGCCGCTGTATTGTCTGCGATCTTAGATGCTTGTTTCAGCAATTCTGAGGGAGATGCTTGGGCGGCAAATCGAGCAGTTAAACTATTACGCCCAAACTTGTTAATGATTGCTTGTTTTTGGGCAAGTTCATCCATTAAAGGTTTAGCCGCTTGTGCCACTCGATTACGAACCAATGCTTCGGCTGGCATTTTTTCCAATCCCTTCATTAGTGGTGCTAGTTTTTTATTGAGTACCGCTACCTCGCCAATGGTCTTTTTGATAGTTCCTGAAAGTGCTACTCTTTGGGGAAGTGTTAACCCCTTTGCAACCACCCCAGTTCCAGCATTTAGAGGGTCGGCTAGTATTTCAGTCATAAAACTAATACCCTGATCTGGCTCCACATATCCCGATCTTAAGTCCTGTAAAAGCTCACTTTCCTGAGTGATATCATTTACATCCAGTCCCATAGCCTCACCGATATCCTTGTCATCTATTTGGCCCAGCGTAAGAGCTTCGCCTAATGAAGCAGTAACACTCTTTGCCGCTATGCCTGGATTCTCTAGAACCATCGCACCCATATCAGCCGCATCTTCGTACTGTTGCATGGACTGATCGTACCCGATTTCAGAGTTTACGAGATCAAGAATGTCAGAGTCATCCAACATCCCTACCATGTCTTTAAGACCAACTTCTGCTTCATTCGCCAAAGCGGTTGCCCCTCGACCTAAGAACTGAGATGTACTTGCTCCACGAACTGCTCCTTCTGCTAGTCCTGAAACTGTTGCCTTTTCTGCATAATCCAAGGCGGCGGCCTTTACTCGCCCTCGCGCTCCTTTATTATTTGCGTAGAAAGGCATACCGGCTTGCTTCAATGACTCAGCCACCATGTCGGGCAAGTCCGATAGCTCTTCGGTATTATCTAAAAGACCGTACAATAACTTGCCGGCCTCTTTAAATTGTTCAGAGTTTTCAGTCTTTTTGTAGTCTATTGCTTCGTCAGGCAGGTTTACTAGTTTCTCAACTGGGCCACCTGTTACGCTAACAGAACCAAATGAAAAAGCTTTAAGAGGATCAAAACCTAATAACGGGCTGATGTTTCCACCGGTAGCTAATTTTACACTTTGCAAAAAACGAACGCCTGAATCCTTGATTAACTCACCGATTCCTTCCAGAGTTTTAGACTCTCGTTCTTTCGTATTTTGGTTTTCCTCAAAGAATCCATTCTTCCATGCAGATACCTTTTCCTCGTCTGTTAATTGGGATATACCATAGGGCCGAACAACCTGTTTAGCGACAAACCAAAGATCCTCTTCGGTGGGCTGTTTATCGTCCGGCCCCTCTAGTGAATATCCATTTAATTGGGGTAACCGAGGATGAGAGATTTCGTATTTTGCCATTTTAATTTTTACGGATAGAGAAACCTCCTGGCGTAGTTACATTTGTCTGATTATCGGATGTAGGCTTGCCACCCATCGGAAAATTTTTGTCATACCAAGACATCGCTTCTTTCTCAGTTTCAAATTTCAGACCCGCATCATACGCTTTTACCTGTGCCATTGTTGCTTTGTAGTATTTTAGGTAATGATCTTTTACCCTCGCTAAATTCTTTTTAAATTGTGGTGTACCCTGAGATTGTTCCAATGATCCCAATGAAGCGTTTAATTGGGATAACTCTCTTTCAGATACTTGACCTAAAGCACCACCTGTGGGTGATCTATCTCTCATATCCTGAAGTTTATCAAAACCGATTGCGGAATAAATAGTTTTAATTGAATTTTTTAAATCTGCCGCGCCTGTTCCCGAAATATCTTTTAACGCATTTCCCCAAAAGCCTGTCACCGGCAATTTACTATTTGATAAAGTAGCTTCGGCATCCGATATCGCGTTTATGGTAGCATCAGTGTATGCAAGATTGGCGGTAGGTTTTGGATTTAATTTCGCCTCTATTTCCATCTCTTTCTTCTGATTAGTTAACTGTACTGCTTTAAGATCAGCTAATTCTTTAAGAGTCATCGCCTTCGGCTGATTCGCCAACACCTGAGCCTCAAACTTACTTGCCATATCTAAAGCATCGGATCGGTCCATGCCGGCATCGACCATACTTGTAAAATTACTTCTTCCCTGTTCGGTCTGCATGAATCGATTGCCCATGTAATCGCCTTGTGGCACTTGTGCAGTAGGCTGTTCAATTCCTCGCATGAGTGGATTTTGATCCTGCACACCAATAGGCATATTTACCATTTCTCGAGTGCCTATAAATCTGTCGAGGTCTTCTGCTTTTGTTTGTTCTTTTAGCCTCGTTTCATTCGCCAACTGGTCAGTATCTTCCTGCCTGTCCATGTTCCGCATAATCTGTTGCCCCTGCAAATCTCTAACCCTTGATGCTTCTTGGGCTTGTTGTTGCTCTGTGGAAAATTTTACAAGGTTGATAGCTTGTTCGCGTGTATCTTTCTTCTTTATGCGATTAATAAAGGCATCCCGCTCATCTTCGTTTTTAACCCCAAATGCTTTAAAAGATTCCCAGGGAATTTGCTTGCCCATATTTACGAAATCTTCTTCTTCCTGCTTTTCTTTTTTCGCCTCTCTGAATTTATTAAGCACATCTGCTCCAACTTTCCCCAGGTTCTCGAATGCATCGCGGTAGGCACGGCCCGGCGCGGTGGCGGCTTGCATATTCATCTTTGCGATGGGGATCGCTCCCCCTTGTCCGTAAAAAGGTCGTCTTGCCATAATGTTTATCCTCTAAAGAATCCTGTTCCGCCTGTTGCCATACCACCAATGATGCTACCGCCCATACCCATTAGTCCTTGCATCATGCCAGCACGATTGGCGGCAGTTGCGGTACGTGCATCCATGATATTTTGTTGGTTGCTTGTAGCTAGACTACCAGCATACGCGCTTTCGGGGTTAAAGATTGCGGGGCTACTATTTAGTGCAAAGTTCGCACCTCCAAATCCTTGCTGTGCCATAGCGGGTGCATTTCCCGATCTGCCTGTAAGTGCGAGTAGCGGATCAAAGTTACCCATTGAGTACGCAGTACCCGCATTCTGTAATGATTGTTGCCGGGCGGTATTCTCATTAGCTAATGCTCGCTCAAACACATTCCTACGCTGATCGCGGACTGACCGGTCAGCGGATAATCTACCAGCGACTTGATCCTGTAAGGTAGATGCTTGTCCTTCCATGCCTCTACTTGCGGCTCCTTCAAGAATTTGCTGATCTATATCGCGCTTCTCAAGTGCAGTTAATCCTTCACCACTCAAGTAATCCTCACGGGCTTGGTCTGCTATCTCGCTAAACTCTCCAGCACCTTCCTCTAGTCCAGCACTAGCATCTGCCATGATTGCGGTACGAAGAGCATCAGCTTCGGGATCAGCGGCTCGTTGAGCTTCTGCGAGTTGTGGACCCAAGTCCCGAATCATGTCTATGTCCGCCTGGGTGGAGTCTCGTTGGATTCCTTTTTGTGCGGTGTTTATTTGGCGGTAAGCATCGAGCAAGTTTGTGTTGGGGTTAAGACCCATCTGCTCCAGCATGATGCCTCTTTCAAGGTCGGCATATTGTGGGCGATACTTTGCTTCACTTTCGTACAATCGAGGAGCTAGATTTATCTGACTCTCCAATGTGTCTCTTGTTTCCTTACCATAGTCTCTAGGTGGTGGTGCTTCTACTGTTGTACTTCCCATAATTATTTTCTCCTACTTGCGAGGTTATAAAGTTTGTTCCATGAATAGGTTTTGGTGAGTTTCTCTTTGCCTTGCTTTACACGGCTGAACATTACTTTTTCGAGTGGTTCAACGGCATCCATAATTGCTTGTAATGCACCCTCTCCAGCGAACCATCGAACATACCAAGCATCGGGCTTTTCTGCATACCATTGACCACTTGGATCGATAGTTGAATTGATTGGTTTACCCATCGCAAACATGGTGGGTGTGGATATGACTACTCCACCGATTAGGTAGCTATTTAAGTCTGCATTAAAATCCGCCGGGTCATCGTAAAATGCCATGATCTGCTCGAAGGGAGCGAGTCCCTTGAGTTTGCGGATTAGGTCTGTGCGGAGTTGGTACATTATCCGACAGCTATAAAATGGTATGAACCTGAGGCCGCATTATTAAAGGTAAATGTATAAGAGCTACCGCTTACAGACATATTGGATGTTGATGGCATAAGATTAACTACCGCACCTGAGTTTGCTGTATTAAGTGTGATTCTGAAACTAGAGTTAGTGGGACTAATGTTTAGAGATGTGCCGGTACACCCGGTCATGGACGAAAATTGCCATGCATTACCGGAAAACCCAGAAGAAGTAGCTATTCCCTTCGCAATTACATTTATGCCTGACCCCGAAGACCCGGTACTTGCAGAAGTTACCCGTCCTTTTGAGTCTACTGTAACAGTTGCGTTAGTGTAGGTTCCAGCAGTCACACCGGAGTTTGATAGGCTGAGTGATCCACTTGTTGTAACACTCCCCGATATTCCACCACTACCCGACACGCTGGTGACTGTGCCTGTGTTTGCAGTTGCACCTGTTGCGACCCCATCGAGTTTAGTCTTATCTGTGGAGGACATTAAACCATCATCAGAAGTTGTCGCATTAGAGATGCTATCCTTTAAGTCATCAATCGGTACAGCAGTAGGATTTGCGGTGGAATCTGTATTGTTTCCAATAACAGTCCTTGCTGGCATCTCTTCGATCTTCGAAAAGGTAACATTATCATCTGCGATTTTGGCGGTGGTTACATTTTCGTTTCGGATGTGGTTGGTTGTTACCGCCCGTTGAACATCGTTTACATCGTCAGGATCACTTTTGAGGTGTTGGGCCTGGATGCCATCATCTTTGACCTTTAAGTATCCAGCACTATGTACCTCCAAGGTAGAGTTGTCAGTCGTATCTACTGTAAACTCTGCATCATTGACGAGTTTATTAAGATTGTCTGCGGTTACATTGTCCCCGCTTACATAGGGTTCGGTTACATTAAGTACTGTCATAAGATTTAAGTGGTTGAGGTTTGCGAGCGGTCTGTGATTCTGCCTTCAACTTTGACGGCTCTTACAAAGGGTCTACCTTTGGTGGGACTAATTATCAGCGAGCATCCATACCCCCTTAGTCGAACACGCGACCTTACGCTCGCGTCTTCTCCTTGTGCTAGATTTGCATTTAGTAATGTACTGACTGTTTGCGCGGATTGAGAGCGGTCGGGGTCAGTAGTTTGGAAAACTATTTCTGCATCACTAATAGAGTCGGGCTGGCTCTTTAAGTGTATCTCAGAACGGCTGAATGCTTTGCGGTCAAATGAGTCACAATCGTATTCACGAGTAACAAGCTGGCTAACTACAGGAATTGTTTCACCCACGCTATTACCAGCCTGGACAGATACTTGATCCCCGCCATCGTACCCATCTACTTTATGCACTCCACCTTCACTTGTGGTTATATATAAGCGGTTCTCCTCGCCTTCCCGGCCAACTAACATATCTCTAATATTAAACTGCTGACTGGATACTAAATCCATAGACTCCCATCCTTGCGAAAGGAATGAGTATATGAAAATACGATTACACTCTGCGGAATTATCCAAGGGTACAGCCAACCAAAATCTATTGTCGAAGTAAGCACCTACAGATCGGTCTATAAATCTTTGGTTGATGCGATCCATGAATGGTTGGATGGGTTCACTCAGCGGTATTTCTGTACCCCGTAGATTATACTCGTCCATAAACTCCAAGCTCATCACACCCTTGTCGGAGAGGAATAAAACTCGGTTTCCTACCTGTACGATTGTTTTACGGGCGGCACATCCAATATCAGGAGTTACTACATTCATACCTACATCTGTAAGCGACCCACTTGCCCCGGTTAATCGATGCACACTTCTTCTGCACATCACTAAAATTGTGTCTTCGGTGAAGGGTTGGACTGCTACAATAAAATCGTTTGATCCACCCGTTACGCGGAACCGACCACCTACAACATCGTAAGTATCGGGGTCAAGAATATCACTAGCAATTATCTCATCCTTACCCTCCCGTGCTTTCCAGCTAAATGGTGTAACATCGTAGTCTTCCTCATGGAAGTAAGGAATCCACATACGCCTCTGACTCATCACCCCAAATGGAGATGCTGGTTGGTGGCGTAGGAAACTAACAGGTGCTTTCTTTGCTAGTTCCAAATAAACATTACTACTTGCCTCGATTGTTTCCACAGCAAAGGGGATCGCAAAGTGATCGTCATCGATTATTTGGCTAACCTTTACTTTCTTCCCAACATAAAGATCAAGAGGTGAGTTTGCTTTTACGATCGTTAATTCTTGGCCCAGAACTAATCCGTGGCTCACCTCTTTAATTGTCACCTGACCATCATTTCCCTGTGGCTCGCTTACAGTATCATCCACATGATTTGGGTCGCCATTTGCTTTAGTGGTTCCGCTAATTACATTCCCGTCATTTATATGATCGGGCAAGGTGTACCTACCATTCGCAACCAAAGTAAAGTCGTTGAAAAACTCAACCCTCGCACCACCCACAATGTAAGTCTCATTGCCTGTATCATTAGTACTAAATGTAACCTCGAAAGAACTAGCGGTTAGGTTGGTCGATTCTACCTGGTAGTATTGGTTTGGGTTTCCACCAATACTGTAATTCCCTAGTCCAAATAAGCTAATAAATTGATCTGCGATTAACCCATGCGCTGATGGTGTTGTTACAGTAATCGTTTTATTTGACCTACTAGCACTAGCGATTTGAAATTGTGTAAGTGTGGGTTTGCACTCCAGCGTAGTCTCGTCATTGCGAAATACATAAACCTTATTATCCGCCTGTGTGAGATGACAGTTTGTATTAATACTTTCTCCCAATGGATAACGAACCCTGTACTCCACCCTATCCCGTAGTCGCAGAATCTGCATCACATTGTTGGTCGCAGTAAAAATGTAATCATCCGTAAAGTCGGATAATGGATCGCTATAAACACATGAACCATACACCTCATTTGCCCCGTCATCTGTTAGTGTAAAGTCCGGGTCTAGGGTAGTTGGAATAAGAGATTCGGGAGCTATAATAGAATCTTCAGTAGTGGTAAACTCCTCATCCACCCCAGCCTGTGCATACTGTAATTGACGATTAGAAAAGAATACTTCCGTTAATGCAAATGTGCCATTAGGCGAATCCGTTGGTGCATTCACATCTACAACTGTGATCGAACTTCCCGGCTCAAATGCGATGGATGGAATGTCCTGCAGAACAAGAGTAACCACCCCCGCATTCCTCTGACCACCCACCACCTTAAATGGTAAACGAATTGCGGCAGAGTCTAATGTGATCGCACCACTTAATGTCTGTAGGCCCTTACGCGGTTGCCATGTTCCATCCTTATCCATCCGTCCATTTTGCGACAATGCAACCTCACCAGCTTGAAGCTGGCTCGGACGCAAGCGACTGTTCATTCGCTGGAAAAATACATCCCCCTCAGATACGAATGGATCGTCTAGTTTGCCGTAACTTCGGTATCTGCTCATCTACTTCTTGCGGATTTCTTGGTAGAGTTTGATGCTCATATAGACGAGAGTCACCGCACCCACCGCGATACCCAGGAAGGAGTCTACCGTGGATAAACCAAAGGTGGCGGCTGTACCGCTCATTCCAGCTACTGATACGCGGTCAATCATATTCATTTATCTTCTGTGAGGCGATGGCCCGAAATAAAAGCCGAGGATTCCCATAAGGGCTGTTTGCCCCATGTATGCCAGGTGTCCACTCGATAGCGTGATTGGGTCTTGGCTGGCTGGCCATGAGATGACTCCAAAGAGTAATTCGGTTCTTCCTTCCCCATGTGCATTGGTGATGGAGAGGAACTCGGCTTGGGGAAACGCGGTGCAGAGCAAGATGCACAGACAAAGAGTGCCAATACCGATAAAAGCAATAATTCTACGAGAAAAATCCCGGAACTCATTATTACCTCCTTTAGCCAACTCAGCTTGGAGTTTAAGAAAATTTTCATTTGCACGGCTTTCTCTGGCCACTTCAAGCTCGTGCTTTTGGCGGCGACTCTCAAATAGCATTCCGAACCCGCCCTTGAGCATAGCACCAAGAGCCGTACTACCGCCGCCCGTAAGTAACATAAGAAGTATTTCACCCATCTCACCAATCGATCCTGAACCTCAAGCGGTCCACTTCTTTCTCCAGGTATTTTAATCGCTCAAACTGCTGAAAGTCCGAGGTGATTGGAGCGTCTTGCATCTCTACTAAATGATCGAGATCATCCTTTGCTTGCTCCGCAAACTTCTCTAGGTGCATCATGCGAGCAGATAAGTCGCCCAGGAGGGTGGACTCGTGCGATACTCGACTAACCTGGAGTTCCATCGCCGCCATGCGGTTAGTAAGCTCAGACCAGCACCACACCGCAGTAGCCACACCAACAATAATCTTGATAGCGAACTGTACATTTACACGGGCAGATGAGGATTCCGATAAGCCCTCTGACTGTTTAGGAGCCATCAGTTAATCTCCTCACTCGTCCACTCGTCACCCGATAGGATCGCAAGTATCTCGGAGTGGGTGTATTCGGTCTTGCCGCTAAGGAAGGATGGTTGTGTGCCTTCGTACTTAACGAATGTCTTAGTGCCGTCTAATGAGTAGCTAAGTGTGTCACTTGATCCCTCCTTGACTTCACTAAAATCCACAGCCCCTAACTCAGATGTATTTAAGATAACATATTTCATATTAAGCAGCGTTGGAGTTATCT
>Ga0209715_1001789_pt1 | contig 17188 bp, 13 predicted proteins | sample COGITO_mtgs_1205_2_FD_184809 | JGI IMG/M metagenome (GOLD analysis project Ga0209715, IMG submission 184809) | Pelagic marine microbial communities from North Sea - COGITO_mtgs_120503 (SPAdes) (version 2) | ecosystem: Environmental > Aquatic > Marine > Epipelagic ...
TATAATATTGGAAACAGTCAGCCAGTACAGCTTTTAGATTTTATTGAAGCGATTGAAAAAAGTACAGGCAAAACAACAGAACATATTATGATGCCAATGCAGGCTGGCGATGTCAACCAGACTTGGGCCAGCGTAGAGCGTTTAAAAACTGATTATAACTATAAGCCATTTACAGCAATTGAAAACGGCGTAGAAGCTTTTGTAGCATGGTATAAATCTTATTATCACAAAAATTAAAACGGAGATGCTAAGTCTTCACTTTCAATAGGTAACCCCCGCTACACATCAAGTCTTAGCTGAAGCCACCGAACCGGTAAAAATAACCTGTCTTGAAGAAATTGCATTAACAAGCATGGGATATCTAAGTCTGATTTGTTCTAGCGGATTGCCAGTTTCAAATGCGATAATTATACCTAACTAAAAGATTTATTGGGGTAGTTATTAGAACTCTTATTTTAAATTTCAGTCTTAGAACATATTGTAAAGATTAACTTGTCCTATTGATTGCTCACATTTTTTTTATTTATGAGAGCAATTTTAGGCCCATATTTTATTAACTTTAAATTATTTGAATACACTTTTTGGATAAAGATTATAAAACTAAATTAATAAATTCAACTATTATTTATAGTATTGGAAATTTCAGTTCCAAACTATTAATATTTTTACTTCTACCTCTTTATACATTATATTTATCAAAAGAGGAGTTTGGAGTTTATGATATTTTATTGACTACTATTTATTTATTAATTCCAATTTTATCATTCCAAATATCCCAGTCTTTATATAGATGGATAATTTATTCAGATAATAAAAAGTATAATTCAATAATTTTATCGACATCATTTTATTTTTTATTAACTACTTGTGTTATACTTTTTATAACTTTAGAATTAGTAAATATTTTTCTAAAAATTAAGTATTTCACTTATTATAATATTTTTATATTCCTATCTATACTAACACCTTTTTTTTTACAGACAACTAGAAGTTTAAAGAAATTAAAATTATTTGCTATTTCTGGGATTTCAAGTTCATTGATGATTCTTTTATTTAGTATATTATTTTTAAATTATTTCAACCTTGGCTTAAGAGGTGTTTTGTTATCTTATATTTTAAGCTATTCTATTCTAATTGTTTTCATACTTTTTTCAGCTAAGTTGTTCGAAAAGATAAAATTGTATTATTTTTCTTTTAAGCTACTAAAAAAACTAACTCGATATTCCCTTCCTTTAATTCCAAATACAATTAGCTGGTGGTTAACAAATGCAGGGAACAAATATTTAATTACTATTTTTTTAGGTTTAGAGTCTACAGGAGTTTTTGGAGTTGCATCTAGGTTTCCAAGTATTTTAGTTATCATTAATTCAATTTTCATGCTCTCCTGGCAAGATTTACTTCTTTCAACAGATAAAAATGAATTAGATAAATCTAAAATCTCAAGTATACTTAAAGATTTTATTTTTTTTGAACTGTCAGCCTGTCTAGTATTAATTTGTTCATCTAGTTATTTATGTAAATACTTCATTAGTAGTGCATATTCAGACGTTTATGTATACTTGCCTTTTTTATTTTTATCGACTAGTGTATTGGCATTTAACGAGTTTTTGGGTGTGTTTTATATGAAGCAAAAGCAAACTAAACAAATTTTATACACTACTTTATTTGGAGCAATAATTAATATCATAATTACAATATTACTTATGAACTTCATGGGGTTGTTTGCTCCTATTATTGGATCCATAATAGGCTTTACAGTCATTTTTGTACAACGATATAATCAGCTTAAAAGTAAATATTTATCAAATTTTAATTTAAAATTTTATATACCTCACTTTCTTGTGTTAACATTAGTAAGCCTCTTAATAATTTATTCTAATACGGATTATCATATATATTTTATTGTAATGTCAATACCAGTTTTTATTTATTTCAATAAAAGAATTCTTCTAACAATTAAAGCCAAAATTTTTAAATGAAACATTCTATTTATAACTATTCTCATGCTAAAGGGGGTTTACTAAATATTGGCGATCATATACAAAGCTTAGCTGCAAAACAATTTTTACCATCTGTTGATTTTTATGTAGATCGTGATAAGCCTAATTTAGATTATGACAAATCAAAGATTATAATGAATGGTTGGCATACATTTGGCCCCCAAAACTACCCGCCTTCAAAAAATCTTTTACCCTTGTTAATATCTTACCATCTTAACCCTTTTTATGCGGATAAAATACTATCAAGAAAAGAATGTAGAGATTTTTTCATACAAAATGGACCTGTGGGTTGTCGAGATTATACAACATTGGAAATTTTTAAAAAATATAATATTGATGCTTATTATAGTTTCTGCTTAACAACGACTCTAGGGTATAGGTATTCATCGAAAATTAAAAGTAATGAAATCATTATTAATGATCCATTTTATGAATTTAATCAATCCCATTTATACAAGGCTAGTCCAGCTAGGCTTGCGTATCATTTTTTAACTGGTAAGACCAAAACATCACTAAATCTAAAAAAACAAAGCGATTTATTAAATATTGCAATTCCTAATCATATTCAGCATAATGCAATTCGAACAAACCATTATGTTAAATTTAAAAATAATAATACCGATTTGATGTATGAGAAAGCAGAGACGCTTTTAAAAAGATACGCTAGAGCAAAGTGCGTAGTCACGTCAAGGATTCATTGTGCGTTACCGAGTTTATCGATGGGAACCCCGGTTTATTTTTTATTTGATGGTTTATCGGATCAAATTAATCACCTTTCAAGATTGAAAGGTACAATCGATCATCTAAATCTTCTTACTACTATACCAAAGGATAAGATTGAAACTCTTTTCGATAGAAACATGAATGTAATTCATCCAGAAGAAGTGAATTGGGATCAACCGCATGAGAACCCAAAGTCATTTAAACCCTTCAGTGATAAATTAATACAATCTTGCAAAAAGTTTATTAATTAATTATGAAATTATCTTTTTTAGGTTGTTTCTTTTTAGGAAGTTTAATGAACCTTTTTGTTATTAGATTCTGGGAGTTAACTTTATTAGCACCATTTTTATTTACCGCTCATTTTTTGATTCTTTTTTTATATTTTAAATCTACCATTTTCGTTGATAGCGCTAGCAAATACACGTATTTTATAATCTTATATTTTATAATACAAAGCTATATTATTGATTCTACGATTTTAAGTCTTTTACAGTCTATTCTTTTGCCAATTCTATATTTTTTATTTATTATGTTAATATCATCTTTTAGGTCTGTGTCATTGACTGTTTTGAATAAATTTATAGTGTTTTTATTATTTTTAACCCCTTTTTTTATAATTTCATTTGACACTGGGGGGCATGGACGTTTATACGGATTATTTCGTAATGCAAATCTAACAAGCTATACTAGTGTATTATTGTTGCCAATTATTTTATTACATCCAAAAAATACAATCAAGTTTTTAGGGTGGTTTATAATACTTGTTATTTTATTTTTTATGCAATCCAGAGGACCCGCCTTAGCAATTGTACTTGGATTTTTGGTATACCTTTTTGTCAAGAAAAAAATAGCTCGATTAAGTTTTTTACATTACTTGATAATTTTATCAATTGTTATTTTAGTATCTTCTAATATTGTTTATTTATTCGACACGTATACTCCAACTACTTTTGCAGATTATGAAAATGATTATCATTTATTAAATGGAGGTTATAACGGTAGAGATATACTATGGGATATTTTTTTAAATAGATGGAAAAGAAGTCCGTTTTTTGGAGTTGGCTTTGAAAATGATAAGGTATTTTTATACGGTAAGGACTATGGAGTCCATAATTCATATATTGATATTTTAATGAAAACAGGGATAATAGGTTCAACGATTGTCTTATTGTTCTTCATGAAGATTCTAAAAAATATAGTTAATACAAAAAATAAGATTTTCTTGCCTTCAATTATTTGTTCATTAGCAATAGTTTTATCCTTATCAACAAATACATCACTAATTTTTGTGTTTAATTATTTCTTCTTTTATTTTTTATTCATATATAGCTTAATCAATTTAAAAATCGTCCAATAACATGAAAATGTTACACCTTATTGCAACCTTTAATCCAGGAGGTGCAGAGAAGTTGTTTATCGAAATGTCTAATAATTTCAACCAAGATCCATCAATTGAATTAGATGTTTTAATTTTAAAAAAGATGTCCTCTAAATTTTTAGATCAATTATCTTTTTTAGGAATTAATATATTAAATCCTATATCTAAGAACTTATATGATATAAAACACATTAAACATTTAAGTTTAATTATTAACAATTATGACTTAATCCAAGTTCATTTAAGCCAGGCTTTTTATTATTTATATTTTTCTAAATTATTAACAAAATCTCAAACAAAGATCGTTTTTACAGAGCATAATGTAACAAATAAGAGAAGAGAGATGTTCTTTTTTAAAATCATTGAGAAATTTGTTTACAAAAAATATGATAAAATTGTATGTATTACTGAAGAAGTAAAGAATAGTTTATCAAATCACACTAAAAATGAAAATAATTTTATAGTCATAGAGAACGGTATTGATATAAATACCTATAAAAATGCCGACCAAATCACTAGTCTAGATTTTGTTAACTTTAAAGATGTAGTCATTTGTCAAGTCTCAAGTTTCACAAAACAAAAGGACCAAATAACAGTGATAAAAGCATTAAAATATTTAGATAAAAAAATAAAACTAATTCTAGTAGGGGATGGACCTGAACGGGGTAATTGTGAAAAGTTAGTCAAAGCATTAAATCTTGAAAATAGAGTAATATTTACTGGAATACGAATTGATGTTCCAAGTATTATGAAGTCATCAACTATTAATGTTTTAAGCTCAGCCTATGAAGGCTTACCTCTGGCTGCTTTAGAAGCGATGTCTACTGGAAATGCATTTTTAGCGTCTAATGTTCCTGGAATTAATACTCTAATTACAAACCAAAAACTGCTTTTTAAATTTTCTTCTGAAAACTCATTATCAGACAAGATAAATTTACTTTTATGCAACAGTGATTTATACAAGGAAAACGTTGAAATTGCCCTTAAAATTTCAAATAAATATGGTTTAAAAAAAATGATTAATAAATATAAAGAATGTTATTCTCAGGTACTAAAGTTATAATTTCCAATTATCTACTTGGTATATTATACCATTGCAATTATTACATTTTAAACGTTAATTCAATGTTATTATTTCCTTTTTAAGGATTTAAACTCAAAACTTTAAAATTTATTCACAGACAATAGCCCATTAAATTGCATAAACTCAAGCTCATCCGTATCACCACCGTCCCAATATCTTTAGAAAAACTTTTAGAAAATCAACTGCGATTTATGAAACGATCTTTTGAAGTGACTGCCGTTTCATCGGATGCTCAAAGACTCCAACAGTTTGGTAAAGACCAGGGCGTTGATATATTTCATGTTGATTTAACAAGAAAAATCACCCCCATAAAAGATTTAAAAGCGGTTGTTAAACTCTACAAATTTCTAAAAAAAGAAAAACCTAGTATTGTACACACCCATACCCCTAAAGCAGGCATCGTAGGTATGTTAGCATCTAAACTTGCTGGCGTTCCCATTCGCATGCATACAGTGGCGGGACTCCCTCTAATGGAAGTGTCAGGTATTAAAAGAAGGGTACTGAATATCGTTGAAAAGCTGACTTATTCATGTGCTACGAAAGTATATCCTAACAGTAGAGGCTTAAAAGAATTTATCATTAAAGAAAAATTGACTTCCGAGCGCAAATTAAAGATTTTAGGTAATGGCAGCTCAAATGGAATTGATACGAAGCATTTTTCACCCAGTCAAGTTTCGGATCTTGAGAAACGTCAATTAAGAACGGATTTAAATATCAGTAAAAATGATTTTGTATTTGTATTTGTGGGGAGGTTAGTAGGCGACAAGGGGATTAATGAATTGGTAGAAGTATTTACCGAAATTTCTAAAACACATACCAATTCAAAATTATTATTAGTGGGTCCTCTAGAAACTGATTTAGACCCTTTAGAGAAAAACATACTAAATGAAATTGAACGGAATGAAGCCATTATTAATACAGGATTTCAAAACGATGTGAGGCCCTATTTTGCACTCAGTCATGTTCTGGTATTTCCGAGTTATAGAGAAGGATTTCCCAATGTCGTTATGCAAGCAGGCGCTATGGGATTGCCTAGTATAGTTACAGATATCAATGGATGTAATGAAATTATTCGATCTGATGTCAACGGAATCATCATTCCAGTAAAAGATATGCAAGCTATTTATAATGCTATGAAGAAGCTCGTTAGTGATAAGTCTTATTATAATAAGGTGCAAGAAAGCTCTAGGCAAATGATTGAAAAAAATTATTCCCAATCAGAATTATGGAATGCGCTTCTTATGGAATATAACCGATTAATAGAGCTTAATTTAAATGTATAATCTAACTGCTGTTTTAATAGGTTATTCTGGACATGGACTTATGTGTTTGGAGGTAGCCACTTTAAATGATTATACGATTTCAGGTTATTGTGATCATGGATTAAAAGAATTTAATCCCTTAAATTTAAATTTTTTAGGAAGTGAAACCCAACTTAAAAACGGAACTAATGTTATTCTCGGTATTGGAGATAATCACATTCGTTTCAAACTTTACAATGAGCTAATACACTTACAATATATAAATATAATTCACCCCTCAGCAATAGTGGCTTGGTCCGTAAAATTAGGTGATGGGATTGTGATTGCTGCTAACGCTGTTGTGAACCCGTTTGCAGAAATAGGAACAGGTGCCATCATAAATACGGCTGCAATTATTGAACATGAATGCGTCATCGGCGATTTTTCTCATGTTGCTCCTGGCGCTGTACTGTGTGGAAATGTCAAGGTTGGAACTCGAAGTTTTATTGGTGCAAATTCGGTCATTAAACAAGGTGTCACTATTGGCGATGAAGTAATCGTTGGTGCTGGTAGCGTTGTGATTTCAGATATTCAAAATAATACAATGGTTGTTGGCAACCCCGCAAGAATATTAAAAAAATAACCTTATAACTATGATCCCCTTATCAGTCCCTTGCCTTAATGGTAATGAATGGAAATATGTCAAAGATTGCTTAGATACTGGCTGGATTTCATCCGCAGGTTCTTATGTAAATGAGTTTGAAACTAAGGTCGCAGACTATGTTGGTGCTAAATATGGTATTGCTTGTATGAACGGGACTGTAGGTCTACAGATAGCTCAAGTTATAGCGGGCGTACTTCCTTCAGATTATATCATCGCTCCGAATCTTACATTTATAGCAACACTGAATTCTATTAAATATACAGGCGCAAGTCCAATTTTAATCGATGTTTATCAGGATACATGGCAAATGGACTTGGAACTCCTAGATGATTTTTTAAATGAGCAGACAGAACTAAAGCTGACGGACGGAAAATGGTATTCATATCATAAATCTGATGGAAAACGCATCTTTGCCATGATGCCTGTTCATGTATTAGGTAATATGTGTGACATGGACCACCTAAAGCGTATTGCAGATAAATTTCATCTAATAATCATCGAAGACAGTGCCGAGGCTTTAGGGAGTCGGTATAATGGGAAACATGCTGGGACGTTCGGAGACTTTGGGGTTTTTAGTTTTAACGGCAATAAAATTATTTCAACAGGAGGGGGAGGCGTCATTGTGACCGATAATCCAACTTTTGCAAAAAAAGCACGGCATTTGACAACCCAAGCCAAGGTCAGTAGTATGGACTATATCCACGATGAAATAGGCTATAACTACCGTCTTGTAAATATACTTGCGGCGGTTGGTGTCGCCCAAATGGAACAATTTCCAGAGTTGTTAAAGTGTAAAAAATCGATGGATGCTTTTTACAGAACTGAGCTAAAAGGAGTTGGTGACATCGTGTTTCAAGACATACTAAATGACGTTAGCCCTAACTGTTGGTTGTTTACGTTTAAAACACGGCATATGAGAACGCTCTTAGAGTACCTCAATGCGAATGGTGTACAATCCAGACCTTTTTGGATGCCAATGAATCAATTACAAATGTTCAAGGATTCAATTTATATAACGACTCAGAATCAATCTGCTAAAATTTATGAGAACTGCATTAGCATCCCTAGTTCAGCTAGCATTACAATGAATCAACTTACTAAAGTGGTCAGTATAATTAAACTTTTCTATCAAACAGCACCAAACGTTGTATAATTTTCCGTTTCATAAACAACTCTCTACTTAAGAAGTTTAATATTTGTATTTCTTCATTATAGACCGTTGGTTTTAATATGGAAATCAAAATTAATACAGTTACAAAAACGATACTATTTTTAAGATTGTTCTTGCCATTTATTCATCATTTAAAAAGATGCTTTTGTAACCTAAGTTATAAAGCTGCTGAGTGAACTGAACTTCACAATGGATTTATATCTTAAAGTCATTTAATGCTTTACTTCAGTCAAAACTAAATTGAAAAATACCCCCAAATAATTAAATACCTACAAACACTATGAATTTTATAGACATCCCCAGTTTTATCAACACTCATATTACCAAGCGTAATGTGAGTATGTTTCAAAGAGACCTTGATGATTTTAACACCCAACTTACAACAGAAATAGCCTCAAAATCTGTTTTAGTCATTGGAGGCGCTGGAACAATAGGATCCTCATTTATAAAAGCCCTTTTAAAATTCAAACCTGCAAAACTAATTGTAGTGGACACGAATGAAAATGGACTGACGGAGCTGACTAGAGATTTGAGGAGTGAACAAGGACAATACATTCCTGCTACATTTCTAACCTATCCCATGAATTTTGGAGATGTTGTATTCGAAAAAATGTTTTTAAAGCATGCCCCTTTTGATATTGTAGCCAATTTTGCAGCGCATAAACATGTGCGTTCAGAGAAAGATCAATTCTCTATTGAGGCCATGATCACAAATAATGTTTTTAAAGCAAATGCCTTTTTAGACCTCTTATTGATACATAAGCCCAAGCACTTTTTTTGCGTTTCTACAGACAAGGCTGCAAACCCTGTAAATGTGATGGGCGCTTCCAAAAAGTTGATGGAAGAGATGATCTTGTCTTATGCCGATAAAATTAAAATCACAACAGCGCGGTTTGCGAATGTGGCGTTTTCTAACGGATCTTTATTAGCGGGGTATATAGATCGTATTTTTAAAAAACAACCGATTTCCTGTCCAGAAGACGTAAAGCGGTTTTTTGTTTCCCCTGAAGAGAGTGGGCAAATATGTTTAATTGCTTGTATTTTAGGAAGAAGCGGAGATATCTTCTTTCCAAAATTGGCATCTCATACGATGATTAATTTTAAAGACATTACTCTTAATTTCTTTAAAACAATGGGAGTAAAGGTGATTCAATGTAACTCTGATGAAGAGGCACGTCAATGGATGGCAGCCTGCTCTAGAGAAAACACCTATCCCGTTTATTTTTTTAAATCGGATACCTCAGGAGAAAAACTATATGAAGAATTCTACTCTGAAAATGACACTCTTGAAGTTGATAAATTTAATGGTTTAGGAGTGATTGAAAACAAATTAAAACCATCCGGAAAAAAAATTAAAAAGTATATATCAAGTTTAAAAACACTTATGATAAATCCAGAGTATACCAAAGAATCAATTATAGGATTAATGAGACAATTTATACCAGACTTTAATCATATGGAGACTGGGAAAAATTTAGATCAAAAAATGTAATTATGTATACAATTATAAAAAGAATTATGGACATTATGTTTAGTGTTATTTCACTCATTTTATTGCTTCCCCTATTTATTCCAATTATTTTATTGCTTTTGTTCTCAGCCGAAGGAGAAGTGCTGTATTTTCAAGATCGATTAGGTTATAAAAATAAACCATTTCAAATATGGAAATTTGCAACGATGCTTAAAAATTCGTTACAAATGGGGTCTGGTACCATTACAATGAAAAACGACTTTAGAGTGACTAAAGTTGGACGTTTTTTAAGAAAAACAAAAATTAATGAACTCCCACAAATCATCAATATTTTAAAAGGGGACATTAGCTTCGTAGGCCCACGCCCTTTGGTTTCGAGCTCTTTTGAAGCGTATCCAAAAAATATACAAGCTCAAATTTATAATGTTAAACCAGGGCTTACCGGAATAGGGTCCATCATCTTTAGAGACGAAGAATCCTTAATTTCATCCATTTCAGATGAGGATCCACATGCATACTATAATAGGGTGATTGCCCCATACAAAGGAGGATTAGAGCTTTGGTACCAACAAAACAGCTCTTTTACAACTGATTTTAAATTACTTTTTATAACCGCTTATGTTGTGGTATTTCCATCCAATTTATTGGTTTATAAAGTGTTTAAAGATCTGCCAACACGAAAATTTTAATCGCAATACGTATCAATTTATTTAATTTTTTTACATGAAAACTCCTTATTTACTGTTAGTTATTTGTCTTGTATTTGGATGTAGTATAAAAAAGAACATTCTATATGTTCAAGATATTGACCAAACCAATTCAGCTGAATTGCATTTTGAGACCCCTACAATTCAAGCCAATGACATTCTGAAAATCACAGTTAGTACTTTAGAACCCTCAGCAGCTATTCCTTACAACAAAGCGACAACGATGTTAGGTAATGTCTCTAACTTAGAGTTAATGCGCCTTGAAGGCTATAACGTTTCTGAAGATTTAACGATTGAATTCACACAATTAGGTACTTTATCGGTTAAAAACCTAACTCCTTTTCAATTGGCAACTAACATTAAGCAGCGTTTAGAAACGGATGGCCACTTAATTAACCCCGTTGTTAATGTTCGCTTACTGAATGCTAAATTCACTGTTTTAGGAGAAGTTAAAAAACCGGGCACTTATAATTTCACAGAATCTAAACTAACACTGCTTCAGGCGATTGGCTTGGCAGGAGATTTAACCATTAATGGTCAAAGAAATGACATCAAATTAATTAGGGAAACAAATCATGAACGCTCTATTTTTCATATTGACCTTACAGCATCCGATTGGATGAACTCTAGTAGTTATTATATTTATCCTAATGATGTGATCATTATTGACCCAAATAATACAAAAGTAAAATCAGCTGGCTTAGTAGGCAATGTCGGTACTGTCCTGACAGTCGCCTCAGTCCTTTTAAGCACCATCATTCTTCTAACACGTTAAAAGCATGCAAGTACCTTCACAAGACCCTTCCAATATGGAACAAACCTCTACATTCAATGTTAAATATGAGTTTTTTAAATATTTTCATTATTGGCCCTGGTTTGTTTTTAGTTTAATCTTATTTATCACAGCTAGTTTTGTATATCTTAGATATGCACCAAAGTTGTACAATACCTATGCGAAAATAAAAATATTAGATGAAAATAGTGGAATTGAACTGCCTACGACGGCATTGATTCTAAATAGATCAAATATTAACTTGGAAAATGAGATGGAAATTTTAATTTCATATCCCATTTTGGATAAGGTGGTAGAACAATTGGGTTTGTGCGCTCAGTTTTTTAAAATTGGAAATGTAAAGTCACATTCTTTAGTCAGACTGCCATTGGATTTTAAGCTCAATCGTCCCCAAGACAGCATAATTGAGTCTAATCAATTTTTAATCTCAGTAGAAGATTCAGGCTTTATTGTTACGGATGAACTAAATGGACTTGAACTCAGTTTTCCTGAATTTGACACTAGCAAGTCAGAGCATCAGTTGCCGTTTGAATTAAAATGGTCTTCAGGTTCTCAAAAAGAAGATTTAATTGGACAGGATTTCAAAGTGATTTTAATTTCTAAAAAGCGAGCTATACTTAATCTTAAAAGGTCAATAAAAATTGAGCCAATTGGAGACAGGAGTCACCTGTTAAATTTAAACATGATCGGTCAAAATGTTAAGAATTCTGAACGTATTTTAAACACCTTAATTCAAGTTTTTAATCAGGATGATGTTTTAGATCGTCAACTAATTTGGAAACGAACTATTGATTTTGTAGATGAGCGTTTTGTTGTCTTATCCCAAGAGTTAGACTCAATAGAAAGTTATAAGAAGAATTTTAAGGTTAATAACCGATTGGTAGATATTTCTACTGATGGAATAGAAAGTCTTAAACAGCGTGCACAATCAAATGAAAGACTGTTTCAGATCGAAAACCAAATCGAAGTCTCTAATTTAATAAAAAATTCACTTTCAAATCCTTCAAACCCCTTAGCTTTATTACCTTCAAATATTGGAGTCGAAAGTAGTTCAATTAATTCCTTGCTTAATGAGTTTAATAGGATGGTACTACAGCGTCAAAAATTAATCAGCAGTGCAGGAGAGAACAATCCAAGCGCATTGCAAATCGAGTCGAATTTAATGCATTTAAAATCGAACATTAACAATTCAATTTCTACGTATTTAAACCAACTAAACTCCACAAAAAAACAACTCAGTAGTCGTAATCAATCTTTTCGGTCTAAGGTATCTGGGATCCCCGAAAAAGAACAACAATTACGTGCTATTGAACGCCAACAAAATATTAAGGAAACACTTTTTATCTTTTTACTGCAAAAAAAAGAAGAAGCTTCTGTTAATTTAGCAGTGACTGAACCTACTTTGAAGGTTGTTGAGTATAGTATTTCAGAATCACTTCCAATTTCTCCAAAGCCTCGGGTTATTTATCTTGGATCGCTTTTACTTGGTTTGTTACTTCCTTTCGGATTTATTTATATCATTCTTTTATTAGACACTAAAATTCATAACAAGCTTGACATGGATCTGCTTGCCAGTGATATTCCCGTCATTGCAGAAATACCTCTAATTACTGCGGAAACAAACACAGTATTTTCAAACCCCAATGACCGCTCTGCTTTAGCAGAATCTTTCCGAATTTTAACCACTAACATGAATTTTGTTTTAGGTTCAAAACAAAGTGGTAAAGTCATTTTTTGTACCTCTACGATCAAGGGGGAAGGGAAAACATTTGTTAGTTTAAACTTTTCTCTTGCAATGGCTAGTTTAAACAAGAAGGTATTATTAATAGGAGGAGATTTAAGAAACCCCCAACTTCATACATATGTTAATATGAATAAAAACCAAATGGGCTTGACTAATTACTTGTCAGATTCATCCCTTGACTGGAAGTCCTTAGCAATGAAGGTTTTTGATAAACAGCCAAATCAAGAGGTCTTGTTTTCAGGAGTGATTCCCCCTAATCCAGCACACCTACTCGCCAATGGTAATTTTGAAATACTCATTAATGAAGCTAAATTGATTTATGATTATGTTATTGTGGATTTAGCACCTACTATTCTCGTCACAGATACTTTGTTGGTTTCACACCTCGCCGATGCGACAATATGTGTGGTACGTGCGAATTATACCGAAAAAAAACTAGTTTCTTTCTCGGTCGATTTAAGTAGATCAAATCGACTTAAAAATATGGTTTACGTTATAAATGGAATCAAAGAAAACAGATCATATGGCTATAAATATAACTATGGATATAATTATGGATACAACTACGGCTACGGCGACACAGAAACAGAAAGCTAAATAAAATTTATTAAGATACTGTCAATGCTTTTAAATCTTTAATGGTGTTTACAGGCTCTGAGCTTTTAAACACAAAACTTCCTGCAACTAATACATCGGCTCCTGCGTCTTTAAGTGCTTTGGCATTTTCAGAGGTCACACCTCCATCAATTTCTATGAGCGTTGAGGCTCCTTTGGATGTGATAAGCGCCTTTAGTTGCTTTACCTTTTCATAGGTATTTTGGATAAAACTCTGGCCTCCAAAACCAGGATTTACACTCATAATACATACCAAGTCAATATCATTAATGGTATCTTCAAGAACATTTATGTTTGTATGTGGGTTTAATGCCACACCAGCTTTCATACCTTCTGATTTTATGGCTTGTAATGTCCGATGCAAGTGCGTACACGCCTCATAATGTACCGTTAAAATATCACTGCCAAGCTCAGCGAAAGTTTTTATGTAACGGTCGGGATCAACGATCATTAAGTGAACATCAATAGTTTTTTTTGCATGTTGCTTTATCGCCTTTAGTACAGGCATCCCAAAAGAAATATTTGGAACAAATACGCCATCCATTATATCTATATGAAACCAATCGGCTTCACTTGAATTTACCATTTCAATATCTCTTTGGAGGTTAGCGAAATCAGCTGCTAAAATAGAAGGTGCAATTTTGGTAGTACTCATGTGTTTGTTGTTATGATTGCAAAAGTAATATAAAAAATAAACCCCCACCAAATTGGTAGGGGTTTTGTTATTAACCTAAGTAGGTTTTTAATATTTTACTTCTTGACGTGTGTTTTAAACGACGAATAGCCTTTTCTTTTATTTGACGGACGCGTTCACGAGTCAGATCAAAGGTTTCTCCTATTTCTTCTAAGGTCATTGGGTGTTGATTTCCAAGACCAAAATACAATCTAATTACATCTGCTTCTCTAGGGGTAAGCGTTTCTAAGGCACGTTCAATTTCTGTTCGTAACGATTCATGCAAGAGATCTCTATCTGGATTTGGAGACTCCCCACTTCTAAGAACGTCGTATAAGTTAGAATCTTCTCCTTCAACTAAGGGTGCATCCATAGAGACGTGACGTCCAGAATTTTTCATAGACTCTTTAACATCGTTAATAGTCATGTCTAATTCCTTTGCAATTTCTTCTGCACTAGGAGGACGTTCATGCGATTGTTCTAGGAACGCATAGGTTTTATTTATCTTGTTTATGGAACCAATTTTATTTAACGGTAAACGAACAATACGAGATTGTTCTGCCAACGCCTGTAAAATTGATTGACGAATCCACCAAACTGCGTAAGAGATGAATTTAAACCCTCTGGTTTCATCAAAACGTTGTGCCGCTTTTATCAATCCTAAATTTCCTTCATTAATTAAATCAGGTAAAGTTAAGCCTTGGTTTTGGTATTGTTTCGCTACAGAAACCACAAAACGCAAGTTTGCCTTTGTTAGTTTTTCTAAAGCAATCTGGTCACCAGCTTTAATACGTTGTGCCAATTCTACTTCTTCATCGGCTGTAATTAAATCAACTTTTCCAATTTCTTGAAGGTATTTATCTAAGGATGCAGTTTCTCTATTGGTTACCTGCTTGGTAATTTTTAGCTGTCTCATTTAAAAGGCTTTATTTAAAAGTGGTTAATTGTCTTGTCTTAGGTTATACGAGTATTTGACACTAAATGTTACAAAAAAAAACCGTTTTTAATTTAAAAACGGTTTTTTAGATTTAATTAAGTGAAACTTAATTGGCTTTAGCGTCTGTTATCACGTCCGCGATTGTCACGTCCACCAGAACGCTTGTCATCTCTTGGTGGTCTTGCAACATACCCTTCAGGTTTTTCTAACAAAGCTTTACGCGATACTTTTTCTTTTCGTGTTCTTGGATCTTGACCAAAATACTTCACATCAAAAATATCACCCATATTCACAACATCAGATACATTTTCAGTACGTTCCCATGCTAGTTCACTTACGTGAAGTAATACTTCGTTTCCTGGCGCATCCATATATTCTACAACCGCTCCAAAGTCAAGCATTTTAATCACTTTAACTTGGTAGGTGTTTCCTACAGTTGGTTTAAATAATAAAGAGTCAATTTTAGTTAATACAGCATCGATACCATCTTGATCTGTTCCAAGGATTTCTACAATCCCTTCTTCAGTTACTGGATCTTCATTGATTACAATGGTAGTTCCTGTTGTTTTTTGAAGTTCTTGTATTACTTTCCCTCCAGGTCCAATAAGGGCTCCGATAAATTCATTTGGAATTGTTCGAGTGACCATTTTTGGAGAGTGAGGCTTCACATCTTCAGCTGGTACAGCAATTGTTTCTGTTAATTTATCAAGGATGTGTAGTCGACCTGCTCGTGCTTGCTTCAAAGCATTTACAAGAATCTCGTAAGGTAATCCTTTGATTTTAATGTCCATTTGACACGCAGTAATCCCTTCAGAGGTTCCTGTGACTTTAAAATCCATATCTCCTAAGTGATCTTCATCTCCTAAAATATCAGATAATACAGCGTAACGATCGCCATCAGAAATTAATCCCATAGCAATTCCAGAAACAGGTCGTTCAATTTTAACACCTGCATCCATCAATGCCATTGTACCAGCACAAACAGTTGCCATTGAAGACGATCCATTTGATTCTAATACTTCAGAAACCACACGAACTGTATAAGGACAATCCGCTGGGATCATTCCTTTTAACCCTCTTTGTGCAAGGTTACCATGTCCTACTTCACGACGAGATGTTCCTCTTAGTGGCCTCGCTTCACCTGTACAAAAAGGAGGGAAGTTATAATGTAAGTAAAAATTCTCTTCTCCTTCATAAGAAGGCATGTCAATTTTATTTGAATCTCTTGAAGTTCCTAGTGTTACTGTGGCTAAGGCTTGCGTCTCTCCACGAGTAAAAATAGCAGATCCGTGTGTTGAAGGCAAGTAATCAATCTCACACCAAATTGGTCTGATTTCATCTGTCTTACGTCCATCTAAACGAACCCCTTCACTTAGTGTTAATTCACGTACAGCTTCTTTTTCAGCTTTACTGTAATACCCGCTAACGAGATGTCCAAACTCTTCATTTTCCTCTTCAGTAAATGATGCTTTTACTTCTTCCTTAACTTCAGCAAATGCTGCACTACGTTCTGCTTTTGAAGTTCCTTTTTTAGCGATTGCATAACATTTGTCATATGCCAAAGCATGAACACGTTGCTCTAAGTCTTCATTGACTTCAGCAGTTTCATATTCACGAACTTCTTTTTTCCCAAATGCTTCTGCAAGACGTACTTGAGCAGCGACTTGAATTTTAATGGCTTCATGAGCAAACTTAATAGCGTCTGCCATTTCTTCTTCAGAAACTTCATCCATTTCACCTTCTACCATCATCACTGAATCTGCAGAAGCTCCAATCATCATTTCTAGATCAGAATCTGCTAATTGTGCACGGCTTGGGTTGATTACGAATTCGCCATTTACACGAGCAACACGTACTTCAGAAATTGCACATTCAAATGGAAAATCACTTAATTGAATAGCTGCAGATGCGGCTAAACCAGCTAAAGAATCGGGCATTACATCTTCGTCATGAGACATTAACTGAATCATTACTTGTGTTTCTGCAT
>Ga0209715_1001807_pt1 | contig 17089 bp, 17 predicted proteins | sample COGITO_mtgs_1205_2_FD_184809 | JGI IMG/M metagenome (GOLD analysis project Ga0209715, IMG submission 184809) | Pelagic marine microbial communities from North Sea - COGITO_mtgs_120503 (SPAdes) (version 2) | ecosystem: Environmental > Aquatic > Marine > Epipelagic ...
AGCTAAGATTAAAGCGGAAATGCACCCGCTTTTCCAACGACCTCGAATAATGTAAATGATATCAACTACACTCATTGATCGTTGTTCGCTTCCTCCAGAATTGAGATGCGGAGAATTTTCGTGTTCTTCATTAGACATAAAGCAATCGGTATTAGAGTTAAAACACACGCCGGGGCACAAAGACCACGTCGTCCGGACGAACAGAGAAGCCTAGTGCCGTAGAACTGCCCCCCCTTGATTTCAAAATCTTATCTACGTTTACAACAGTCCTGATCTTTTTACCTTTACCAGCTGCCGCACGTGTCACGTTCACCCCGGAAGTCTTCGCAGTGCCAGTAAAGCCGCCGGCACCGGCAATCGCGATTTGGACCGGTATGCCATTGCGACCTGGCGGAATTTCGACTGAACCCGGCGACTTCACTTCGCCCAATACCGTAACAAGCTTTGGAGCAAATTCGATGATACTGATCGTTATAATCGGATGCCTTAAATATTGCTGAGAAACGAAAGCACTCTCAATACGTTTGGCTGCGCTTGAAACGGTCAAGCCCCCCACTGAGACTTCCCCTAGAAGTGGTACGGAAAGCATGCCCTTGTCTGAAATACGCTGCTCGCTGTCCAAGTCATTTTGGCCGTAAACAGTGACTTTCAATAGATCAAACGGAGAAAGCTGATACACGACTTCCACCGCTTTATTGACCTTCGCCGGGATGTTATAGCTCTTGGTTCGTCGGTCTGCCGCCTGAACCGATATCAGGGCAAAAAAGTACACAATCCCCAGGACAATCCAGAGGGCTCGGTACGGCCTACATCTTTTTGCAACAACGTTTTGATTTACGTAAATAGTGTCCATGGGTGAATCCATAAGAATAATTAGGAGATCGATGGCTTATCGATTAGAACATCATAACTCGAGCAAAGCTCTGTTGAATAACGAATAATATAATCGAACTCTGATTAATATCAACCGCCCCAACGATTAGTTATAAACACTTTCGACAACTAGCAAAAGCGACGTCATTCGTATCAAAAGGGTATTTTAAATACCCTCTTTCAAACCATCTACATGAGGGGATAATATCGACTAATACCAACAGATCAAACGGCTAAGCTGATTTCGATTCACTCGGACCTGATTGATCTACAATAGTGGACCTACCGCTGGACGATCAGCAGGGCTGATACTCACGAACGGTCCAAGTGCCAAGAAACCTTGGCCCTCTTAGACCGCTCGTTTTTGTATCCCCAACAGTGTCCTGCTGACGAAGTTTTTTAGAATAAATAAGAAAGCGAAATTTCTGCGCTCAGCACATCGTAATTCGAACGGGCCTTGGTTGAATCGCGATCCGCATAACGCACCCCGCCCTCGATCTCAAGCTGATCCTCAATGAGTGTGTAAACCGCACCTATTGTTGCCGAAAATTGCTCGTCGTCTCTATTATTTGAGTATGTCACATCCTCATAGCCGAACCCAATTAGAGCGCGAATCTTATCTGATAACTGGTGCTGTGCGCCAACTTGAATAAACAGCGTCTCCTTGGAGATTCCATTCAGGTCCGTATCAAAACCATTGCCGACGTTCAATTCCACAGTCGTCAGATCGGAAGCCGCCCATGTTAGCAGCGATTCCATAAAAAAGACTGTTTCGTCGTCATAGACTGCGTTGTCAAATTCACGCGCTTGCCCACCAATACGCACTTCTGCGGTCAGTGCAGAAGCTACCTGCCCCACGGCCGCAAGAAAAAGCGCATGGTCCTCACTATCAGCCTCAGGCTGATCTCCGGTCACATCCGTTTTGGTGTAACGATAGCCCACCCCGTAACTCAATACCTGACTATAGTCATAAAAAAATTCGAGCGGTACAGCGATACGCTGCACATCTTCATAACCGGCAGTCTGGGACTGCTGATCTAAAAACTCGCCACCAGAACGCACGAAAGTTCGCTCAGAAACGTAATAGCGCCCATGGCCGCTAAAGTCCAAATCATCGCTTTGAATAATGTCCTGGACCGAGTCATCCGGTGTCGTATTTTCGTTGTAGCCTGCTTGTAAGCGAATATCATAACGTTTCTTTTCGTTAGTATCGCTATACGGAAAATTAATCACGATATTACTCTTGATGTCTTCGGCATCATTGATGTCGAAATCGTCGTATCGAATCACATTCATCCCCACATCGGCTTCCACGTGAACGGTGCCTTGATCAAAACGATAGAGCAAGCGAGGCAATAACTCAAAAATCATGTCATCCAGCTCATCACTATTGCGGAAAATATTCGACGACTGCGTGATGCTACTCTGCACATCCACGGCAACTGCTCCATAATTGCTGAGCTGCATTTCTGCCTGCAATGGCTCCGATGTACTAAGAAACACAGCAGCCCCCATTAGGGAAACACTCAGCCTAAAGAGGCCTCGAGTTCCAGTTTTCACGTCTATTTGTCTAGTTTTTTTGATCATCATCATCATCATTCCTCATCTGTTGTGCGTATGTAAGCACCGATCATAAATAACAGCCCCCACGTAGAGAGCTCCTAAAGTATCTAACTGTACCGTTACTCTTGCTCAAAATGCAGATAAACAATGACCATGACCGTAAGCGCAATAAACCGCCTCAAATCACAGCGCTCGTTAAACGCACCCCCAAGCAACGGCTCAATCAATATGCAACATTGTTGAATTCGCAAATATGGGAGGCACAATTTATGTTCCGTCGTGGTCTGGTAAAGTGATGCATCGAGAACTTGTATGCCTAAAAGGTCCAAACTCCCCTCCGCACTCTGAGACACTGCGCGCTGCCTCAACTCGAAAAACCGGCCATTCTTAACCAAAACAGCCTTTACCTCCGAAAAGGAATCTGGAAGCGTTAACTATAATATGGTCGATACATCCAAGCTTTCCATTCTTGTCGTCGGTTCCGGTGGACGAGAACACGCTCTCGTTCAAATGTGCCTGAAGAGCCCCCTCGCCGAACGCGTCATTGCCGCGCCTGGAAACGGAGGCATGGCCTCTGAAGTAGACTGTTTTAATGTCTCGGTTGAAGACATCGACAGCTTGGTCCAACTCGCACAAGAGCACAACATAGGACTCGTCATTGTCGGGCCGGAAGTCCCGCTCAGTCTCGGTTTGGTAGACGCGCTCGAAGCGGTGGGCATCCCCGCCTATGGCCCTAATGCCCAAGGCGCTCAGCTGGAATCCAGCAAAGTCTTCTGCAAGGATTTCTTTGCACGCCACAATATCCCGACCGCAGAATACGGCAGCTTCACCGAAGTGGCACCTGCACTCGACTATTTGGAAAGCCACCCGGCTCCGATCGTCATCAAGGCCAGCGGCCTCGCCGCAGGTAAAGGGGTCATCATGGCAGAAACCCAAGAGGAGGCGATCGCCGCGGTTAAAGACATGCTCGAAGGCAATGCTTTTGGCGACAGCGGCCACGAAATCGTGATCGAAGAAACCCTTTACGGCGAAGAAGCTTCGATTCATGCGATTGTTTCCGGCGACGACTTCGTCTGCCTCCCGCCGAGTCAAGATCACAAACGAGCGGGTGAAGGCGACACTGGACTGAATACCGGAGGCATGGGTGCATACACGCCGACCAGCCGTGTGACCCCCGAGATGCAGGCCGAGATCGAGCAACAGGTCATACGCCCGACACTTGCAGGCTTCAAAGCGGACGGCATCGACTTTCGCGGCACACTTTACGCTGGGCTAATGTTGACTCCGAAAGGCGTCAAGGTCCTCGAATACAACGTCCGCTTTGGCGACCCGGAAACTCAGGTGCTGCTGCCCATGGTCGCCGACGATCTCGTGCCGGTTCTACTCGCTTCGGCAAAGGGCGAAGCGCTTCCAGCAAAGCTAAACTTCCACCCAGGTGCAGCGATCGTGATTGTCCTCGCCGCTGGCGGCTACCCCGGCAGCTATCCGAAGGGAGACAACATCACTTTTCCACAATCCATCCCCGAGCGCTCAGCCATCGTGCACGCAGGCACGAAACGCGCAGACGACGGCACCATCACGACCAACGGTGGACGCGTACTCGGCGTCAGCGGACAAGCTCCGAGCTTACAGCAAGCAGCCGACCTCGCCTACAGCGTGTGCGATCAAGTGAACTTTGATGGCAAATACCTGCGCCGCGACATCGGCCATAAAGAACTGAACCGCTAGCTCTTTCGAAGCGAGACGATGACCGTTAAACAATTATTCAGCTATACGGTCTTTTGTGCGATTGCAGTATCCACTCCCGTAAATGGCGTGGAGCTGCATCTCTTTCCGTCGCTAGAAAAATACGACACCGAAGAGATACAGCTACACGGGCTGGCTACACTCTACCCAGGCCGCGTATTGTTCGAACACCCGAGCTTAAGTGCTTCCTGTGAAAATCGCGAGCCCGCGCGGGTTGAAGATTTGCCGCGTGAGATCAAATATATCCGCCTCTACCATTTGGACGGCGCACAAGCAGTGCTGAAACAACAACGGGCACATCCAGCATTAATCGTAGACTTTCGCTACCTAAAATCCGAATTGGCGGCGCTCCAGAGTCTGAATGCATTTGAACAGAATGCATGCTTGAACGGCTTGACCACGACAGGCCAGGTCCCTGACGGACTGATTAGTGCGACCAACAATACCGGCGACAGCAGCGCTCCCCAGCGCAGCACACCCGTCATTGTGCTGTGCAACCGAGAGACCGCAGGTCCCTTCGAGGCAGTCCTGGAACGCTTACAGCGAGCAGGAGCGATCATCGCCGTCGGTGAAGCCACCGCAGGGCGCACCGGATTTTACGAAAAAACCAACTACGAAGCCTGGACACTGCACGGTGAAATACGGCCCGACGCAGAGACCTCACTGGTCGGCACAGGTTTCCTGCCTCGAATACATCTGACAACCAGCGCTGAGGAGAACTACCTCAGTTACCATCGCTACGAAGCAGGAACGAGTATCGTTCGCCTGCTCCGCCAGGAGCGTCACACTGCCGCTGATGCTGACCACAACGAACCGTTCGATATCGAAAAAATCACTCCCGACCCTGTCCTACAACGCGGCGTGGACATCGTAACCGCTCTACAAGTGCTAAAGTCAAACACCCCACAGCGAGCCGATTCTTCACAAAAGCGTTGATTCCACGTTGCACGATTCTTTCAACAGATTAACCTGAATCTTTTAAAAAAATGGCCAAAGACCGAAACCTCATCCTCACCATCTGTACGGGAAACATTTGTCGCAGCCCGATGGCAGAAAAGCTATTGCAACATGCGCTCAATGCACAAGGGGCACCGCTGAATCAGCTCAAGGTCGTATCAGCAGGTGTAGCCTCCGGATACAGCGATCCCGCATCGAGCAACTCAGTGGCTGCGCTAAAAAAGGTCAAACTGGACCTCACCCAGCACCAGAGCCAACCAGTCACCCAGGATTTGATCGACCAGGCCTTCGCCATCTTCGGCATGACCGATTCCCACCTCGATTCCCTCAAATACTATCATAGCGATTTACCCGAGCGCGTGCATCTGTTGCGCGAATTCATTGGCGCTGGCGAAGACCCGCAGATTCCGGATCCCTACGGCCAAGATTTTAATGCTTATCAAGCCTGCCTCGATTCAATGATCGAAGCGATTCCTTCGGTGGTCGCCTATCTAAGGAGCGAATACAAATAGTCCATAGGTTCTTGCTTTCAGCAGCCCTACAGGCGACCGAAGCAATCAGTCATTCGCCATTCGCGATAAAAAAACCGGTTTCGATGTCCCACGACACGCTCACTAAACTCACCCAAGAAATCATCGACTTTCGCGATGCACGGGATTGGAAGCAATTCCACAACCCCAAGGACCTCGCCACCGCCCTCTCCATTGAAGCTTCCGAACTGCAGGAAATTTTCCTCTGGAAAAATGGTGCAGCGCTCGAAGAGGCGCTCATCGCAAAGCGTGAGCACATTGAGCAGGAGGTTGCCGACATTGCGTCCTACTTACTACTCCTCTGCAGTCAATTAGACATCGACCTCGATCAAGCCATTCGAAAAAAGCTGGAGCTGAACAAGGCAAAATACCCGGCCGATCAAGTGCGCGGCAGTTCCCAAAAATACGACGAATACAAAGAGAAGTAGCCACGCCTGGCGCGCATTGCGCAGGATCGTAAAAAACAAACTTGTTGTCGTCGACCGAGCAGGACAGATAATGCTCTATAAGTATGCCAGAGAACACACCAGAGGAAGCCGCCCAAGCGCCCATCGTTGACATCGTCCTACCGATTGAGCAGTCGGAGATCACATCGGCATGGAAAGAAGCCATCGCCGCCAAGCTGGAAATGGCCGAGGAGCGGATCACTGACATGCGCCTGCGCAAGCATTCGATTGATGCGCGCCAACAGCTGATCAAAGTACAGCTACGCATCGAAGTGGGCATTGACCAAAAACTGCCGCCTGAACCCGAGCTAAAACCCAATTACGCCACCCCAGCAGCTGAAGCGAAAACGGTGGTCATCATCGGCTGTGGCCCAGCGGGCATGTTTGCAGCGCTACGCGCACTCGAACTCGGCATCAAACCGATCATCCTTGAGCGCGGCAAAGATGCCTCAGCCCGCCGTTTCGACCTCGGTCCGATCCTCAAAAAAGGCCGCGTGGTCGAAGACTCCAATTACTGCTTTGGCGAAGGCGGCGCAGGCACCTTTTCAGACGGCAAACTCTACACCCGCGCCAAAAAGCGCGGGCCAATCCGCGACATCTACGAAACACTCGTCGCGCACGGCGCACCAGAGCGCATCCTGATCGATGCACATCCACACATTGGTTCAAACCTGCTGCCCAAGGTCGTCATGGCCATGCGCCAGTCGATTCTCGATGCAGGCGGCGAAGTCCACTTTGGCGCCAAGGTCAACCGCTTCATCCTCGATCTAGGCCGGATTCGCGGCGTCAACACCATCGATGGGCGTGAATTTCTGAGCGACCGTGTGATTCTAGCGACCGGTCACTCGGCACGTGACATTTACCAGGTGCTGCACGAGCAATCGGTACGGTTAGAACAAAAGCCTTTCGCGGTCGGCGTGCGCATTGAGCACCCACAACCACTGATCGACAGTTTTCAATATAACTATCCGATCGGCCAAGAGCGCCCTCGACTCCTGCCGGCAGCCAGCTATCGACTGGCCACCAAGATCGATGATCGTGGTGTACACTCCTTTTGCATGTGCCCGGGAGGTTTCATCGTACCTGCCGCCACCGAAGATGACGAAGTCGTGGTCAATGGCATGAGCCTTGCGCGTCGCGACTCGCCGTTTGCCAACAGCGGCATGGTCGTCAGCGTCGAACCCGAAGACACCGAACCATTCAAACGCGAGCACGGGGTGCTGGCGGGCATCGCCTTTCAAAAGCAACTCGAAGTAGCCGCTAAGCAAGCTGGTGGCGGTGGCCAAGTGGCACCAGGACAGCGCGTGACTGACTTTCTAAGAGGAAAGACTTCGGCCCATCTGCCTAAGACCAGTTATTTCCCTGGCATTCAAAGCGCACGCCTAGACCAGATCATGCCTGAATGGATCGTCTCCCGCCTGCGGCGTGGACTGACGCTGTTCGGTCAACAGATGCGCGGCTATATTACCGAAGAATGCAACCTGATTGGCTTCGAGACTCGAACCAGCTCGCCGGTGCGCGTCCCGCGTGACGAGCTGACGCTCCAACACCCGGAAGTCAAAGGCCTGTACCCATGCGGCGAAGGTGCTGGCTACGCTGGTGGCATCGTCAGTGCTGCCTTGGATGGCATCCGCTGCGCGGAGGCCTGCGCCAAGTGAACCTACTCGACTGCTAAAATCCGGCCGGCGCTACCATTCGGGAGAATGAAGTCTTGGCCGACTTTAAGACCGCGAACGCGTGCCGCCAGCGGTGATTGCGATGTAATCACAGTGACCTCCATATGATCCATCGAAATGATCTGACCACCGGCTACACCAGCGAAAAAGAATACTTCCTGCACTCCCCCAAGCTCGCACTGAAACAGGGCGCCGAGGGATACATCAGCATTCGGCTTTAAAAGATCCGCACGCTCGGATTGCAGTTCCTCGACTGCGTCTGCCCATTGTTTTGCCTGACCTGCTTGCCCAGCTGCAAGGTAAGACGCTTCGAGCCCTTGGGTGTCCCACTGCGAGTCGGCACGCGACTCTTCATCAGTCGCGTAGGCGGCAGCGTCTTGAGATGCCTTGACGGCATGTAGTGCCTCTTGGCGCAGGGTATCGATTAGAGCATTAAGAAATAAGGTCTTATTCATAAGGTAATTAATAGGTCTTATTTATGTATTCATTGATGACTATCTCTGGTCATTAGGTTGATTTCAAATGAAAACTATCTTATCAATTTTCATGTGCACAGTGCGGGGCTTAACTGCCTAATTGTAGACTTGCTCTGCTGCATCTTCTCAAATTGAACCGCAGCTATTGTCCCCTTTTATTCCAGCCAACCTTCGGCTGGTTCCATGAATAGGATTCGGCAGTATTTGCCATTTGCATAATCAAAAATGACAGCTTTCACATCCAAACGTACCGCCGATTATCAGCCTTGGCTTTTTGCTTTTTGCGTTTTCGCCCTTTGCTGGATCACTGCTCTTTTATATGCAGGCGGCTTCACCACAAGCATTCGGGCCGGCATGGCTTTCCTCGACTGGCCCTTATCCAATGGTTCACTGAACCCCCTGAATTGGACGGCCCAAGCCGACATGCGGGCAGAGCACGGCCATCGCCTACTCGGCATGATTGTGGGCCTTTTATCGCTGAGCCTGCTAGTCTGGACGTGGCTACGTGAAGAGCGCGCATGGCTCCGCATGCTGGCACGCGTACTGGTCCTTGTGGTTGTATTGCAAGGCGTACTGGGTGGCGCCCGAGTGCGGTTCGACGCATTGAATACAATGGCCGAGCACAACCTAGTGGCCCAAAGTTTTGCAGTCATACACGCTTGTGGTGCTATGATAGTATTAGGGATTCTGGTCGCGCTGACACTGGCCAACTCACGCCACTGGATTGAGCGTCAGGCCGGCTTATGCCAACCGGTCCCCGCTTCCATCAAGCGCTGGGGACTGGGCGCAACACTTGCGATTTTTCTGCAAGTTCTGATGGGTGCAATTATGCGCCACGCCGATGCGGGACTCGCCATCGCGCAGTTTCCTATGGCCCGCCCCGGGAGCCTGTTGCCCGCCTATTGGAATTTCGGCGTGAGCATCCACTTTGCCCACCGAGTAGGAGCGGTAATCGTCACAGTCGCACTGATAACCTATTTGGTAAAACTGTGGAACAATCGTGATACGCGCAGAGCCTTCATCGTCGGAATCCTTGCAATTTTAGGCCTCCTTTGCGTACAGATCTATTTGGGTGCGCTGACAATTTGGACAGTAAGGAATCCGTATGTAGCAACGATTCACCATCTAGTAGGCGCTTTTCTCCTTGCCAGCACGTGGGGCTTAACTTTTCTAACTCATCGAGCAGTGGAAACGGAGCACACTAATTAACTCCTCCATTTAATCGGATTGCCGCCGTCAACCCACGAAACCGTTGAGTCACCAAACAACAAAATCTCCCAGAATTGCCGGTTCCACTGAATCGGTGGTTTCGCTTCGTGATCGCCTCGAGGACTTTTATGAGCTGACCAAGCCACGGTTGAGCTTCCTGTCTGTTGTGACTGCAGTGGTGGGCTATCTGTCGGCCGACCCGACGCGTGATTTTAGCGTGCTCTTTAGCCTGCTAGTCGGCACCTCACTGGCCGCGGGAGGCGCTGCGGTACTGAACCAATGGCTTGAGCGCGAAGCCGATGCAAAGATGGTGCGCACCAAAGACCGCGCCATTCCAGCCGGTCGCATTGAGCCGCAGCATGCCTTACTCTATGGTCTCATCCTGAGCTTTATTGGCTGCTTCTTGCTCTACAAAGGCGCCAACCTCCTCGCCGGCTCATTAACAGCCGCAACCGTCGCATCCTACGTCCTGCTCTACACCCCTCTCAAGCGCTTCACAACTTGGAATACCCTAATCGGTGCAATCCCTGGCGCGCTTCCGCCATTGATCGGTTGGGCCGCTGCCGAGGGCCGCATTAGCACGCTCGGCTGGATTCTATTTGCGATTCTATTTTTATGGCAAATGCCACACTTTTTCGCGATTGCATGGACACATCGCAAGGACTACGCACAAGGTGGATTTGTCATGTTATCCAACGCCGATAGCAACGGCCGAAAAGTCGCCGTTCAAGCATTCTTATATTGCATTGCTCTCATCGTGAGCACGCTGCTGCCGGTAATTTTAGGTTATGCAACTTGGATCTACGGGACCATTGCCATCGCTGCAGGTGTCTATATCCTACGTCCTTCGATTGCCTTTTTAAGAGAGAGCGATCGCACCGCAGCAGCTCGCAAACTGTTTTTTGCATCGATCTTTTACCTACCAGCCTTGCTGGTACCTCTAGTATTAGACCTGTGGCTGTTGTAAGCAACCATTGCTTATAACAAGCACCAAATCGCAACCTTCAACTTCAAGATTCCTATGACATTCACAGAAGCTCTTCCGACTGTTAACGCCGTACTAAACGGAATCGCCACAGTGCTACTCACGGCTGGATTCCTTTGTATCAAAAGCGGGCGTGAAAAGGCGCACCGCAGTTGCATGCTTAGTGCGTTCTGTGTCTCTGTAGTTTTTTTGGTATTTTATCTCTTACATAAGTACCTGGTACAAGGGGTACACACACCATTTGCAGGAGACGGCGCATGGCGGACTTTTTACTATGTCATGCTGATCTCGCACATCATCCTGGCTATAGCGATTGTACCACTCGTACTCACCACTCTAACTCTGGCAATTAAAGGAAAGCGTGAAAGACATCGCGCTTGGGCACGCTGGACCTTCCCCATCTGGTACTATGTTTCAGTCACAGGGGTGCTGGTCTACTGCTTCCTTTACCAATGGTTTTAAGCCCACAAGTTAGATAATCGCATGAATAAAAACACGGATAGGCACACTGATTGCGCCCGTGTTGAGAAGATTATCTTGTCAGTTCCATTTCGCATCTTTAATCCATGTTTTTGATTCTCCAATCAATTTCCTCCTTTTTACCACTAACTACCACTTACTGCCCGTGAAGCACGCCCCCAGCGGCCTCAGCCGACTTATCGCACTCGCATCATCGCTTGTCGCCATCGCCTTCTTAGGCGGTTGCGATCTAAATACCCGTATGTCGACTTTCGACACCAAGGGCCCGATTGCTGAGACACAATACGACCTGTTCATGGTAACCGTGTGGGTGACGGGTTTCATCTTCGTGATTGTTGGTGGTGTCTTTCTTTACGCTACGGTCATGTTCCGTGAACGTGAAAACGACGATCGCCCGCTGCCTGCACAGGGTCACGGCAATCCGTTGGTTGAAATCGGTCTGATCGGCGCATCCATCCTACTGCTCGTGATCGTGGCTGTACCTACGCTCAAGGCGATCTGGTATACGCATGATTTCCCTGTGACCGAAGTGAGTAAGCTCGGAAATTGGTACGAAGGCGAAGGCCTTGCCGACGCCGAAAAAGACAGCCCTTTAACCATTCGGGTCGAAGGTTATCAATGGTGGTGGGGATTCGACTATCCCCAGCTTGGTATCACCTCGGCGAATGAGATGATCATCCCCGCAGGTAAGGCCATTCGCTTGGAACTGCGCTCAAAGGATGTGATTCATTCTTTCTGGCTGCCACGGATTGCGGGTAAGGTAGACTTGATTCCAGGTCGTGCCAACGGCATGTGGATTCAAGCCGGTGACTCTTTCGAAGACTGGCAGGATAAAAACGGTACGACTGGAAGCGATGAGAAACAACGCGCTGCTTACGCACAGTATCTGCAAGACGAGATTCACGATTACTACTATGGCCAATGCGCTGAATTCTGTGGCGATTCCCACGCCCGCATGCTGTTCCGCGCGACTGTCGTAGGCGACGATGAGTTTGCAACATGGGTCTCCGAAATAAAAACGGGCCACAAAGCACCCGACGATATGGATTGGGACCAATGGTACGAAAGCAATGAACAAAATCCGCAGAAACTGACCGGCGATGCCCATGAGGGCCTTAAGTTGTTCATGGATCGCGGAAAGTGTGCGACTTGCCACGCCGTCAACGGCAACCCACGCGCCCTCGGCGTCGCTGGCCCAAATCTCACCAAAGTAGCCTCACGCTTATCATTAGCAGCTGGCTGGCTAAATCATCGGGCCGAAGACGGCTCAGTTGATGTTGAGCAACAGTACGAAAACTTCTTCAAGTGGATTAAAGAACCCGATGTGGTCAAACCAGGTAACCTGATGTGGAAAGCCAATGGTGGTGGCATCGGTGAACTTGATGAACTGCTTACCGACGACGAAATCCGCAAAATCTCCCTTTACCTGCAAACCCTCAAGTAGACATCTACCATGAGCAGCACGCTTACAGAACCAACCGCACCCGCAACTCACGCCGATCACGAGCTTAAGCCCGAGAAAAGCAATCTGGGGCTCACCCGCCCCGACCACAGCAAGAGTGTCCTCATCGACTGGCTCACAACCGTGGACCATAAGAAGATCGGCATCATGTATGGTGCGATTGCACTCTTCTTCCTACTGGTCGGTGGTCTCGAAGCACTGATCATTCGGGCACAGCTGATCGTCCCCGAAAATGATCTGGTCTCAGCGCAACGCTACAACCAGTTGTTCACGATGCACGGCACCACGATGATTTTCCTCGCGGTCATGCCATTAAATGCGGCGTTCTTCAACTTTCTCGTGCCCCTGCAAATTGGCGCACGTGACGTCGCCTTCCCCCGCATCAACAGCTTTAGTCTTTGGTCCTTTGTCGCAGGGGCGCTGGTATTGAACTTCAGCTGGCTGATGCAAGCCTTCGGCGAGCTCGGCTGGTTTACTGCATCTGGCCCCACCGCTGGTATGACAGACTTCGTCCCGGGCATGGGTTGGTTTGGCTATGCGCCGCTGACCGAACGCCAATTCACTGGAATAGGCACAGACTTCTGGATCATGGGCCTACAAATCCTAGGCATCGCTTCGTTGAGTGCTTCGATGAATTTCATCGCAACCATTATCAATATGCGCGCTCCAGGCATGAAGATGATGCGCCTTCCGGTTTTCACTTGGATGACACTGATCGTCTCCTTGCTAATCGTTTTCGCTTTCCCAGCAATCACCATTGCCCTAGGTCAGCTAATGTTTGACCGGGTCTTTGACACCAGCTTCTTCCAAGTCGAAGATGGTGGCCAGCCGATCTTGTGGCAGCACTTATTCTGGATCTTTGGCCACCCGGAGGTGTACATTCTTGTACTTCCTGCAATGGGCATCGTCTCTGAAGTACTCCCGACGTTCTCCAAGAAGCCATTGTTTGGCTACTCGATCGTGGTGTTCTCCGGTGCAGTGATCGGCTTCCTAGGATTCGCAGTGTGGTCACACCACATGTTCACCACCGGACTCGGCAAAGTGGCGACAGCAGCATTCTCGCTGCTAACCATGGCGATTGCGGTGCCAACGGGCGTCAAAATTTTCAACTGGATCGGCACACTCTGGGGCGGTCGTGTCCGTTTCAATGCACCAATGATTTTTAGCATAGGCTTTATTTGGATGTTCATGATGGGCGGGTTCTCTGGCATCATGCACTCCGCGGCACCAGCCGACGCCCAGCAGCAGGACAGCTATTTTGTGATCGCCCACTTCCACTATGTGGCGATCGGCGGCATTTTGTTGGCATCAATTAGTGGCCTTTATTTCTGGCTACCAAAGATGCTTGGCAAGATGTGGGCAGGCAACCTCAGCACCTGGGTAGCCATCTTCGCAACCATCGGATTGAACGTCACGTTCTTCCCTATGCACTTCCTGGGCTTGATCGGTATGCCGCGACGTACACACACTTACCTTTCCGGGTTCGGATGGGATAGTTACAACATGGTCTGCTCTATCGGCGCATTCATCCTAGGTTTCGCGATCTTGCTATTCGTCATCGACATCATCTTGCTCATGACGAAGGGCAAACCAGCCGGCAACGACCCTTGGGACGCGCGCACACTGGAATGGGCGACGACCTCCCCTCCTCGAGTCTACAATTTCGCAAACACACCGATCATACCGGCTCGCGATGCACTGTGGGAACATAAGCATGGCGCCGAAAATCGTAAGATTACATTCTTAGACGAAGCCAGCCACGGCATTCACATGCCAAGCCAGTCTTGGATGCCTCTTGTTGCGTCCGTTGGGTTCGTGCCACTAGGACTCGGGCTTTGCTTGATGCAAGCCGGCGTCCCTTACATGGGCTACGTCACAATCGGCGGCCTCGTGCTCATCACGCTCGGCTCGACTCTCTGGGCAGTTGAAGGCCCAGGCGGTTATCACCTCCACCCAAAGGAAGACAAGATCTAAGCGATCGCTTTCAATTTTCCAGCATTTAAGATTTTCAAAAAAATGAGTGACGCCACACCAGCCCACAATGACAGCCATCACAACCTGATGGTCGATAACAAGAAACTATTCATGTGGTTGTTTCTTGGTTCCGACTGCATGTTCTTCGGCACCATGATATCCACGCACCTGATATATCGTAAGCTATATCCAGAGTCGTTTGATCCAACTTCCCTCTTCAGCCTAGAACTCACATCCTTCTCGACTTTCATCCTGTTGATGAGTTCGTTTTTAATGGCACTAGCGGTCTCCGCGATGCACAAGTGCGATATAAAGAGCTTCCGTCGCAACACTATCGGCGTGATTTTCTTCGGACTCATCTTTCTTGGCTGCCAAGTCTACGAGTTCACCGAATTTGTACATGAAGGACTGACACTTAAAAGCGGGACCTTCGGTTCTACCTTTTTCATGCTGACCGGTACACACGGGGTACACGTCGCGATCGGTTTGTTCTGGCTGACCTGCATGTATTTTTACTCCTTTACCGGCAAGATGGATCCACATGAGAGTGCCATAGATGTCGAAGTCGCTGGTCTTTACTGGCACTTTGTTGATATCGTCTGGATCATCATCTTCACCGCGATCTACCTGATTGAATTCATTTAATACTTACCATGTCTGAAGCACACACCGCAACACACGCTGATCACAGTGGCGAAGAGCAAAAGTTTCACGCTTTTATTAATTTAGCGCTCGTTCTCGCTGCAATTACCGGGATCGAACTTGTACTCGTCTACCTACCATTCAACGAGGCCATCATCTTTTCGGTTCTGATTGGGTTATCATTGTTCAAATTTATCAGTGTCATCGCATGGTTCATGCACTTGATCTATGACCGCTTACTGTTGACGCTTGCATTTGGCACTGGCCTCGCGATTGCCACGGGGACAGTCATTGCCCTAATGTTTATTATGGACCGCGGCTTTGTTGACTTCGAAGCCATTACAGCATTCTAACGCTACACTATAATTAAGAATTTTAAGGACGACAGGTTACTGTCGTCCTTTTTTTTGCTCTCAGTCATTCTTTCTATTTTCTCATATACAGGAGCTGCAGCTTCGCTATCATTCACATTATGCAACTTCACTGGCATACCGAGCCCCTATTATTGATCACCCTATTGCTGGTCGGCTGGCTCTATGCACTTGGAACCGGTCCGCTGCGTGAACGCCTCGCTCCGGGCGCTCCCTTTCCGCGTGGACAGGTGGTGCTATTTTACTTGGGCTTGATTATCGTCTACTTAGCCGTCGGCTCACCTCTTGACCAGATTGGAGAACAGTTCCTCTTTTGTGCGCACATGACTCAGCATATGCTGCTGATTTATTTTAGTCCGGTCCTTTTCATCTTTGGCACGCCACCATGGTTGATTGATTGGCTGCTCAAACCCAAGATCTTACACAAGACAATGATCGTGCTCACGCACCCCGCCTGCGGCGGCTTGTTATTCACCTTCGTCTACACGGTATGGCACATTCCCGCGCTCTATGAGGCGGCTCTCCATGACAAACGAATCCATGTGTTAGAGCATTGGACGATGTTTTCGCTCGGGCTGTTGATGCTGTGGCCCTACCTCACCACTTCATTGCGCGTACCTCGCCAGAGCTATGGCTTACGCATGCTTGCAATCTTCTTACTCATGGTCGGCCAACTGCCGGTGTTTGCTTTTTTGACCTTCGCCGGCGAATCCATCTATCCGACCTACGCGTGGGCACCACGCATTATTAACCTCGACCCCTTGAACGATCAGATCATCGGTGGCATCATTATGAAAGTGGTGAATATGGGGTTTTCACTGACTATTCTGGCCATCTCCTTCTACCTTTGGGCGAAAAGTGAAGAACAAGATGATCCTCCTACAAACCAAGCACCCAACTCACTAGCCTAAGGTACCTCGAAACAATGACCTGGGAAATCATATTTGTCTTTTCGCTGCTTTGTTTTGCGATCGTCAGTTTCATCTGGGAGCGCATTTCAGCCGATCTCACCGCCATCACTGTCTTTGGCGTTTTAATCTTTGTGAGTATGATCAGCGGTAGTACCGAGCTACCCACACTGGAAAACATTCTGGGCGTCTTCGGCAACTCGGCCCCCCTGACCATTGCGGGAATGTTTATCGTCAGCGGCGCCTTGGAACGCACAGGTGCGATTGATTTGATCACCTCCTACCTGCGCCGTCTGGTTAAATTACCCTACAAAAGTTTTATCTTCATCATGGTGATCGGCGTCGCAGCCGTTTCGGCATTCATCAACAACACGCCAGTGGTCATCGTGCTGATGCCCGTCATTCTCACACTTTCGCGTGAAATGGGCATCGCCTCCTCCAAGCTACTGATCCCACTTTCCTACGCTTCGATTTTCGGTGGCACCTGCACCCTGCTAGGGACCAGTACGAACCTACTCGCCAGCGGGATCTTGCGCGACTCCGGCCACGCACCGATTGGTATGTTTGAACTGGCTGCTGTCGGCCTCCCCATTCTCGCATTCGGAGCACTCTACCTAGTGCTTTTCGGCAACAAGCTACTCCCACACCGCGAGACCCTAACCTCGATCCTCAGCGACGAGGAACGCAAAGAATTCATGACCGAGGCCTTCGTCCGCCCTGGCTCGGATCTCAACGGACAGACCGCACTCGACAGTGGCTTACTGAAAGGGCGTGGCATCCGCCTGCTCGAG
>Ga0209715_1001816_pt1 | contig 17060 bp, 13 predicted proteins | sample COGITO_mtgs_1205_2_FD_184809 | JGI IMG/M metagenome (GOLD analysis project Ga0209715, IMG submission 184809) | Pelagic marine microbial communities from North Sea - COGITO_mtgs_120503 (SPAdes) (version 2) | ecosystem: Environmental > Aquatic > Marine > Epipelagic ...
TTTTCGTGACGCCTTCAAGTTCCACATGTTCTATTGGGTCTTACTCTCTTGTCCAGACCTGCATTGGGTTGGGGCCGCGGTTACACCAGACGTAATACGGAACAGCCGTCAGTGTTGCTGGGATTTCCAAGTGCGGTGTCTCGCGATAAAGATCGCGCGTCCAATCACTGCTTTCAATGCGGACACCTTCAGCCTGCAGCGTCACGATTCCACCCAACAGGTTATCGCGGGCAACGGCACGAATGTCCGCTGACCGGGGTAAACGCAGGCTGCTGACCGGTTCTGTCCCATTGTCGTGTTGTTCAAGGCAATAGACCAGCGGACCCCGGCGCAGCGCCACACGCCCTAAATCTGCTTTGACATAGGGATGCGCGTAAATGCGTTCGGCGGGCATCGGCAGATCAAGTCTAACGATATCGCCAGACGCCCATTGGCGGCCAATCGTCAGATAGCCGTTTTCCAGATTGGCCCTAGCATCAATGGCCTCACCGTTGACCTGCGCCGTCGCACCTTTGGCCCAACCGGGGATGCGCAGTTTCAGGGCAAACTTGATTGGTTTTTCCAGCAACACCTCGACACTGATCTGACCTGACCATGGATAGTCGCTGACTTGTTTTATCGTCACAGAATTTGCGCCCACTGACACATCAGCCTCGCTGGTCCCATAGAGGTGGATGGCCAGGGACTCGTCGCTCGTCGAATAAAAGTACCCGGTGACCGACGCGATCAGGCGCGATGCGTTCATTGTGCAACACGGACAATGATGCCAGCTCCAGCGTGAATGTGTGCCGTCACTATCCAGCTTATTATCATAGAAATAATGCTCGCCGTCGCGTGACAAGCCGGCCAGCGAGTTATTGTACAAAGCGAGTTCCAGAATGTCCGCATATTGGCCATCAAGGTCGATGTTCAGCATCCGCTGCGCCCAGAACACCATCGCAACGGACGCACAGGTTTCAGCATAGGCTGTGTCATTGGGCAGATCATAGTCGTTCGTGAAGCCTTCGTTGGAGTCCGATGGACCAAAGCCACCAGTGATATACATACGGGTTTTGGTGATATCTCGCCACAAGGTTTCGCACGCCGATTTCAGACTGTTGTCACTCAGTTCGGACGCCAAATCGGCCATAGCGGCGTACATATACATTGCGCGCACGGCATGCCCGACAACCTTGTCCTGTTCGCGAACCGGAACATGCGATTGGTTGTATTCGTAGGTAGCATGATGAAACGCCTCGGGGCTTTCGCCGCGGGCATCGCGTTCTATATCAAAGTAATGTGGTTGGATGCCACGTTGATTGATGAAATATGTCGCCAGATCGAGGTGCTTTTTATCCTTGGTCACGCCATACAGCTTGATCAAGGCCAGTTCGATTTCCTGATGTCCGGGATAGCCGGGTTTTTGATTGTCACCCGTGCCAAATGTATCGCCGATATGGTCGACATACTTTTCCATCACGTCCAAAAGCCGCCGCCGGCCCGTTGCCTGAAAATAGGCAACCGCCCCTTCCAGCATGTGTCCGGCATTATATAGTTCGTGATTGTCGCGCAGATTGGTCCATTCGTTTTCGGGTTCGCGTTGTAGGTACCAGCAATTGAGATAGCCACTGGGTGCCTGTGTTTTTTCTAGTTGCACGGTGATTTCGTCTATTTTCTCCTCGATCGCGCCGTCGCGACGATGCGACAGGGCATAGCTTGCTGCCTCGATCCATTTGCCAATATCGGAATCCCAGAATATCTGCGCGGTACGACCATCTTTGCTCCGTGGGATCGTCAGAGGCGGCACTGGATGCTGCACAGTGAGAGAGTCGAGCATGTTGAATTCCACTAGCTTGCGGTGCTGGCTTGGAATTGTGTGCGTCAATACGGTTTCCAGCCGCTCGCCCCAGAATTCGCCTTCGAGTTTTACATTTGAAAAATTTACTGGTGTATAATTCCTCATTATTTCTTCCCAAATTTTTCGTACACCAACGCGTCTGATGATTTCCTTGCGGCACCGTAGAATTAGCGCAAATTCAGACTTAACACTAGGTGACGCAGGCTGGTGCTGTCAAACTAATGAAAACCTAAATTACATTGCCGGTATAGCAGTAAATCTATGCGCTCAATAATTGAGGCCACTCAGCTAGAGCAGTTACACGGTTTATAATAGTAAAGTCGAAAGAGTTTTTGACTTAGTCGTGGCGAGAATGAATTATTCTCTTTAAATACCATAGTTTCATAAAGGGAATGGACATGGTGTGGGTTGAAACTGTTTTTTTATGAAGACGCGGACGAGCTTGTCCATTTTGAGGTTATTGAAGGTGAGCTGCCTTCCCCTCTCTTCCCGCCGTCGGGATGTTACTATTATCCATGCTATCCACGTGTAACGGATATCGGTGCCGCGCAACCCAGCCCGAGACACAAACGGTGTCCAATCTTTGCGCTGTGGCTTGCCATCATTGCAAAACATTAATGGCTTTATACCAATGATGGAGTACCGGCGACGAACCTCAGTGCCCGTCACTAATTCTAGCATAAATGCGCTACACGCCGCGCCGCTACTCTTGTGGAGTGTCGTCAACTATTGAGCGCATAGATTTAGATTATGGCAGTAATCCGATGCGTAGTGTTATTAGTCTGACTGCACCGAGTCAATCGTGCGGAGTTCTTTAAGTCTGCATCATCTAATCAACCCAAAACGACATATCATATCTGGCTGTATTTCCCATAGAAGATGCCTCGAGGGAGCCACGCATACCTTGCAACAAGATTTTGATAAAACGTAAATGATTATCACCAATATTCAAATGGCTTTTGCTCGCCATTTCTCTATTTAATTTGGAAAAGTCGGTTTCAGACAAATCTTCAATTGAATACACAAAGACGCTCAGTTTAATCTGTTGCATGCTACGAGCTTTGGTACCTTTTTGAATATGAAATTTGAGCTCTTTCGCTTGATGGTTTTCTCTACAGTGTTGTATCAAATGATGAGCTATCAGCTTTATATAATGAATAGGAATTTCAAAATCATCTAAACTTTTATCTTCAGAAGTGATTGAACAAGAGAAGTCACCAGAAGAAACTTTAGCATATGGCTTTACATGACTTTCTAGTACGTAAGCTAAATCAGAAATTGTTAATTTTGAAGTTTGAGATTTAATATATTTGCCACTTTTGGAAAATTCCAACAAATCGCCTTGTATGTCTTTAATTCTTTCCCTGCCGTCTTGTAGGCTCTTTTGATCATTATTGTCTTCAGCAAATTTGATGATATTTTGTAGTGTGGAAATTTGGGAGTACAAGCTGTAGGCTCCAGTTCTAAGTCGCTGCTTTTCTTCTTCTTTGTCTTCTTCAGCTTCTTGAGCCAAAAGATACGATCTTTTACTTTTTTTAATAAGTCCTACGTTCGATTCAGCCTGATCTTCGTAGAGCTTTTGGTAATTTAGAATAACGTTTTTTATTAAGGTAAATATAACAAAACTTACTGATAAGGAGGCTATATGGAGTGTCATAGGCACGAAATAGGGTTCTTCGAGGTAGATGTTTGAATTTTGTAAAAGAAAGAGCAAGATGGATACTGCTACTGTTAATGTAATAGCTAGCCACAAATATGGCACTCTGAAGGCTAAAATGCAGCCTGCAAAAATCAACCATATATCAACGTTCAAAAAACTTTCGTTTCTGGCTCCTGACAATATAAAAATGCCCAAAAAAGTTCCTGCAAGCGCGTATAATCTGATGGTAGAGTTTTTTATGATATCAAATGAGAGAGCGACAAAACTTAAATAAATGATAGTCATGACTGTAGAGTGTAAAGGTAAGAAATCGACATACAAATTACGGTAAGTGGATACCAGAAGAATTGGTAAGCCTATTATAGATAGAACACGACAAGCTTTTCTTATTGCATCATCGACAGTCTGCTGATGGCTTCTGTGTATATTCATGGCCTTTTGCTTATTTCACTTCGCAGATTGTCTGGATCAATCTTATGAGCTAAGTGTTAGCTTGAACAGCCAAATTATCAAATCCCCATCTGTGTGACAAGGCGGCCTTCCAATTACAGAGCGCCAGTGGTCCAGAAGTTCATCTCGGCCCGCTGTATCCAACCCAGCTATATCAAGTTCCATGCCCTTACTCCCTATGGCTTCGCTCACTGAGCAAAGCCCGAGAAGCTTCGGGCGTATGTCGACCCACAGGCTTACGGCAAAACAGAAGTCCAGTCCGAATAGGGGGTTGTTAAAAGTTAGTCGTGCGATACTGAAATGGGTGTGTCGCGGTGCACCTCAAAAGCCTCTCTTAGAAACGTTCGTTGAGGATGCAATCCAGCGTTACAACGATCATATCCACATCGTCAGGCTGAATGGTCAGGGGTGGGCGAATTTTTAAGATATTGTCCTTTGGCCCTTCGCTGCCCAGCAAAATACGGTGGTCACGCATGCGGTTTTTGACATGGGTGGCTAGGGCTGCCGTTTCTGTTTTGCTGGCACGATCGCTTACCAAATCGACCCCAATGAACAGGCCGAGGCCACGCACGTCGCCAATGCAATCGTGTTTGTCTTGCAAGGAGCGCAGCTTGTCCAGTAACCGGTCGCCCTGTCGTTTGGCGTTAGCTTGCAGGCCTTCGTCGTCAACAATATCCAGCACCTCTTTGCCGATACGGCAGGAAAGAGTGGACCCACCGAATGTCGAGAAAAACTCGGGCCCTTTGGCGAAACTGTCAGAGATGGCCCGCGTGGTGACCAGGGCGCCCATTGGATGTCCATTTCCGAGAGGTTTGCCCAAGACGACGATATCCGGCACAACCTCTTGCTGCTCAAACCCAAAATAATAATCGCCCAATCGTCCCAGCCCGGTCTGCACTTCGTCAGCAATGCACAGGCCACCAACGGCACGAATTTTCGCGTAAACCGCTTTCAGATAACCTTTTGGTGGGATTATCTGGCCGCCGACAGAGGGGAAAGTTTCTGCAATGAATCCTGCAACGCTTATGTCCCGAACTGCCAAACGCTCGATTGCGCCATCAACCAAACCCGCAAATTTTTGTGCACGATCCGGGTCGTCTCGCCCAAAACTGCCGCGGTAATCATCCGCCACTTCTACCAGTTCGACCCAATCTGATGGTCCGACACCACCTTTGGCATTGAACTTATAAGCCGATAGATCAATCGCACCGGTGGTGTTTCCATGATAGCCGTGATCGGGCGTTATCATACCTTTCGCTCCAGTATGGGCGCGGACTAATCGCAAAGCCAGTTCATTCGCTTCGGACCCGGAATTGACGAAAAAGCACACTTCGAGCGGGTCGGGCAGTTTGGACAACAGCTTGTCCGCAAAGGTGGTTTGTGCAGAATGTAGGTAGCGTGTGTTGGAGTTAATCCGTTTGAGCTGATCCGTCGCAACAGCTTGGATGCGCGGATGGGCGTGGCCCACATGTGGCACGTTGTTGTAAGCATCAAGATAAGGGCGGCCCCATTCGTCAAACAGGTGATGCTGCCAGCTGCGCACCAGCATGATCGGATCGCGATAACTCAGCACGAGGTTATCGCCAAAATGCGCTTTGCGATCTACCAATACATTGGCCTTGTCGATCGTCGCATAAGCGGTTTTCGCATCTGGCAAGTTTAGCAGGGCGGCGGGGTTTGGACAGATCGCGCGCCAAAGATCATTTTCATCAGGATCGCTGACACCTGGCCAATCATTACCCAACCCATCCAGTGTCAGCGCCATTTGGAAATGGATATGTGGCGCCCATCCACCGTTCTGGCTCGGCGTGCCTAGTTTGCAAAAGAGGGTGCCTTTCTCAATTGTCTGTCCGGGTTTTAGTGTCTCACAAACTTCGGGGTTAAGGTGCCCGTAAAGGGTGTAAAAACGATCCCCTTCGGATGTGTCATGAGCCAAGATCACCACGCCCCCATAATCAAGGCGCCCTATACGATTCTCGATCACGTGAACCGTCGCATCCATAGGGGCGTATATCGGCGTATTTTCTGGCGCAAACCCATCCACCGCCAGATGCACCGTACGCCGGTCAGAGGCCAACCAAGGGCCATTGCGAAAGGCAGGTTCTGTATAGATCAAACGCGGTTCGAAATAATACCCCAGCCATATCTGGCCGTCCTGTTGGTATTCGGCGCCAATCCGTGCGGCTTCATCTCGACCTAGATGAAAGGGGTTCTGGGGCCATATGGAGTGTTCCACAGACAGCGACCCAATCGGAGCGTCGCTTAGGTCGGTCCCCATGACAGGTGCAAAATTTCCACGTTCGCGGTCAAGAAAGGCCAAAATGCGTGGGGCAGCATCAGTGACTGGCAAACCACACGCCGTGCGCAGTCGCGCGCGCAGCAGTCCAGGATCAATCGACGTTTTTTCAAGAAACCGCCATGCAGGGGCCTGTGAGATCACCACATAGGGGTCATTGGGGTTGTCCTGTGCCATCAAGGCGGAGTTCACAACACTCACCGCTAGACGCATCTGTAAAAGTGGCCAGATCAGGTCAATCTCTGCAGTGGCGAGGGGGTTTGCCGAATGATAGCCCGCGACAAGGGCGGTTAGACGTTTGTCGGGATCAGTGGCATCCAACACTAAATATGCGGCGGCAATGGCAAGATTGCAAATTCGCGGTGCGGCACAGATGTCGCCCAGATCAATGAGGCCCGAGATGTGATGCGGTTGCGACAGCGTTCCATTCACCAAAATGTTGTAGTCATTAAAGTCGTTGTGGATCGCTTGGATAGGTAAGCGTTGCAGATCAGGGTATATCGCCTCAAACGCTGCAACGACGCTCGCCAGCGCTGCACGGCGCGGCGCCGTGGTAACGCCTGCAATCTCAGGCGTGATCCATTGCGCCTGCATCAGGTCCCATTTGAAATCGCGTGTTAGGCCCGGATGTGTGAAATCCGCCAGCGCCAGATCACTTCCTCCGATGACTTGACCTAGATTATGAATGAGCATTGTGGTTTTGGGCAAGGCTTCAGAAAACGTCCGGCCCGGCAGACGCTGCAGCACCCACAACAGGCGCAACTCGCCGTCTAGGTCGCTGTGCGTCATCATCTGATCACCGGACAGTGTTGGGATGACTTGCGGGAACGGCAGATTAGGCGTGCGTTCAGCTATATGGCCCAGTGCAGCGATCTGCAGGGCCACCAAACTGGAATCACAATCAGGGCGCATGACCTTGAGAACAAAGCCATCACCGTCAGACGTTTCCACCAGAAAATTCAAGTCATATTCACCGGGCAGTTTGGTGAGGCAAGCGTCGATTCCCCAATGGGTGCGAAGAATATTTCCCCATTCAGATGTCATCGAATGTTTCATGTTTTTTTAGCCCCAAGTGCTCCGACGTGCTCACGCAGCAGTCTGAAGCTAGTTCTAATTAGTTTGACAGGTCCGTACCCATTACTTCGAGAGTTTTTAATTTACCCTAATAAACTAGCTCTAGTTACCCATCCATCACAATCTTAGGAAAATAAAATGAGACGGTCCAGTTTGGAACATCCACAATTTCGCTAATACGCAAGTCACCGCAGACTGAGCATAGCATGTAAGCGTCAGTTGCCGACATACCTGTTGTTGTAGAAACCCAATCAACCATAGCCGAGACCGCGTCGCGAGCCGCTTGCATGATGTTGGGACCAATGCCTGTTGTCGCTTTGTAGCCCGACCCATCTAAATGTCTCGTAACGGGGCCATCGGTTTCAAAACGTGGAAATTGGTATTGAGCGTTTTTCACGAGATCAATCTTGGCTGCGACGATCATCGGACTTTCTATGGCTGTGCCACAAATCTCACCGTCCCCTTGGGCAGCGTGGGTATCGCCTAGTGATAGTAAACCACCAACGACCTCTACGGGCAGGTAAAGTGTTGTTCCAACTGCGTTATCTCGAATATCAAGGTTTCCTCCCACCCTTCGGGGTGGAACTACAGAATGATTGCCCCTTTCAGCAAGAGCCAAACCGATGGTCCCAACAAAGGGCTTCAAAGGGACTTTCCCACCAGGGCCGTAAAGTGCTGGTTCCATGGACAATGGATTGTATTTCCAGATATGTAATGCTGGGTCAGAAAATTGATCAGCTAGCAATCCAAAGCCTGGAATATTGGCTGTCCAACCCCAGCCTGATGGTTTCAGATCAAGAAAGGTAATGGCAACAGCGTCACCCGGTTCGGCACCTTCAATAAATATAGGGCCGCTCACAGGGTTGACGGTCTCAAAGGATAACGATGATAAGTCGCTTACGTTTGAGCTAGCGTTAAGTTGTCCACCAGAGCTGTCTATTGTATCTATCTCAACTGTCTGACCGGGTGTTACGCTTAACACTGGATCGATTAAATTATCCCAGCCGAAATGATGCTGGTGTTGATGTATCGTGTGATTGCAAGTCATTGTAGGCCCTTTATTTTTTTAGTATGAAATCCTCAATTTCTCGATCGCCCATAATGCCTAAAGGGCGAAATCCCATCGTCAGAACAATTACAGCACCTAAAGTAATTCCAGAAAGACCGAGAACCTCCGGCAGGCTAATTCCAATGAGCGTTGGCCCTGTTTCAAGCCAGCGCACAACTTCTAAACCGAACGAAATCAGAAAGGTGCCAAGCACAGCTCCTGTCACGGTGCGCATTCCCCCAAGAATAAGCATCGCGAGGGTCAAAAATACATGATTAAAATAGAAAGGACGGGCGCTTATCGTGCCAAGGTAAAATGCATATGCGATTCCGGCAACGGCTAACAATACTCCCGATAAGACCCACGCAATGAGACGAACGTGAAATACATTTACGCCCATGGCGGCAGCACCAATTTCGTCATCTGCGGTGGCTCGCAATTGAATGCCCCAGCGGCTTTCCCGAAAAATACGTGCTCCGATAACCACAATCACAGAAAGTACGACAATCGAGGTGAGCGAAAAAACTTGAGGAATACCAAAAAAGGCCTGATTACCTTTGAAAATATCAGTCCTAAATAAGAAGATCGAATGCACAATGACCAAGATAGCAAGCGATGTTATCGTGGCACCAGTTGCAGTCATTCGAACAATCAACAAGCCGAGTAGAAATGCAAGCACACCAGTTATAACAACTGCGATGATTGCGGATATGATTGGATGCAATTCAAAGGAGTCCAGCCCCCAAGGTGCGTCAGGTAAGGAGATGGATTTCATCGCAACAGGGGTCACACAAATCGCAGCAACATAAGCGCCGATTCCCATAAACGCACTGTGGCTAAGGTTTGTCATTCGTGCGTTGCCCATGAACACTTGTAGGCCAAGAACAACCAAAAGATTCACATATACGCCATAGACAAAACGCAATTGATATCGTGATCCGAACCAACTGGCTGCAATGCCAACCGCAATCAAAACAAATGCAAGTAGGGTAGCTCCAACTAGGCCGCGCTTTTGGCTACGTGACAAAGTCATAACTTGTCTCCCTTTTCTTGTGCAGGACTGAGGATGCCATCGGGTCGCCACACCAAGACAAGGCCAATAATCCCAAAGACAAATGCGTCTTTCATGCCACCATATTCTTGTGGCAACAACACTAACATTCCAACCTCAACAGCCCCAAGAAGAAACCCCCCGAGCACAGCGCCAGGCAAACTACCAAATCCGCCAACTACACAGGCTACAAAAGCTTTTAGCACAGGGTTAAATCCCAGATGGGGGTCTACAGATCCCCGTCGTGCCATAATGAAGATACAAGCCAACCCAGCCAACAATCCCGAAATCATGAAGGCCATCGCAAAAACGCGATTGGCTTTGATTCCCATTAGGCGCACCATCTCAAAGTCCAATGATGCGGCACGCATGGCCAATCCAAGTTTTGTGCGCCGCAAGAACATCATTAGCGCCATAATCACCACAACAGTTGAAACGGACTCAAAGACCTGCAGGGATGATACGCGAATGCCAAATATCTCCATTGGCCAGTCCAGAAAATACAGCGATGTGACAGCAATGGGTCTTGGCGAAACCAATAACAGAAAGAGGTTTTGTAAAATCATAGATACGCCAAAAGCAGTCAATAGCCCTGTTGTCGCGTCTGCATACCTAACGGGTCGGAATGCCACGCGTTCAAGTGCTAGCGATGCTATAATACAAGCGCCAACAGCGCCAAAAATTATGATAAGTGGGTTGGCGGTTATGAGCGCAGCAAACGCAACCATCGTATATCCACCAACAGCAATTACCTCACCATGCGCAAAATTCACAAGCCCCATGATGGAGAAAACAATCGCCAACCCCAGAGCTAATAAAGCATATTCCGCACCGAACGCCAGTGCGTTCATCGTTTGTTGAGCAGCGTATTCCATATCAGGTAATCCCCGTAAGTTCAGCCATTAAAGAATCGCTATTACCTAAGATTTCAGCAGTGCCTTCAGCGTGAACTTGACCGTTGTTTAAAAGGTAAGCATAATCGGACAATTGCAACGCTTGATGTGCGTTTTGCTCGACCAATAAGATGGTCATGCCTTCTGCCTTGAGTGTTTTGATCATTGCAAAAATTTGTCCAACGATCATTGGGGCCAATCCTAGGCTTGGCTCATCAAGGAGTAATATCTTAGGTTTTGACATCAATGCGCGGGCTATGGCCAGCATCTGTTGTTCACCCCCTGAAAGTGTTCCGGCGGGTTGTCTGCTACGCTCGCCCAAAATTGGAAATGTGTCAAACCACTTGCCGACATCTTTCTTAACTTCAGGCAGATCAGACCGAATAGCCCCACCAAGAATTAGGTTTTCTTCAACGCTCAGGTTAGAAAATACTCGACGTCCTTCTGGTGAGACGGAAATGCCGCTCCGCACACGGGCCTCTATGTGTTTGGTTGATAAATCAACGTTTTCTAATCGAATTGTTCCTGTACAAGATGCGACGCCACAGATTGCTGAAATGGTTGAGGTCTTACCTGCACCATTAGGACCGAGAAGTGACACACATTTCCCTTTCCCGACGGTCAGCGAAATGCCGTGCACCGCCTCAATCGGGCCATGAAAGACCTTAAGATTTTCGATTTTCAGCATTTATTTACTCAAAAGGCGAGGCAAAAAGGCCCCGCCTACTGATCCTTATTTCCAACCGGTAGGAGTATTGTCAGGAATGACGTTGGACAAAAGTACGCGTTTACCGCCCTTAAAGCCAATTACAGGAATAGTCCGCTGCGCGTAGGTGACATTTTCTTTAAAGGAAATACTGTCGACCGACATCACTGGAATGCTATCTGCGTTGCGGATTGTATCTGCAATGGTTGCAGGGTCAGTGCTGCCTGATTGCTCAACCGCCCAAGCCACGGCCTTGACAGTGTCGGCGCCCAATGCTGGGAAAAGGCCAGGCACATCTATGCCCAATTCCTTACATTCTGCAATGAATTTTACCACTGCGCTTTCAGCATGGCTTGGAGCAAGGGTGGCAAAGAACACTTTGTCCAAAAGTGATGAATCGTTCGTTCCAATTGCATCGAGTGACGGGTCGTCAAATCCATCAGCACCTATTACCCAAGCGTCAATTCCGGCGCTCTTCAATTGGCGCACAAGCACGCCTACATCTGGCATAATCGAAGATATATAAACTGCGTCTACCGTGTCACCAAGTGCTTTCATTTCAGCAATTTGAGGAGACCAATCAGAAGTGCCAAAGCTAAAATTAAGTTTGCTCAGCACTTTACCGCCGCCACCTTCAATCACATCACCAAACCAAAGTGGAGTTTTAGCAGACCAGCTTCCACCTTCGTCAGACGTCAAAAGAACAACGTTTCTTACACCTTGTTCCAGTGCGTGGTTCGCTGCAGCCGTTGCCGTAAACGGGTCGGGGGATACACCTGTGAAGAAGTTGTCAACAATGCCAGCATGCATTTCAACCTGTGTTGATTGCGGCTGGAAGATGGACACGCCATAGCTTTTGGCGACCTGCGCAACGGGGATCATCGTGTCAGAAAATGGGATCGTACCCAGCACAACTGCCCCCTCATCAAGGAACTTCTGCGCTAGTGAGATCGCAGTTTGCGTATCTGAACCAGAATCCTGAACGAGGACTTCCAGCTTCATGCCATTCACGCCACCGTCTGCGTTGATCATTTCTGCCATGCAGCGCCCACCTTGCCATTCTGAGTAAGGTGCAAAGTCTCCTGTCATTGGAACTCCCATGCCGATCTTGATGGTGTCCTGTGCGATCGCAGGTGCTGCAATTGCCATGCAACCCACTGTGGCTATGATTATTTTTTTCATTATTTTCTCCTTTGTTGTTAACATTTTACTATGCTGCGGCGCCTGCTTCCTGGCCTATATATGCCTCGACAACTCGCTTGTTTTTAACGATCTCACTTGGAGACCCTTTTGCGAGTATTTCTCCCATATTCATAACTGTGACTCGCTCACACAGCGTCATGATGAATTTCAAATCGTGATCAATGACCAGCAACGCGCAATCGGCCTCTCGGTGGACCCATTCTAGGGACTTTCCTAGGGCTTCAGTTTCTTGCTCATTCATGCCCGCGGCAGGCTCATCCAACATCAAAACACGCGGAGCAAGGACAAGAGCACGTACAACCTCAAGCCGGCGTTGATCCCCGTAAGCGAGCGAGCTGGCAGGCTGGTTGAGTTTACCGCGAAGCCCAAATTCATCGATAGCCGCATCGGTTAGAGGTGTGCCTCGTCCGGAATATTGCGCCACCTCAATATTTTGCTCTACAGTAAGGCTTGGAAAAATTCGCACATTTTGGAAAGTCCGTGCGATTCCTTTTTCGGCACGTTTGTTGGACTTAAGCCCATTCAAAGGCGTTCCATCCAATGACATTGTGCCAGCAGTTGGATTCAACAGACCTGATATGAGATTTACAAGCGTTGATTTTCCTGCACCGTTTGGCCCAATCAATCCATGGACTTCACCAGACCCCAATATCATCGTGACGTCATGCACTGCGCGAACCCCACCAAAACTTTTTGAAATGCCTGACAATTCAAGCACGGCAGCACTCACAGATTGCTTTGACAGTAAATAAATTAGCCATTGACGCTCTCCAATTCAGAAAGAAATTCTGCCGTGGTAACTTGGCGGCAATAGCCTTTTATGGCATCAAGTGAATTGTTGTGACGTTCAGGAGTATAGGTCAGGCAGGCGTCGGTAACTTGAGTAACTAAATATCCTAAGTCACAAGCATCACGGAGCGCGCTTTCCACACACTGGTCGGTAACGACACCCGAGATTACCAATTGCTTTACGCCAAGATTGCGCAACAAATAATCAATGTGGGTTGATATAAATACGGATGAAGAGGATTTAGATAAAACAATTTCGTCATCCATAGGCCTGATCTGGTCAATGACATTGCCGTCCCAAGATCCTTTTGGCACATTAAAACCCGTAATTTTGTAATCAAGTGAACGATCACGTCCATCCAAGGTCAAACTTTCGATCGTCGTATACATCACTTCGATGTTTGCCCCCCTACATGCGGCTTGAATGGCTTGCATGTTTGGAATTACACGAGCGTTCATTTCATCAAAAAACCAGCCGTATTTTTCCTGAAACACTTCATCGCTTAGCCCAACAAATTCTGCCCCTTTACGATGGAGCGCGAAGTTCTGCACGTCGACAAATAGAAGTGCTGATTGGTCTGCCACCAAAGGTATGTCACGAGAAAGATTCATGTTTCACCGACTAATGTTGTGGAAATTGCGTTCGATAATAGATCGGCCCACTGTGCTATACCTTGCGGGTCCATTAATTGGTCGTTGCACACTTCGATTAGCGTATGCCGTAGGCTGCGTGCTTCCGCGTGACGTGGAATAAACCAATCTTCGGCATCATCGATCTGATATGGTTCGTTCAGGCCAAGTGTTAATTGTGGTGCTGTGTGAGCAATATGATCTATCAGATGGTTTGCCGTTTCGGTATCGCTACGCGACAGAAAACCTGCGTCCCAAATACGGGTTTTGCCGTTAAGTGTGCGCGTATAAGAATGTATTGAAAAGGTGGCACGGCGCGGATGTTTATCAAAACCATGCCTAATCGCCTCGTCCAGTGGATCAAATATTGCTTGTCTACGTAAATTTTTTTCAAAGCTTGTTAAATTAGCATTTGATGGGACAACAGTTCCATCACTGACTTCTGGTATCGACTCATCCGAACCTGGAGGGCGATTGCAATCTATTACAAGCCTACTATAACGTTGAAGAATAAGCGGTGCTGACAAACGATTCGAGATCGCCTTCGCCAACTCGTTTGCTCCGATGTCCCAACCAATGTGTTGATCTAACACCTCAGGAGCGAGGCCAAGATCGTCAAGCGTAGCAGGGATCGTTTTTCCTGCATGTTCACACAGTAACATCACAGGAGAAGTACTATTACGGTTGCACCATTCAACGGGTGCTGGATCGAACTCGGCTAGGAACTGAGATTGAACCAAAGCATTATCCATCGAAAGGTATTTTTCTGTGTGCTAATTGAGTCGCCATTTTTTCCTCGCTGCTACCTCCATTAAGAAACAAAAAATTTCAGAGTCAATTAAATATCATTGACTGAAATTTTCTTTTCATAAACAGTCTCAGCAAAAAAGAGAATTTAATGACACTATCCTTGGTCAAAGATCGCATAGAAGCAGCATCCATAAATTTAACTGTGGGCGAACGAAAAGTCGCGGCAACTATCCTTGCTGACTATCCTTATGCTGGATTATTATCAATTAAAGACCTGGCGTACCAATCCGAAGTCTCCGCTCCTTCAATCTCACGTTTTATGACGAAGATCGGGCTGGCAGGGTATCAAGAATTCCAACGTCAGCTGATTTTGGAAGTAAAAGACGGCGACCGTAGCCCGGTAGAGGTTCATGCGGGTGGGCGTAATGTTGAAGGTAGCTATTTGGGTGATTTCCTAGCTAAGGCCAGCGCACAAATGTCCCTTGCTCGCGATGCTATCACCGATGGCCAGTTCAACCGAATCTGCTCTATGCTGTCTGAACCAAAACGCCGTATATTTATATTAGGTGGGCGGATCAGTGACACCATTGCGGCACATCTTTCCTTCCACCTGCGTCAAGCGCGGGGTGGTGTTTATCATTTGCCCCTAAATGCAGAAACTTGGCCCGAATATCTATTGCGCATGAAGCATGGCGATATCTTCTTTGTAATGGATTTTCGCCGTTATCAACCGGCCTTGATGGAGCTTGCCCAAAAAGCGAGCAGTGTTAGAGGCGCGCGCGTGATTGTTATGACGGATAAATGGATTTCGCCCGCTGCGCGGCATGCCACAGATATTTTGCCGGTACCAATTGAATCAGGCACGTTGTGGGATACGTACTCACCAGCACTTGCTGTGATAGAAGCGATTGTGACGAAAATTGCCGAAGACAATTGGGATCAAACCCGTGATCGCATCGAATCTTGGGATCGACTACGCTTTAATGACAAGGATCGTATATATTGAAACCAATGCCACTGATTTTTGTTGCTACCTGTGATATCGCGGGAAAGGTCCGCGGTAAAGGATTTCCCGCCGACCAACTGCCAAAGCGTATGTCGCGTGGTGTTGGCTGGGTGCCGACCAATGTGCAAATCACATGCTTTGATAGGATGGGCGAAAGCCCTTTCGGGTCTCTTGGTGATCTTCTTCTGGTGCCAGATCCAGCAACTGAGGTAAAGATAAGTTTTGGTGACACCGCACCTGAACATTTTATGCTAGGTGATATCGTGACATTAGAAGGCGCACCTTGGGATTTTTGCACCCGCCACATTTTGCGTGAAGCACTTAAACGGCTTTATGATCTCTCAGGTGCAAAGCTCTTCTCAGCATTTGAACATGAGTTCCAACTTAAAGGACAAGGCCCTCCCCACCAAGGATTTGGACGCGTGGGCTTTGAAGCACAACGAACATTACAAGAGACCTTAATGGGGGCCCTGCACGAAGCTGGCATTACACCTGATAGTATCATGAAAGAATACGGCCCCAACCAATACGAGGTTGTGATCGCACCAGAAATCGGCATGCGCGCCGCTGACGCTGCAGCCATCTTGCGTGAGTTGACATATTCTACCGCACGTTTTGTTGGGGAAAAAGCCACGTTTGCGCCGATCCTAAATACGAAATCTGTTGGCAATGGCGTACATATTCATCTCAGTTTTAAAGATGATGCTGGAACACCGCTGACCTATGATTCAAAAGGTCCGTGCGGAATGTCCAAATTGACGGATGAATTTGCGGCTGGAATTTTAAAGTATCTGCCCAACATCGTTGCACTCACGGCGCCTTCGGTCGTGTCTTATGAACGGCTCACCCCGCATCGATGGTCAGCGGCCTATAATAATCTTGGATTTCGTGACCGGGAGGCATCTTTGCGGGTTTGTCCGGTAACAGCAAAAGACCCAAACGGTATAGCCAAACAATTCAACATTGAATACCGCGCCGCAGATGCGGCCGCTTGTCCACATTTGGCACTGGCTGCGGTTGTTCATGCTGGATGCCAGGGAATTGAGGACGCATTAACATCGCCAGAGGCAACTCAAGATGATCTTTCGCTACTCTCGTCCGACGAGTTGACCGATCGGGGGTTTGTACGTCTCCCGACCAGTCTGCAAGAAGCGCTTGATAAATTTGAAGCGGACCCAATCGTCACTCGTTGGTTTCCGATCGACTTTGCCAAAATTTACCGCGCCCACAAAGAAGCTGAAATTATGTATACTGCAGACCTAGACATGGACGGCAAATGTGCTGCTTATGCCGAAACATATTAGACGCGTTTTGTTTCATGGGTTTTGTCAGAGTAAAGTTGCTTGAAGCGGGCAGGGCTAATTTGTAGGGTCTTCTAACGACAAAATACTTCCTATTTTGCTACTTTAAAACCAGCTCTTTGAAGCTTCACTTACTAGACGTTTGTGACAACCCTCGTGACAACCTTATGAAGATTACTTGTGACTAAATATGGCGTATATGGCGTTTAAATAGTGAGAAAATTACCAATTTTAAGGGCATTGTCAGACAAACTTGACGGTTTCGCGGTTGATCCCTATTTTTGGTAAATGACAACATGTTCTCCTTTCAAATACTTCAAGACTTCACCTGAAATCATCCGATTGGCAGTGATGTATTACATACGT
>Ga0209715_1001841_pt1 | contig 16890 bp, 13 predicted proteins | sample COGITO_mtgs_1205_2_FD_184809 | JGI IMG/M metagenome (GOLD analysis project Ga0209715, IMG submission 184809) | Pelagic marine microbial communities from North Sea - COGITO_mtgs_120503 (SPAdes) (version 2) | ecosystem: Environmental > Aquatic > Marine > Epipelagic ...
CGCAAACTACTGTCGTTGCTAGCGACCAGCAAGCCAGGCACAGAATTACGATTTTTTGAAAGGTTAGCAATTTTATCGTGCCCTTTTCAGGGCATTCTGATCGAAATCCCGTTCGGTGAGATCCTGTTCGAATTTTATGTCACTCCAAATTAATTGAGTGCTCTTACCGGACTGATGGTTAGTCATCTCCATCCGATTGGAGCGCCATTTTTTGTTCGGATATTGCTTGTAGTCATTAAAGGTCAGGGTTTTCAGTTTTTCTCCTTTTCGGTCATAAAACTCAATCTTACCAATTCGCCAATTCGCTCCATCGACCCATACGACTTGTTTGGTGTAGCCAGACTTGGGATCCACCGGTACCCGTTCAATCACATGACCCTCCGATCCCAGCACCGCTTCTTCACGAATGTATTCGTAGCTATACTTTTCCACTTCCTGACTTGATATGTCTTCATATGCAAATTCGCTGCCCATAAAAGGACCCGATTTGTTATTGGATGAAATGCGTTTCACCCGTTTCAAAGCAGGAAGAAAGAGCCATTGGTCATCCGGTTCAAGTGCGTGAGTGAAACTCAGGAATGCGGTTCCCTTTACATCACGGGGAGAGCTGAAAATAGTCAGTGACTTATCGCCATCTCCATCGACTTCGAGAGATTTAATGGTCATACGTCGGGTGGACTCCTGTCCCTGCTTGTTTCGTAAAGTCATGGTCGCTTCGGAGACCTGATTAACAAAGCCCTGATCTTCCTGATCGATTTGTCGGGCCACCCATAGCCCTCTTTCCTTCTCTGGAACGGTCTCCTGTCCCAAAACTCCGGTACCTGAAAAAGAAAAGACCACAAGGGCGAGGATAATTTTTAACTGAAATAATTTCATTGCCTGTTCGATTTTGATTGTTTGTTCGAAATTGTTTTTTTACCCCCGCTAAAGCTTAACACGGCGGGAAGGAGGGTAAAGTCAATCAAAAGAGCCAGGGCAATCGTCAGGGCAGAAAGTGCACCCAAAATATAATTCATCTTAAATTCTGACAACATCAGCACGGCAAACCCAATTACTAAGATTATGCTGGTCACGACCAAGGCACCTCCGACATTCTCGAAAGCATATTGAACCGATTCATCCACCCCAAGCCCCTTCTCTCGTCTGGCTAAATTGAACTTGGTCAGAAAATGAACCGAATCATCCACCACTATCCCCAAAGTGACTGATCCCACGATCGCAATAGTAAACCCCGCCTCGCCCACAAATATTGACCATACGCCGTACCCCAGGATGATTGGGACCAGGTTAGGAATAAGAGAAAGAAGTCCGTATTTCACGCTCCCCAAAGCCACGATCATAACCACGGTAATTAATCCAAAGGCCAGAAGCGTACCTTTAAGCATGGCGACCACATTACGATGTGAAATATGGCTGAACATAATAACCGGGGAACTTGCGAGTGTGTGCATACTTTCCGGACAATTCTCCTTCAGCCAATTCTCAGCCCTGGTCACTATTTCAATTATTTCCGAAGTGGTCACAAATCCAAGATTGGCCGTCAGCCTCGTGGAGGATTTATCAACATCGACCTGGTTATTTAAATCCAATCCATACGGCAAACTCATTTCATAAAGCAAAAGATATTGAGCGGCGAGATCACGGGCTTCCGGAAGTTTGTAATAAGATTCCTCATCCGCATGCATATTCTTATTCAGCCTTTTGAATACATCTGTGATACTGTTTACATGGGTGACCATACGCTCATTACGCAAAAAATTGGCAAATTCTTCCACTTTTTTCAGGAAAGCGGGGCCTGCGATACCCTGCGACTCTCCCGAACTGAGATCAAAATTAATTTGATAAATCCCGGTTAGGTTTTTCATGGTGTAGTCCGAATCGATTCGGAAATTATTGTCCTCCGAGAAGTATCCAATAAACTCATCATTCAATTCAATCTTGGGAATCTGTAAGCCGATCAGGATAGTCGCGATCGAACTGATCATTACAATTGATTTTCTTCGACCAGTTACCCATGAACCAACATGGGTGCCCCATGGGTTAGAAATTTTATTGGATTTCCTCACTTTCAGGGGGAGGAGCGTTATCATTGCCGGTAAAACGGTAACCGATAAGATAAAAGCCATGGCTACCCCCACCGAGGTTATGTTACCCAAATCATGAAAAGGGGGAGTGTCCGAAAAATTGAGGGATAAAAATCCCACAATTGTGGTGGCACTGGTAAGAAAAACCGGTTTCAGGTTTACCCGCAAACCCTCCACGACCGCATCACGCTTGGTATTTCCCTTTTGCAGAACCACCAGAATGGATTTCAAAATATGAATCGAATCTGCAATCGCCAGGGTCATAATTACCACCGGAGCGATGGAAGAGGGCGGCGTGATTGGCGTTCCCATCCAACCCGCGAAACCCATACCGCCAATGATAGATAACAGCATTACAATAAAAGTGGCAAAGACCGCTGATATCGAACGAAGAAGAACAAACATTATTAAGATTATTACACCATACATCGCAGGAGTCAGTGTGGTCATATCCTTTACGCCCGCTTCATTGAAAGCATTGTTCAACATCGTGTCTCCGGAAAGATGCACTTCATGTCCGGGGTACTTTTTCTTAAACTCATCCACAAGCTTACGTGCCTCCGCCACTGCCTCGGGAATTTCCATTGAATGCTTACCCGGGAAGGTCATAAACACATTGACCGAGGTAACACTCGCATCCGCATTGATTGATAATCCATTGAGCAAAGGTTCGTTTAATGCAATCTCCCTTAACTTTTCATAGGGCACCTTATTTTTAAGATCCGATAATTCTTCCGGAGTAACCAGATCCTTGACAATTAAATCATCCCCTTCCGCATAGGTGTGCTGAAAGTTGGTAATTGAATCTACCCTCCTTGAATAAGGTAACTGCCATGCCTGTTCGGTTAGAAATTGAATACCAGACAATGTATTCTTTTTAAACACATTTCCATCCTTGGGGGTAATGACAAATAATGCAGAATCGTCTTTGCTGTATACATTTTGTAACTTTTCGAAGGCCAAGCGTTGGGGATTGTCCTCCCCAAAAAAATAACGGTAGTCACTGCTTATGGTTATAAACTGTCCGCCGTAGCCAAGCCCCAAGGCTAAAAGAACTCCGCATGTAATAAAAACAATTGGATATTGAGTTACCCATTCCGCCCACCGTTTAGAAAATGTCTCTTTTTTCATGCCTTTAAGACACAAGGCAGATAATCCTCCACCGCGATTATATTAACTGTCTTGTCAAAGAATTGGAGGGGATTAGGGTAGAGCGAATTCAGTTTTGCAGACATTGTGTTAGTGAATCATCATATTTGGTCTTTAATTTCGACCCAACCTACGCGGATGTAGGGACGGGTCAAATTGAATAAACATCATTCATGAAAGAAAAACTTTTCCAACCCATTGAGTTGCCAGACTTTCAAAATAATCTAATAAAATATTTATGTCTAAATTTTTCCTCACTTCTCTACTTTACCTACTCTGTTCGAGCCTTAGCTTTGCCCAAAAGATCGAGCCTACCTACGGTCAGGTCTCCTACGGTCCACATCAAGACATGACCCTGAACTTTTGGAAAGTTGAATCCAAAAAACCGACCCCTCTTCTTGTCCATATTCATGGAGGAGGCTGGCTTGGTGGAAAAAAGAATGAAACTGCCAACCCAAATGAATTAAAAAAGGGATACAGCTTTGCATCGATCGATTATCGCCTGGCCGGAGTTAAACTATTACCTGCTGCCGTACACGATGCTGCCCGGGCCATTCAATTTCTCAGGACTAAGGCTAAAGAATGGAATTTTGATCCGAATCGCATTGCCGTAATTGGCGGTTCAGCTGGAGCGGCATCCAGCCTTTGGCTTGCCTATCATGATGATATGGCCAATCCGAAGAGTGATGATCCGGTCCTTCGCCAATCATCACGTGTTTGCGGTGCCGTTGCGATGGGCGGACAAACTACTCTCGATCCGTTTCTTTTGGAAAAGAAAATCGGTCTTGCCTGTATCCGACATCCGATGATTTGGAAGACAGTCGGGGCAGAAAGCCATGAGCATCTGATGAAAAACTGGAATCAATACAAAGACCTTTCCCTTGAATGCTCCCCTCTCACTCATGTAACCAAGCACGATCCCCCCGTTTTTCTTAATTATGGAAAACCCGCACCGATTCCCGTTATTAAAGGAGATGGTATCCATCACGCTGGATTTGGGCGTTTACTCAAAGAGAAATGTCAAGCGGTCGGAATACCCTGCTATTTGCAGGTCAAAGATCATGAGGTACCACCAATTAATAAAGACGATTTTATTAAAAAGATTTTTTCCATAGACAAAAAATAACCTTAAACTTTTTACAAAACATTCAAGTATCCTGAAATTTTACACTTCTCCCAAACAAGAAATTATTAAAAGTTTTAAACCTCTCAATTTATAACAATTTGTAAGAAAGTTGTATTTGCTTACAATTATTTCACTAAACTAACATGAAACATCTTCTCCCACCTACTCTCGCATGCCTGCTATTAGCGGTTTCAACGCTTTGTACCCACGCACAAAAATCCCCTTCGCAAAACTTGGTAGTAGATGATTCAACTGGTTTGTCTGTTCCTCCCGGGTTTGAAGTCGACCTTGTTTATAAAGTAGACAAAAAAAAGTATGGTTCATGGATTTCGATGACTTTTGACAAACAAGGTCGTTTAGTTGTTTCAGATCAATACAAAGCTGGCACTTTTCTCATCGATTTACCGCAAGTCGGACAAATTCTCACTGATTCTGGAATTAAAAAGCTTCCTTTCGATAGTGGACAGTGGGGAATGCTCTTTGCTTTTGATCATTTGTACATGGTATCTCAAAGTAAAGTGGTTCGCGTTCCCGTTTTGAAAAATGGGGAATTCGGCAAAGAAGAAAAACTCTTCCAACTATATGGTGGTAGCGAACACGGACCACACTCCTTAATCGTTACAGAAGATGGCAAAGGTCTCTATTTAGTAGCCGGAAATTTCGCTCGCACCCCGAGCTTTGAGAAATCAAGGATTCGCACGAATTGGAAAGATGATATTCTGTTAGAAAATTATGCCTATGGACATAACGGGAACGGAAAAGCTCCAGGCGGATGGGTTTTGAAATTTAATCCAGATGGCTCGGATAGAGAAATTATTAACATGGGATACCGCAATCCATGCGATTTTGCCCTCAACAGAGATGGTGAAATGTTTATTTATGATGCTGATATGGAATGGGACATGGGAACGCCTTGGTACCGTCCTACCCGAATTAACCACGGCGTATCCGGTGGAGAAAGTGGTTGGAGGGCCACATCTAAAAAGTGGAGGAAATATTTCCCTGATACAATTGGATCGGTTGTCGATGTGGGTCCAGGTAGTCCGACGGGAGTAATTTCAGGCATCAACGCCAAATTCCCAACTCAATATAGGGATGCAATTTTTCTTTGTGACTGGACATTCGCTACAATCTATTCTCTTCACTTAACCCCTGAAGGTTCTTCCTACAGTGGAGAAACTCGTACCTTTTTGACCAATTTGAATGGCTCCCTCCCCCTTACCGACGTCGATGTAGGCCCAGATGGTCACATGTATTTCTGCGTAGGAGGAAGGAAGGGACAGTCCTACCTCTACCGCATTCGATATACTGGAAGCGACTCTACTACGCTCTCCAAATTAGACACTACAAGCGAGCATGCGAAAGCAAGAAAAACCCGCCATATGCTCGAGTCCTTTCATGGGGGTCCCAACCCCAAAGCTGTTGAAACGGCATGGCCTTATTTAAAAAGCAAAGACTATCACCTTCGCTATGCAGCTCGTATCGCGATTGAGTGGCAACACCCAAAAAGCTGGGCAAGTAAAGCTTACGATGAAAGTAATGACCTTGCCGCAATTCATGCACTTTTGGGTCTGGCTCGTTGTGACCAACCAGAAAGTATGCAAGCCAGTATCAATCGTCTGCTACAGGTAAATTTCTCGAAGCTAAATAAAACAGATAAGCTTGCACTTCTCCGGACTTACTCAGTGATCATGAGCCGAGCTGGGATACCAAGCCAATCTCAAATTAATGCCATTGGTAAGCAGCTTGATATGCACTTCCCTGCAAATGACGATAACTTGAATGAGGAATTATGCCGACTGTTGTGTCATCTCCAGCATCCTTCAGTTGTGAGCAAAACTATTGCTTTAATGAAGACAACGAAAGCAGTAGCTCCCGACTTCGATCCCGAGGTGATGAAGCGGGGAAGTAACTACGGTAAAAAAATCCTCAGCACCATGGACAAAAGTGTGGCTCCTAATATTTTAAACATCCACTTTCTTTTCTGCCTCAAAGATGTATCAACAGGTTGGACCATGGAAGAACGGAAATCTTACCTTGGCGAACTGAAGGAATTACTCACAAAGAAAGGCGGACATTACTTCTCAGGCTATTTACAAAAAATTCGGGAGTCCGCCATCGCTAATGTTCCTGAAAAGGACAGGTTAGCCCTTCAGTATTTAACTGGAGAAATTAAAGGTATCGACCTTGCAAAGCTTCCCCGTGCAAAAGGCCCTGGAGTCGCATGGACGGTTGATTCTGCTCTCAACACGTTAAACGAGGAACCACTTGCTGGACGTAGTCATGCAAACGGGAAAAAAATGTTTTCCGCCGGGCTTTGCATCGCCTGCCATCGCTTTGGTAATGAAGGAGGTGGAGTGGGTCCCGATCTTACCCACCTAGCCAAACGGAGTGACTACAAATCCATGCTCGAATCTACCATTCACCCCAACATGGTGGTATCCAATCAATTTGAACAGCATGAGCTTACCATGAAGGATGGTTCTCTTGTAATCGGAAAAATTGTTTCCGAAGAAAAAGACCACTATTCCTTGGTGCAATCTGGTCTCCAACCACTGAACCTTACCAAATTTGAGAAATCCAAAGTGGCATCCAAAAAGGGGTCGAAAATTTCGATGATGCCAGGTGGATTAATTAATTCAATGAACGCCAATGAGTTAAAGGATTTGATCGCCTATTTTGTATCCGCGGGTGATCCCAAACATAAGGTCTTCCGGTCCACAAAGAAATTAGCAATTGAACTTATCAATGCAGTATATGGACAAGAGGGAAACCCCGAAAAACAAATAGGTGTAAAATCCATTATACAAAATAAAATTAATCAAATGGAGTATGAGTTCGTGATGAACAACGAAGTTGCCGGAAAAGACCCGGCAAACGGAGTAGTTAAGATATTGGAACTTACCTACAAGCTTGATGGAAAAACTCACACCAAAAAAGTTCGCGAGAATCAAAGCCTTTCCTTCTTCGAATAATTAATCAACTTAAACAAACTCATTGATAATTTTAATGTTCACATGAATGTAATTGAAGCCATCTCATCCCGACGATCCGTCAAAAATTTCGACCCAAACCATGAAATTCCTGATAGTGATTTAAAGGAACTTATTCGACTAACCAAGCTTGCTCCTTCCTCATTCAATATTCAAAACTATCGATTATTGGTTGTACGGGATAAAGAACTTCGAAAACAAATTAGGAGCTTCGCCTGGGACCAACCTCATGTTACTGATGCAAGCGTGTTATTTATCATCTGTGCAGATCTTCAGTCTCACGAAGAAGATCCGTCCACTTTTTGGTCTCATGCCCCGCAGGAAGTCCAGGATATGCTGGGACCGATGATTCGATCTTTTTACGAAGGTAATGAACAACTTATTCGGGACGAAGCAATCCGTTCATCCGCTCTTGCGGGCATGACCCTTATGCTCTCTGCAAAAGGTCTTGGCTATGACAGTTGCCCGATGGTCGGATTCGATGCTGATAAAGTTTCCAAATTAATTAATTTACCACAAAACTATATTCTTAGCTTTATGGTTCCGGTAGGAAAACAAACAAAAACAGGCTGGGAACGAGGTGAGCGGTTGCCCGATGAAAAAGTGGTAGCTTACGATCGCTTCTAAGTTTTTTAGCCTAACAGTTCTAAGCGTTTCTCCATAACCAACAGAATTGGTACTGTTGGTTAGACGAATTATTACCTCTTTAAAGGTTTTTAGTTTTGTGATTTTGGCTAGAAAATATTGAATTGTAAGCTTAACCATAAATATACTCCAGTTTTACACATGAAGAAAGTTAACTTCTCCCTTCTAGCCCTAATCATCCCATTTTTTCTATCTTTTGGAAAATACAGCATTCCGCCTGTACAAGCATCGGTAAAGGATGCATCCACTGCTTTGAATGTTCCCCCTGGCTTTGAAGTAGACCTAATTTACGAAGTTGATAGGAAAAAATTTGGCTCTTGGATCTCCATGGCCTTTGATAAAAAGGGGCGACTCACGGTTTCAGATCAGCAAAAGGCAGGGACTTTCCTTGTGGAAATCCCCAAGCCAGGACAAAAATTCGACGAAACAAAGATTAAGAAACTCAGTGTTGAATCTTCAGTCTATGGTATGCTTTACGCCTTTGATCATCTTTACATGATGGGGAATCGGAAATTAACCCGAGCCAAGGTTTTGCCAGACGGTAGTCTTGGACCAGTAGAATTCATGGCTGAAATGGCTGGCGGTGGCGAACATGGACCCCACTCGATCATTATTTCACCCGATGGAAAAAGTATTTATGTTATCGCAGGAAACGCAACCAAGCCTCCAGAATTTATCAATTCAAGAATCCCCACTAATTGGAAAGATGATGTGCTCCTTGAAAATTATGCTTATGGACATATGGCACAGGGCAAAGCACCTGGTGGATGGGTCATGAAAATGAGCCCAGATGGAAAAAATCGGGAAATAATAACCATGGGATTTCGAAACCCATGTGATTTTGCATTGAATCGGGACGGTGAACTATTCGTTTATGATGCCGATATGGAATATGATATAGGTTCCCCATGGTATCGACCGACTCGAATTAATCATGGCATATCCGGGGGTGACAGTGGGTGGCGGGCTACTTCCAAAAAATGGAGAGACTACTTTCCTGATACGGTGGGTTCAGTAGTTGATGTAGGGCCTGGTTCACCCACTGGAGTAATCGCAGGAATCAATGCTAATTTCCCCACGCATTATCGGGATGCACTCTTTATTTGTGATTGGACATTCGCGACGATGTATTCCATCCACCTTAAACCGAGCGGATCAACTTATATCGGTGAGAAAAGGGAATTTGTATCTAATTCAGACGGATCACTTGCACTTACAGATGTGGTGATTGGACCGGACGGTAATATGTACTTTTGCGTGGGAGGACGGGGTGGTCAATCCTACCTCTATCGTATTACCTACACAGGTTCCGAATCTACCGAGCTATCCCAGCTCGATACCACAAGCAAACATGCCAAAGCCCGAGCGACCCGTCGCAAACTGGAATCATTTCATGGTAGTGCCAATAAGGAAGCATTAGCAGTTGCATGGCCTCACCTCGGAAGCGAAGATTATCATATCCGCTACGCGGCTCGTATTGCAATCGAGTGGCAAAGTCCGAAATCGTGGGCACAGAAAGCTTATTCCGAAAAGAATGATGTAGCCGCAATCCACGCATTACTAGGTTTGGCTCGCTCCGATTATGAAGGCAGTCTCAAGCCCAGTGTTGAACGTCTCCTCAAAATAGATTTCAAGGAATTAGACAAAAGCGGGCAACTTGCCTTACTCCGAACATATTCAGTTATAATGAGCCGAGCCGGCATGCCTGAAAGAATCCAAGCCCACGCGATTGGAGAACAGTTGGATCTATTTTTCCCATCCAATGACAACAATTTGAATGAAGAACTTTGCCGAGTACTTTGTTACCTCGATCATCCTTCAGTGGTTCGAAAAACAGTAGCATTAATGAAAACAACCAAGGCAAAGATTCCTAATTTTGATACCGATATCATGAAGCGTAATAAGCATTATGGTAGCCGGATTCTCAGCACAATGGATGCGGATGCTACTCCCAACATTCTCAACATTCATTTACTATTTTGCTTAAAGGGTGTGCAGGTTGGATGGACCATGGAAGATCGAAAGGCGTACCTCGGTGAGTTACAAAACCTCATGACTAAAAAGGGAGGTAACATGTTTACTGGCTATATTCAAAAAATCCGGGAATCTGCTATTGCTTCAGTTCCAGATAAAGATCGCATTTCATTACAATATCTCATGGGCGAAGTGAAGAGCGTTGATCTTGCCAAACTACCAAAAGCTAAAGGTCCTGGCGTAGCATGGACGGTCGACTCAGGACTGAAGGTACTCAATGAAGAACCCTTAGCCGGACGAAGTTTTGCTAATGGCCAAAAAATGTTTTCTGCAGGATTGTGTGTAGCTTGTCACAGATTTGGGAATGAAGGAGGGGGCGTCGGTCCGGACCTAACCAATTTGGCCAAGCGCAGCGATTACAAGTCCATTCTCGAATCAACGATTCATCCCAACATGGTTGTCTCGGAACAATTCGAACAGCATGAATTAAAAATGAAAGATGGTTCAATAACAATGGGAAGAGTTGTCACTGAAGAAGATGGCGAGTATGGCCTCGTTCAATCCGGACTTCAGCCACTTAATCTCACTAAAATCAAGAAATCCAAAGTGGCATCAAAAAATGGCTCTTCAATATCAATGATGCCAGGGGGGCTTATTAATTCAATGAATGCAGAAGAGCTTAAAGATTTAATTGCATATTTTGTTTCAGCCGGAGACCGCAAACATAAAGTTTTCCGATCCCTTAAAAAACTCAAAGTTGAACTCATAAGTGCGCTTTATGGAGAGGATGGAAATCCTAAACGCCAAATGGATATTAAAAGTAAAATACAGAAAGAACTCGATCGCATGCAGTATGATTTTAGTATGACCAACAAACTAGCCGGAAAAGATCCAGCAGGTGGAGTCGTAAAAACACTCAACTTAAAATATAAACTGAACGGAAAAACCTACTCCAAAAAAATAAGGGAAAATGGTGCGGTCTCCTTTAATGATTAAACTCGAAGAACTGAGTCATTATTTCCCCCTTTGGTTGATGTTCAAGCCAGCCTGCAGTTTTGCTTTTAAGAATTAAGATTCAAATCTTGCTCCTTTAGTAAAAAAATTTTGCTCCGAAAGATAAATTTCAGCGGTGTTTTCTCGAATAATAATTGGTGATTAGCACTTACTATCAGAACACTTAAAAGTGCTAGCTTCTAAGGAATTTCCTAGAGAAAATTGAAAGACAAAGGAAAGAAATATGACAGCTTTAAATTGGTTTCAGGAATCTTTTGTAAGCAACATTCTCGGTTTCATCAAAATAATCGTATCCTGTTTTCACAAGAAAACTTTCAAATAATGCCCTATCCCCTTCCGGAACTTGCATGCCCACCAATACTCGGCCATATGCCGAACCATGGTTTCGGTAGTGAAAAAGGGAAATATTCCACATCGGATCCATATGCTTAAGAAAATCCACCAATGCTCCCGGCCTTTCTGGAAATTGAAAGCGATATAGTCTTTCATTTTCTATTTGAGAAGACACTCGGCCTCCCACCATGTGACGAACATGTAATTTCGCGACATCGTTATCACTCATGTCTTCCACTACATAACCCCGGCGTACGAGCTGATCGAGCAGTTCTGAACGGTTTGATTCACCATGCGGGAAGCCAACACCAACAAAAACCTGTGCATTCTCAACATTCGCATAGCGATAATTAAACTCGGTAACCATAAGATTACCGAGTGACTCACAAAATCGTAAAAATGCTCCCGGTACTTCAGGAATTCCAACGGATAGTAACATCTCTCTTTTCGCTCCAATCTCTGTTCTTTCTGCGATATGCTGAAGGCGGTCAAAATTCATATTTGCCCCACAATTTACCACCACGAATTTTTTATTTTCTACTGGATTAGATTGAAGATATTTTTTCATTCCCGCAACCCCCAGTGCACCCGCTGGTTCCTGGATAGTTCGATTTTCATCGTAAATATCTTTGATTGCGGCACAGATTTCATCAATTGAAACTGTGATTACCTCATCAACCTGGTCTTTAATTAATTCGAAAGGTAATTTTCCAATCTGTTTCACTGCAACTCCGTCCGCGAAAATTCCTACACTATCTAGAACTACTCGCTTGCCGGCTTTCATTGCAGCCTTTAGGCAAGATGACTCTTCCGACTCAATCCCGATTACCTTAATTTTTGGATACAACTCCTTAATATAAGTTACAATTCCAGCAAGAAGCCCTCCCCCTCCCACTGCCACAAAAATTGCCTCTATTGTATCTCCCATTTGGGAGATGATTTCCTTGGCAATGGTACCCTGCCCGGCAATGACATCTGGGTCATCGAAGGGATGAATAAATTCGTAGCCCTCCTCCTCGGCTAGTCTAAGGGAGAGTTTGAGGGCATCATCATAATTATCTCCGTGAAGAACAACCTCAGCACCCAGAGTTTTGACTGCCTGCACTTTAATCTCGGGGGTGGTCACTGGCATAATAATGAGTGCCTTGATACCGAGTTCCCTTGAACCTAAGGCAACACCCTGGGCATGATTTCCCGCGGAGGCAGTAATTACACCCTTTTGTCTTTGATTAGCGGAGAGTAGATTTAACTTGTGAAAAGCTCCTCTTATCTTAAATGAAAAAACGGGTTGTAAGTCTTCACGCTTGAAAAAGATCTTGTTTTTCAAGCGAGCAGAAAGTGAATCCGCACATTCAATTGGACTGCAAACCGCCAATTCATAAATACTTGTTGTTTCGATACCATTTAGAATATCTCTCTTTAAATCACTTAACTGTACGCTCATTTATGGATCTTATATACCCTTTTGAAGTTTAGAGAAAACCTAAACATAGTAGTGAAAATGAATGATTAACTTACTGCACACAACATTGAACATGCCGGTTGAGTATTCCAATTTTATTTCATGGAATTCAACCACATGTTCCTAGAGCCAATACCTCACCATAGAGAGAATTTCATGAAAATTAAAACATATTTAAAAAAGAAAGTTAATTTACACCTCTTACGCAACCAAAGCGGGTATTATTGGCAAAAGACAGAAATTTGAAATGCTTGTGGGGAGCGGACCTACAACCTAAACAATAATTCCAGCGGAAAAGAAAAGGGCCTACCTATCTCCAATTATCGCTTCAATTTAATATAAAAAAAGACAAGTAAAAGGACACTTGCAGCAAGACCAACCAATGGCGTTTCAATCCCACTTACGAACCGTTCCTCCCAAATAATTTGGGTCTGTGTACCGAGCTCAGGCATACCATCAACAATGGGAACCTCCTTTTTCTCTTCTACACTGGTTACCCAAAAAGCAAAGCGGTATCCATCCTGAACCCACACCCACAAAGATAAAGTAAGTGGTAATAGACAGAAAATTACTTTTCTTAAATTCATAAAAAATATAATAAATCAAAAGACATAACTACTTAAAATAACGAAGGTCAGCCTAATCTAAGAATACGGCAACTTGGAAAAGTTGCCAATATATGATGTCTAATAGACAACAGGTTTTAAACTTAATAGCGATATATTTTGATTACTTTTCGTGACTTCTTTTGAATTAATTAGTTAATTAAAACCAATATTCTCAGTCCTCAAGTAAATGTTTTATTTGGTTTTTCCAAACCATATGAAAAGAAATCAAGCCCAACGGAATTTCACCAATATCTTTGGCATTTACTGTGTAAGCGGAACTCTGAATACCAATTAGCTTTCCATCTTTAAGAATAGCACTACCACTAGACCCAATTCGATAATAACCTTTCGCTAAATATTGAAGACCGCTTGAAGTCTGAGCAACTCCTACAACTTCAATTGGATTAATAAGAAAAAAAGGATCGGCTGGCTTGTGCGGAAAGTTGTAATGGCATAGGTGAAATGTATCACCAATTTCAATTTCGGGTTTTACACTGGAATAGAAATCCACCATTGGGAAGTTTTCTTCGTTATTAGATTTTATTTTAAACAATGCCAAATCCCGACCTTCTAAAAATCGAGATTGATCAAACCGAAGAAGTTGAGCGTGATAATAGTTCTCTTTATAAAGAGCATTCTCCCGGTCGGAAAAAGAAGTTGAGTGTAAGTGCACCTCACCTTCGGGAAGATTTTCTCCGTTTCCCCGAAAACTGATTCTGAAATTTTCTGAATAATTCCCCTCTGCTGGGATCCATGCGATATGTGCAGCAGAAAGAACATGTCCTTTGGGGGACACAACAACACCCTGCCCACGACTTTTGACTTTTTTGCCGCTAGCCTCAACCACTACAAAGGGTTTAGGTTCCATGGAGGCAAGGAATCGAAATTTCGACAAATCGTCATTAGCATTCATTGCCCCAGCAAACAAACATACATTCAAAACCAAAAGACCAAAGTAAAAAGATTTAAGTCTTTGGGTAAAAATCATAAAAAAATTTTAAGACCAATAAGAAGGCTTTGACTTTTTTTCTACAGAAACTTTTGACTCTTCTTTATGAACCTTCAAAGGTTTTATACAAATCCTATATATCCCAAAAGAACATATGCTGGTACAGAGAAGTATAATCAGGCAGGAACCCCAGTCTTCCCTTGCTAATATCATGCCAAAGAAGTAATCCATATCATTTCCAGTCTCGTATGAAAAAGATCCTCTTGAAGTAAGAAAGAAAGAGGAAAGCAAAAAAATGGAAATATTTATCAAAACGATTCCCTGAATTATTCTTATGCGCTCTTCCTTTTTCATGATTGAAGAGTAAAACTAAATCCAAATTCATTAAAGAATATTTTGATTGCTCCTCGCATTATATTTTAAAGAGAAAATTTCTTCATAGGAATACATTTAAGCTTTTTATTTAGATATTCATTCAGGAAGCAAAAAACCAATAAAAAACGCACTCTCATTTCGAAAAGTGCGTTTTGAAGTCCGACTTTCGCCGAACCAAGAATTAAAAAAGTTATTTATTCGATATTAGCTCCAACCACAGATGCCATTTGCATCATGTTAATGGTTTCGCCTTCTTTTAAATTTCTTAAATCCGTTACCTTGCCAGACTTACTGGTTGCATTTGTGTTCTTAAATACTGTGAGAAGCTTAGCGTCGGCAACAATGAACTTTCCTGCATTTTCTGGTTGTCCGTTCTCTGTCTTCGTTTGAAGTTTATTCGATTTAATATATTCCCAAAGTTTTTGGGTGATTTCAGTCCTAGGAAGTTCAGTCGCTCCTAAAAATGCTGCTAGATCACTCTTTAATTTAACTGGTTTACTCAATCCTTTTGCTTCTGCCATTTTGATTCCTTATTTGTTATAATTGTTTTGTCGTTAAAATCTAGATGTCTAAATAAAATGTACATCCAATGCACGAATACTGATCTCTTTTAGTACAAAGACAATCTAATTTAAGTCATTGTGAACAACTAAAACAATCCTAATATTCTGGACTGATAATCTTTGTTTACAAAAGCTTAGGGTAATCCCAAAGGAAACACCCCAAACCATCATGAGCAAATAACTCACTCAACATAAAAAAGCGGAAACATAGGAATTCAGTCTCAGTATTTAATCAACCTATATAATTAATTCGATTCGAGACTAATTAATTTAAAAAATACAGTTCATGCATTGTTTTTCTGAGCGACAAAACTTTTTACTTCAAGCAATCAAAATTAATACATATTGTTTTTACAAATTCCTTTACCTGGGCCGGTTAAGTTGAAATTTAGATAAAACCTTCCGCCAGTTCGCATATACATAGTAAGTCGTGCTCTTTCCTTCTCTGATCAGTTTCGCTTCCGAGCAAGTGTAACAGATCATCAAATGTTTTTTTGCTCCTTCTGAGTTCCACATAATCGCATAGTCGGGATGAAATGGTCCGCAATCCTTTGGTGGCTCACTGGATCCGGGCATGTGAAAACCACTCTCGTCCAAAAGCAAGTTCATTAAATCACCATGGCTTTCTCCGCTTGCCTTGACCTTAGGCTGGTAAAACCAATGACCATCAATTTCCATGACATCTTTCCTATTCTTTTCCTTCTCAAAATATGAATTTTCGCGCATAGGATGTGGTAAACCCTCATACACAAAAAGTTCGTCGGTCTTTTGGGGGGATCGGAAAACCGATTCCTGACAACTTGTAAAAAAAGAAAGAATTAAGACAGGTAGAAGTAGGACTTTTATATGCTTCTGAGAAACTGGCATTCTAGTTCAAAGATGTAACCTTGATGTTTCGAAACCAAACGGGTTGCCCATGATATTGTAGTCCAAGATGACCAGTTCGTGGAAGATCCTTTAATGCAGTCTTAAACTTATTTTTAGAACCGTCTGGGTTTTTATTGGGTTCTTTCCAGTCATCAATTTTAATATCAATTACTTTTTTCCCATTCACTTTTGCCATAACACTGGGTCCCTTGCATGTCAGCTCCATTTTATTCCATTCCCCATCTGGTTTACCAGCGGCAACAATTGGTTCTTTTGCATCGTAAAGAGATCCAACAATGTGTTTCCCACTGTATAAACCGGGAGATGCAATCTGAATTTCAAATCCACCCTGTACCGCATTCTTAGGATCTGTGCGGAAAAACAATCCACTGTTCGCTTTTTCCGAAGTCTTATATTCCAGGGAAATGGTAAAGTCGCTAAATTTACCCTTTGACCAAATTATTCCACCCGGTGTTTCGGAGGGAGTAAGCATCCCATTTTTAAGAGTCCAATTTTTATTCAGACTAATCTGCTTGGGAGATAGTAAATTAATTGCTTTGCCACCGAAAAGTGAAAAACTAGAGAAACCTAATAATAGAATGATAGGAAGAACGAGTAATTTTTGTTTTTTCATAAGTATTTTAGTAAATGTATAATCTAGTTAACTGTCTATAAACATATCAAAATCTATCCAAAATCATATTCCTCTTAGTTAGTCGAATGCTGAATTATAAATTCAATCAATTCC
>Ga0209715_1001844_pt1 | contig 16884 bp, 15 predicted proteins | sample COGITO_mtgs_1205_2_FD_184809 | JGI IMG/M metagenome (GOLD analysis project Ga0209715, IMG submission 184809) | Pelagic marine microbial communities from North Sea - COGITO_mtgs_120503 (SPAdes) (version 2) | ecosystem: Environmental > Aquatic > Marine > Epipelagic ...
CGCATTTCAATGAAACGTTGCACCTTCTAACTATCGGCGAAAGTACCATTGCAGGCGTGGGTGTCGAATACCATCAAAATGGCTTTACAGGTGCATTGGCAGAAACTCTTTCTAAGAAATTAAAACGAAATGTACAATGGAAGGTATATGCAAAAAGTGGCTACACTGTAAAACACGTATGCACAAAAATAATTCCCAAAATTAAAGAACGTTCTTTTGATATGATTGTTATTGGTATGGGAGGAAATGACGCGTTTACATTAAATTCTCCTAAGAAGTGGATTTTAGACATAGACCGTCTTGTGAATTTACTACAAAACAACTACCCAGCAACCCCAATTTTTTTCACCAACATGCCCCCTATCAAAGAGTTTCCTGCTTTTACAAAAAGTATACGATTTGTGATCGGTAATTTGGTAGAAATCTTAGGACAAGAATTGCACAGCTTCACAAAAAACAAAGAGGCTGTTTTTTATTGTAACGAGATGATCAGCCTAAAAAAATGGAATGAAAAAAATTCGTTAGAATCCAATAACGCTTCCATTTATTTCAGTGATGGTATGCACCCCTCTGAATTGACCTATCGTATTTGGGGAGAAGAAATGGGCGAATTTATTTATGAGAAATTTGTTAGAAAAGAGCGCAAACAAAAAATCCCAAGCTAAAAGCTTGGGATTTACAATTTAAATTGTTTTGTCTATTGATCTATTGACCCTAAAACACGTTTCATAAAGGCATTTAATGCTTCTTTTTTAGAAACGCCTTCCTTGATCATTTTATCTACTTCAATGGCCCCATATAAATTAGAAATTAATTCTCCAATTACATCCAGTTCTTCGTCTTTTAAAGAGGCAACTTCTGTAATCGATTCTAAGGTTTCTATGGCTTCCAGCACATAATCTTGATCGTTTTCTTCGATAAAAGTAGTCAAATGCTTTATAATAGGTAGTTTCATAATTAAATCACTTCGTTTACCAAGTCTTTTAAAACTTCAAACTTATTTGTTTGCGTTTGATTGATCATTTTTCCATCGACAAAAGCTGCAAATGTTGGCAAATTACTGACATCTGCTAATTTTCTACTCTCAGGAAATTTTTCAGCATCTGCAATCACAAAAACCACCGCTTCATTTTCTGAAGAAAGCTTTTTGAATTTCGGCTTCATTATTCTACAATTCCCACACCATCCCGCAGAATATTGAACAACAACCGTTTTATTACCTGCTACTATTTCAGCTAAATTATCTTGACTTAGTTCTTGCACCATGATTGATTATGAATTAATGAGAAGCTAAATATGCTGCAGTTCCTTTTGCATTTGGAGACATGGCATCTTTCCCTTCTTCCCAGTTTGCAGGACATACCTCACCGTTTGTTTGTACATGCGAATACGCATCGATCAATCGTAAAAACTCATTTACATTTCTACCAACTGGCATGTGATTGATTCCTTCATGAAACACAGTTCCTTCTTCGTCAATTAAATAGGTTGCTCTATAAGTCACATTGTCTCCTTCTACTTGCACAGATCCTGTTGCTTCGTCATAAGTTTCATTCGTAATGTCTAAAATTCCTAAAATAGAGGATAAGTTTCGGTTGCTATCTGCTAAAATTGGATAGGTCACTCCTTCAATACCTCCGTTATCTTTAGAAGTACTCAACCAAGCAAAATGAACTTCTGGAGTATCACAAGAAGCACCAATTACAACGGTATTTCTTTTTTCAAATTCTCCTAAAGCAGCTTGAAAAGCATGTAATTCTGTAGGACACACAAAGGTAAAATCTTTTGGATACCAGAACAATAACACCTTCTTTTTGTTTTGAATTGCCTCTTCCAATACATTTACTTTAAATGTATCTCCCATTTCATTCATTGCGTCTACACTTAAATTTGGGAATTTTTTTCCAACTGCTGTTGCCATTGTTTATTTATTTTTTATTAATAATTATTTTCTAGTACAAAGATACATAAGGTCTAAGTCTGAACGATAGAAAGTTAATGCGAACTTTTTATATTTGCATCAAGTTTTTTTATAGCATCAAAGAGGAGTTCTAATTGCTTTCTTTTGTAGGGTGGGTTTTGATTAAGGGAAGGATAACGTTTAGGCTAAAAATCATAGCTGTCCCAAAGGGCAGCTATGATTTTTTAGCCATTGTTGTATGGCGTTTTTATTCCATTAATATTGTTCTAAATTCTTCAATTTTCACTTCAAAATAAGCAGTTTTCATATATTTTTCTGCAAAATAACAGCTTTCAGGAAGTCTAAATCTTAAAACATTATTTCCGTCAGTAGTTTGTGAATTAATCACTAAACAAGATTCTGAATAACTCGGTTTTTCAATTGTTTTAGTGATTTTTGCCAAAAGATTTTCTTCATTATATAAATGTTCTCCTCCCAAAATTTTATATCTGTCAGAAATATGTCCATTCATTTTACTGGTCAACTTGATATTTTCTCCAGACTTTAAAGCAACTTTAGATTTCATATTTTCGTATTCTTCTGTTGTTAGGATAAAGAAATATGTTCTTTTATCTGCTTCCCAATCTTCTCTAATACTTTTGTATTTATATTCTCCACCTAATCTTTCGTAAAGGAATACATAGTATTTTTTGTCGTTTTGATTTATGGTTCGGAATTGTAACCATTTAAAATTCTGTGAAATGTGACTTACCCAATAAGAAGGACATTCTCTGTCATCAATCACATTTTTATTTTCAACCCATTTTCCTGTCTTTTCATTTTGTTCCCAACCTGTCGCTTTAGTCAATTTTTGAGATTCGGAAGCAAATTCCACAGTTACTTTATTTTCTCTACTTTGAGAGTTTACATTTAAAACTGTTGCTGTAATCAATACAGCTGTTAGAAGTACATTTTTTAATTTCATATTGTTATTTCGTTTTTTGGTTAAATGACATACAACAGTCTCGGCTATGAGTAGTTGCGAATTTTTACACACTAACTTTTCGGTATAACACAGACCTTTTTTATATATTCTTACTTTGGTTTTATCACTTTAACCGCTATTTCTTATTCACATTTTTGGGCAATCGTACTTTTTCATTTCTATTCTGTACATTTTTATTATTATTTATAATCAAATTATTGCTTCATTTTGTCAAAATGCAGTTTGTCATTTTCACGTATTAGATCCATCAAATATTTTGCAGATTGGTGAATTTCTTGTGGGTTTTTTGAGTCATTAATAGAATGGGATAAAATATTACAGACCTTTAATAATATACCAAGTTCGGTTTTTTTTGAATTCTTTTTAATGTTTAGGTCATTTATAATCCTGTCTTGTCGTGAGCTTGTTAAGTTCAAATCTTTACCAATTTTAAAACTATACCATTCTTCAAAAATCCTTCTCATTACATTTGGATAGTGATAAATTTGGCATTCTGTCTTTATATCCTCATCACTTTTTTCTGAAAATTTAAAGATTTCTTTGAAAAGATATTTGTATGGTTTTTCAAGATTCTTAGATTTTACCAAAGTGCTTTTTCCATTATTTTTATTGATTTCAAATGTTGCATAATTTGATTTAATATCATTACCGTTCTTATCTTTTTTATCTTTCCAAGCTCTTTTACCATATGACAAATTACAGTAGTCGTTCCAAGAATGAGTCATTACAAAGATTTGTTGATTTGGGAGCTCCAAAAGGTGTTTCATAAGTTCCAAAATGTAAAACTTATTTGAATCATCCATACTTGAAATTGGGTCATCTACTATGATAAGTTCAATTTCTGGTTTTACTTGCTGTTGCTTGTTGTCAGAAAATAGCTCATAAAAGAAAAACAATAAGGCTAAAAGATTTTTTTCTCCCTCACTTATATCTTTTATTGTAAGTGTAGCATTTTCGTTGGTACTTTTAATAATGTAATTTTTGTTATCAGTATCTAGTTCAACTTTTAATGAAATATTTATGTCATTGAGAATTTGAGAAACAAAATCAGTAAAATCTTTTGTAAGACTTTTTTGTTGCTTTAAAGCTTGAATTTCTTGTTGCTTGTTCTTGTTGTTCTCTTTATTTTCTTCAACCTCAACTTGCTTATCCTTAACTTCCTTAAACTTATTGTTTATCGTGGTTGATTTTAGTATTTCCAAGCCTATTGCACCTTTTACTAGAGTGGTCAGATTGTTTTGTTTATTTCTTAACTCTTGTAATTGTTCGTTTTTATTCTTGGAGATACTTGATATTGATTCTTTAATCACTTTTAAAGTTTCAGCTAAGAGTTCAAAGTCAAAATTTTCTTGAATTTCAATTTTATCAATTTTCGATTGACAAGAATCTGTAAGAGATTCAATAGCTCTTTTCTTTGCAGAAATTGCAGTAAAATATTGCTCAATTTCAGTTCCAATGTTGGTAGAATACATTTTGGTTTCTTTCTCAATAACTCTAATATCATCTAAAAGGCTTTGAAGCTGTTCTCTTAGTAGTTTTAGTTTTTTGGTCGCCTTATGTTTTTTGTTTTCTTTATAGTGGGTAAGCTTTAATTTTAGAGCTGAATAATTTAATTCGTTATTACAAAATTTACAAGCATCATCCTCTTGGTGGATATTTAAACCTGATTCAATCCATTGTACAACCTCAAATTCTGGGATAGAAATATCTTCTCCAAAATTTTCTATAAATATTGCTTTTACCCCTTTGATTAAATCTAGTTCAATTATTGAAAAGTCTAATGATCTTAAATTTTCATTTTGTGCAATTTGTTTCTCAATTGCATCGTCACCATAAATCTTTATCAGTTTTTCTTTATCAGCTTCAATTTTTTCGGCATTTTCAAAATCCTTTTTATAAAGTTCAATTACTCGCTCAACAAGTTCCTCTTTGGACTTTCTTTGAATATTTGCTTTGCCCTTACGTATATTGTGAATTTTATCTACTTCATCCCTAATTTCTTTACATAATTTGGAAACACTATTTTCTAGTTTTTCAATTTCCTCTTGACTAATTATTAGTTTTTCTAATTTATTTATCTTCTTTTCTATATCAACTCCACTTTTGCCAAAACTTGCTTCTACGCCTTTTATTTTACCATCAGTATTTTCAAGTAACAATGAATTAGAAATGTAATCTCTATCGAAGAATCTAAGGTTTTTATAATTTTTGTTTGAGTCATTCAAAAACTCGTTTTTAACTCCAATTGCAAGTGAGCTTTTTCCTTTACCATTGTAACCAAAAAAAATGTTTTTTGAACGAAATAGTAATTCATTCGGATTTGTGAAACTATCAAAAGATTTATGTGTGAAGCTGTTTAGTTTAGTTATCATTTTATAAAATCCATTTCGATGATAGTTTGTCAGAGCATTGGTAAAAATAGAATTCTTTTGTTTTTTTAGCTTTGGCTTTTGTGTCGGAAAAAAATAAGAGAGCTGTTTGTGTGGTTTTATTTTTATTAAAATGTTCAATTTTAAAACGTTTTCCACAATATACACACCGGCTTATATAAAAAATAACCCTCCACTTTAGAGCTTTCTGTTTCCTATATAACAAGAACTTTTGTTCTCATTCATCATTAAAAGTACGTATGAAAAACAGTGAATGGAAGTAAAAAATCTGTATTTAGATAAAATGGGGTTTTTATGAGGTAAATAAGAACATCGGACTTTTATGTATGCTCTGTATGAAGTTATAACTGATTCTCTTTTGCAAGTTTTTTTAACGGCTAAAAAGAGCGTTGTTAGCGTTTCTAAAAAGACCTGTGTTGAGCTCAGTGTCTCTGAACATTGCAAAGTATTCCTCTAATTGAAAGCCTTCATAAATCTCTTGTTTAATTCTATTAGGGTGTGCTGTATAATTCTGGTAGTTGATTTGTTTAAGGCAGTTTTTACAGACTTTGAGAGGTTCTATTAGGTCTTTTTTGACAATAACATTGTTGTCAAGTAGGTTTATTTTAAATTGCCCATCAGTGCGTAATGAGACTACGTATCTTGAATTCCGTCTGTTTTGAAATGCTATACTTATTGTATTGCACTTTCTTAAATGAAACTTGTAACCTCTTGAATGATATTTGGAATACTGGTCTCGGATATAAACAATGACTTTTCGACCTTTATATTCGAAAACTCCATCTCTGGTTTTGATTTCGTTTAAGTCAATTTCGACTTCACCTGTTTTGAGTAATTCGGCAAGCTTAGAGTCATCTATTCCTTCCCATAAATTTGGTGTTTCAATTCGTTTCAAATCTGCTCCCATTTCTTTCAGGAGCGAGTTTAATTTTTCAAATTGGTAGAAATCAATCAACTTCATTACTCGCCAAGAATTTTTGCAATACGTTTTTCTGCATTTGTTTTAACTCTAAATTCCACTCTCCTAGAAAGTCGACGGTTTTGATTACCGTCCTTATCAATTATTAGCTTACTAGAACTTAAACCGTTTGCAGTAACATTTGATCTAATCCACTTGCTCAACTCACTATCTTTCTCATTGGATAAAACAAAGTCAAGAACGTTTCTTGTGCGGTCCTGAGAAAGTTCCATATTATATATATATGCACGGTCTTCAGTAGTTTCCGCTCGCCAATAACTAGAAGTATGACCTTCTATTCTTATTTCGTCAATATCATTTCGGTATTCATCTTGATGAAGAATTGTTATGAATCTTGGGAAAAAGTCTGCAAGGATTATTTTGAAATCAGGCTTTAAATTAGCAATGCCCATATCGAAAAGGATTTCAGGTGATTTAAAACGAACACTAAGATTGGTTTTATCAATTTCAGCGTTCCATTTTTTTAAATCTTCATCAAATTCATTACTAAGGTCTTTGTAGAGTTCATTTTGAAGCTTATTATACGTTATCGCAACTTCTTCAATTTTCTCTTTCTCTAAATAAACCTTTAACATATAACTAATAGCAATGAGCAGGAACACCATCATGAGTACAGACATTAAATCTGAAATTGGCAGCCATTGACTCTCTCCCTCTTGCTTATTTGAAAAATTATCCATGTTAGTTTATTCTATTTGCTATTTCAAGAATTTTTTTCAGTTTTTTAGTTAGAGGTTTGTAATCATCTACAAAATGCTTAGAAAGACTAGTAAGGTTACTACCTAGACTTTTGAGTGACTTGTTCAATTCTTGACCAAGCTCTTTGTCTAGTTCCCTGATTCTATTGGCATTGTCAGTAATCATTTTCTCAATATTTGCTTTGTAACTCTCCATTAACTGTTGTTGTGTTGTGGAAAAAGAATCATAATTTGACTGTATATGATCTAATGAATCATGGACATATTTATTTGAAGTCTCAGTAAGCGAATTCATGTTTTGTTCTATAATTGGATAAGAGTCTTTTGCTTTTTGCCCCAATTCAGAAAAAGAAGAAACGGTTTGAGAAAAATCTGATACAACCGATTTTAAAATTTTATTTGTTTCATAAATGGTTTTATGACTTTCTGCGGTTGTTTTTAATGTTTTATCTATTCCTTCAATATTGGAGGCAATAGAAGTGAATTTATCAGTTAACATTTCAACATGTTCTTTATGGGCTTTTTGCCATTCGAGCATTGCACCCACAGCTGTATTCAATTGCTTGAAGTTTTCTCCAAACTGCTCATTAATTATTGTATTAAAGTCATGCATCACTTTGTTTAAAGCATCAATGAGACTTTGCGTATTGTCCGCAACCATTTTTTCAGCAAAGTCCTCAAATGATTTATTCATCTTATCAAAACCGTCTGAATTGGTCGTTCTGATTTTTTGAAGTTGGGTAACCATAGTGGATTCTCCATCTCCTGAGATTGAATTTGCAACTCGATTAAGTGATTCCACCATTTGCTCGGCCAAATCATCTGATTTTTTACCTATTACTTCTTCTATAAAACCATAAATACTTGGTTTAATCCTCAATATGAGATTTGCTAATAATCCTGCAATAGAAGTTACAAATGCAGTCTGAAGTCCGTTTATTAACTTAGGAATACTTGCGGTAATATCTTCAGGGTTAAAATTTAGCAGACCAATAAAAACTCCGAAAAAAGTTCCAAAAATACCAATAGTAATTGTTAAGCTAGCGATGTGTCCTTTTCCAAACTTCCGTTTTAGGAAAAATGGCGATAATAAAATCACAATCGCTATTATATAGGAGATTGTGTCCATATTTTGATTTAGTGATTCAATCATAGTTTATTGTTCTATTCGTTTTTTTAATGGCCACGAACAAGTTATCATAAAAAATAACCCTCCTATTTACGGATTTCTGTTTCCTGTGTAACAAGAACTTTTATCCTCATTCATCATTAAAAGTACGTATGAAAAACAGTGAATGGAAGTAAAGAATCTGTATTTAGATGAAATGAGGTTTTTATGAGGTAAACAAGAGCATAGTAAACTTATGTATGCTCTGTATGAAGTTATAACTGATTCTCTTTTGCAACTTTTTTATAGCTTCAGAGAAGAGTTTTAATTGCTTTCTTTTATAGGGTAGGTTTTGGTCAAAGTAACCAGTACTTCTCTAGAATAAGCTATCTGGATACTTCTCAATCTCTTTTTCAGCTTGTTCATCTTTAGCTTCCTGTAATTGTTTAATTATAGATTTTGTTTCTCTGAATTGTTGAGCTTCTATAACTTTTATAAAATCAACTTCTTTTTTATATTTCTCATTGATAATTTGTTCGATTTCATCTAATGAAACTCTAAAATATTCCTTTCTGTAATTTACTTTATTGATACGTCTATCATCAAATTCCTTATGTAGTAGATTCTCTAATTCAGGTGCGTTTTCTGAAAATATCATTGCATGCAAATCAAATGTAAAAGGAACAGAAGCATCTCCTAATTCTTTTACTCTATCCATTGGTTCGAGTCTTCTCGTCATTCCAATTTTATAAACATTTTCTCCAAATGAACCAAGATTAGAAATTATGTAAACGTGACCTGATTTCGTTTCTTGCGCCCTTGAAATTGCTCTTTCTTTTGCTTCGTGAGCTTCTTTTAAGTTCTGTTCCAACTGTTTGATTTGAAAATTCAGTTCATCTAATTTTTCTCCGCTTACCAATCCTAAATCCTTTTTTGCACGTTCTAACGCCTTTTGGAAACGCTTTTCTTCCACCTCTGCATCTTTTCTTGCTTTTTCAAATTCTCGTTGTGCTCTTTCTTCTTCTCGTTGTGAGTCTCTAATTGCTTTTGCTTCTTCTTTTTCTTGATATTTTTTATGAGATAATTCATAAATTAAATGAAGTTCATCTAATTTTAGTTTAAGATACCTATCGGTTATAAAAGTGTTGTTAGATTTACCAAGTTTGTTAATTGCTATAAATGCTTTTTTAATTCTTTCTTCGAAGCGTTTAATATTATTCCATCGCACTTTTGAAATTAATGAGTCACATTCGCCATTAAATGCTCTTAAAGTTAAATTAATGTATCGTCTTGTCATTATTTCGCCTTGCTTTCGGCTATTTCCAACAGTCCATTCCGTATTACAAACGCAAGCATTTCCGCCTTTTATTAGTTGTTTTTGCTTTGTAACAATTTGTGTAATTCTTTCTTTATATTTTTCTGAAGTTTCTAAATCAAAAATTGGTTCATAAATTCCAAGTTCAACAAATTCTAAATCGTTTTGGTATAATTTAATATCTTTTTCTAATTCTTTAAAAATTGACTTTGCGATGACAAATTTATCATTCAATTCTATTGAGTTTTCTTGGATTTCGGAAAATTCCTTATTCTTTGATTCAATTTCATTTTCGATTGATATAATTTCGCTAAATCTTTCTAAATCAGAATTCAGTTTTTTATTTTCTTCAATCTTTGTAGAGATTTCGGAGTTTAATTTAGTTTTAGTTTTTTTATATTGATTTAGCATAAGAAATAATGCAATTCCTAAAGCTAAAATTGTGATTATTAATCCTAATGTCATTTTCAGTTCGGGTTTTTCTTGTATTGGTTACAACGTTATTGTATATGGTTTGTTGCGTTTTTTAAGCATCTAATTTCGTAAATAGAAACCGAACCTGCCTGCCGACAGGCAGGCACGAGGATTTTCCTAAGTAGGCTTTTACTAGCAATTTTTTTACACGGTGTTGTGGTTAGTATTTTATTATATTAATTTATTTATTCTATTCTCAAGTTCTTTTAACTTTTTTTCAAGTTCGACAGGAATAAGCTCATTTAATTTACTCATCTCTTTTACGTCTTCAAAAGCTTTCTCATAATTGGCTTTATTCCCTATTTTTTCATCAATTATATGCTGATTTAATTTTTCAAGAGAGACTTTTAGTTTATTGACATATTCTTCATTTAATAAATGTGAGATTACAATGACATCTTTGATGTTTTTTGAAAAAAAATTAGCGAGTTTACCAACATCTTCCATTGACTTGATTTCACTAAGGTCACTTTCTCGATTTGAAATTTCAAACTTAACCGTTTCTAACTTTTGTCTTCTTTTTTGAATAAGGTCGATTTTAGTTTTCTTTAATTCTATTTCATTCTGTTTTGCAGAAATCTTTTGATTAAAAATAGTTTTTATTATTACAATGAGAAGCGATGCGATTGAAGCAATAATTACGACTAAAATTTCAGTTGGTATTTTCATTTTCTTCCTATTTAATGAGTTTTGTTATATTAACCACAACAGTCTCGGCTATGAGTAGTTGCGAATTTTTACACACTAACTTTTCGGTATAACACAGACCTTTTTTATATATTCTTACTTTGGTTTTAGCGATTAAACCGCTATTATTTTTATACATTGTTAGCAGTAACCTTTTTCAGTTCCTATTTAATTTTCCAAATATCCCATTGATTTCGCTTTAATTACATCCATTACTCCCTCATCTTCAATTCCCATAAATTGTTTCAAAACTCCTCTATGATAATATGCTTCAGCTAATTTTTTATTTAATTCAATTGCTTTATTATAATCTAATAAAGCTTGATCTTTTTTGTTTAAAATGTCATTAATAATTCCTCTTTCTAAAACTGCATTTGAGTTTTCACTGTCTGATTCGACAGCTAGATTATGGTCGTTTAAGGAACCTTCGATGTCGTCTAAATAAATTCGAAGTCCTGCTCTTAAACTATATGCTTCACTCATTGTCAAATCCGTAATTTGATTTAATTCAATATATTTAGTTATGTCATTTATACTGCCATTATAATCTTCAATTTTAGTTTTTGCAATACATCTTAACAAGTAATATTCTGAATTTTCTTTATTAATTTTAATTGCAGAATCTAAATCTTTTACTTTATCAATACCTTTTTGCAAAATTGAACGATTATAATAATATAACTCTTCATTTGGGTCAATACTAATTGCCTCATTTAAATCTTCAAGAGCTCCTTTTTTATCATTTAAATTTAATGATTTAATTTCACTACGATTATTATATGAGTCTGCTTTATTTGAAGCATTTAATTCTATACTTTTATTAAAGTCTTCTAATGCTCCATTATAATCTTCTAAATAAAGTTTTGAAAGCCCTCTATACATATAGCTTCCAGTAATACTTGGTAAATATGAAAATGCTTTGTCATAATTTTTTATAGCTTCTTTATAATTTTCATTATTAAATTCGTCTCCAGCAATATCATTATATTTTAAACCTTCATCTAAATTCGTCATTAGTTTTTTCGCAATTTGTAAATCATTAGTTGCTCCTTTAGAGTCATTTAATAATCTTTTGACTTTACTTCTCTCAATAAATGCTAATGCATTATTCATATCTAATTTTATAGAATTGTTTAATAGTGTTAAACCTTTAGAATAATTTTTAGATTCGATTTCTAATTCAGCTTTTTTCAAATATTCTTTCGATTTTTCTTCGTCATCAGCATTAGTAATTTCTTTATTTTCAAAATTATTATTAAAGTTAAATATCTTTCTTAAAAAGTTCATATTTCGTTTTTTAGTTTACTGCCAACGGTCTCGGATATGAAACGTATGAAATTTCGGAGCAGCGTACTTGTCCACCGAGAGAAAGCTTGCTAAGAAACCAAAACTTACGCAAAGTACTGGCCACCCAATGTTTTATAACCATTGTTGGCGGTATGTGATTTTTATTTCCAAAACATTATTACTAGTGCTGCAATGATTACAATTCCAACGATAATTAGAACAGGAATTATCAATTTGGTATCACCTCCTTTCATTTCAATCTCAAATAAACCCGAACCAGTTTTAATCGTTTGTTTCGATTTCACATACATTCCTTGTTTTTGAAGTGCCGATAGTTCTCCCATAATTGTCATTAAGTCATGTTGTGCAATTTGACTATTAGTTATTTTTTCCAAGGCTCCTTTTCTAATTTCAACATCATCTGATGCAATCCTTTTGGAAAGTTCATGCTTGTCTTCATCCGTAAGATGCGGAATTTTAGTAATGATGTCAATAATCCTTGTGTTTTCTAATCTTGAAAGCTGATTGTTATTATCCATGAGTTTTAATTTCTTTAGTCAATGTTCTTATTTCTTTAATTTCTTCACTAATCACTGTAAAAGGAAATATTCCAACAAAAAAGCCGCCAATTATGAGCAATGCATATGCTTCATTTTTGATTACTAAAGCAATTAAAAAGATAGTAATTACAATATATATGGTCAACTTCATAATTGAATACAATAATGATGTCTTCAAAATTTTTGGTGGAACTAGTCTAGCTTTTATTTTGAGTTCACCACTTTCTCCTAGAAAGGTAGAGTCGAACGAGACTTCACTATCGTAGTTTGATAGCTCATTATAATGATTTAAAAATAGTTGAAGGTCATTTCTATTGAGAAATGAGTTTACGATTTGCTCTTTTGACTTTCGATTAATACCAACCAATTCATAGGCTAAATATTTGTCGGAGTACATTTTAAAATGGCTATTACTTTCTATTTCTGGAACTTTGAAATTTGGCATGTGAACTTCACTTCTATCTAGTCTCGCTATGTTGATAACTATGTTAAATCCCCTGATATTAAATGATGATTCAAAAGTCCCGATTTTAAATTTTGTAATGAAGGGCAGAAAAATCTGAAAGTCTCGTTCTATCTGGTCAAATAAGTTTTGAAGCTTAATTTCTAAAATGTATTTGCTTATTTCTATTGCTTCGATTAACTCATCATCACTTAAATGGTCAGTTCTATTGGTATATGAATTGATGTTTTCATAGGAATACGACTTAATTTCATCGTATTCATTTTTAAATATTTCGGTAAGCTCAAATGTTTCAGAAATATATTTGGTTCTATTAAATCTTCTATTTTGAAGTCTTTCAAATCTTTCAACTACATTCTTAATAGTGGCTAAAAATTGACGTTTACCACGGTTATATTTTATCTGTTTTCGAATCGTGAAAAGTTTCTCTTTAGCTTCTTTACTAAGTAGATTAGGCATAATGCCTACAATTCTTTCAAATTGCACATTAGAAATTCTTCTTTCGCCATTTTTCCAATTCTGATAATATGTTTTGATTAAGTAATTGTATGAGGATATACCATACACTCTTTCGTATTCTCGCAGAATGTTGCGCATTTCAGAATCAGTAGAGTTAAAGAATTCATTAATTAGGAATTTGTTGAAATCGAAATAGGTGTTTCCAATATCAGGATTAAAATCAATATCCTTTTCTAAAAATTTAAAAGTAAATGAATAGCCCATTATTTTCTGAAATAAGTGTATAAGCCAATTCCAATGAGCAAGACAAAAATTGAAACAATAAAATAAACTTTAGGTGAAATGGTCTTGCAAAATTCTAGGGATTCATCAAACTGCTGTTGTTGAGAAATTCCATTCTGACTATTTCCCCAAATTCCAAGATTCATTTCTCTTGCCCCTATTTGAGCATTTTCATACAAGTCTGATTTACTGAATTTGTATTTCAAGTAAGCAAAGGCAAATCCATCAGCTACCATCTTTTGATTTACATCAATTCCGTCAATAATTGCGTATCTCAAAAGTCTTTGGTATCTATCTCTATCACTTAAAATATTATCTGTTTGTAGATCAACTAAATTATTCTCTATTAGGTGCTCTAAATGCTTTTTTGCTGCCAAACCATAAAAATCTGACATCTCTGGAGCATTAATTCCAATTAAACGAATCTTTTGGCCTGACTTCGTTTCAAATGTATCACCGTCAATTACTCTAGTCACTTTGGTTTGTGTGCCAAGGCAAGCAATTGTCGTTAATAGCAATATGAATGTTATAATCTTTCTCAATGTTTTTATGTTCGTTTTTCCATTACCGCCAACCGGTTTTGTGTAAGATAAAGTTGCGTTGATTTATTAATAAAGTTAATAAATAAAACACGAACCAAGAAAATCCGCGAGGATTTTCGTAAGTAGGCTTTTACCAGCAATTTTTTTTACACGGTGTTGGCAAAAGTTAGAGTTTAGTTTGTATCTCAAACGCTTTCATACATAGCACAATTACGAACATGAATTTTATTGGTATTATCTATAATTATTTTCAAAAGACCGTAACAGCCTATAACTTCAAAATCTTTAAGATCTATATACATAATATGATTATAGATGTCAGGCCAATCGTGGTGTTCGTAATTAATAAAACTTGCAGGATTATTATCATATTTAAATTTAAAATATGCTTTTCCAGTGCCTATCGTTTTAATTCTTTCAAAATCAGGTTCCCAGCGGTTTTGACCTGAACCTGAGTACAACAAATTTTCAAAAGAATATCTTTCTATCGTAGACAAAGAATAATTATCGACTTCGATAAATTGTCCTGTTAAATCAATACCGCCTATAATTACTTGTGGGTTTATGAAATCATTTTGTGAATCATTTAAAATTTCAAATTTAAGTCCTTTTATATTCGATTCTAATTCATCAAGACTTAAAGCTGTTGCATAATTATATCCATATACCATATCGTCATTTCTGTCAAAACGAGAGTTATTATCAATATTTATATCTAAGAGTCCATTATCATATAAAACATCATATTTATTTAAATCTATGAATATTTCCAAATTTGGATTATTTACAAATTCAATAAATTTTGCTTCTTTTCCTTCAAATTGAAATTTAAAGTATGCTTTACCATCACCTATTGATTTGATTTTGTTAAAGTCAGGGTTCCATCTATTTGAACCCATGTACTCGTTTAAAAAACCTTGGCTTCCTTCTTCGATTTTTGGTAACATATAATAGTCAACTTCAATAAATTCATTATTACTGTTGATACCTCCAATAATAACTTTCGAATTTTCATATGTACTATTAGTATTGTTTTCAATAGCAAAAGCTATTCCATATTCTTCTTGATATTCAGTTTCACAAGAAGAAAACAAAATACTAAAAACTATTATAAGTTTTAATTGAAAAAATATATTAGTAACTCTATTCATAATTTTTTTGCTTTTTTATATTTAAATAATATTCATAATTTTTTTTAAATACTACCTACTGAAATTAATTTATTCTTGATTCTCTATGCAATTATTGCCAACTTGCTTATATACATAACTTTTATCCTGATATTGTTCTTTTTCAGCACAATAAACAGAAATTTCATTATCTATATCCTACCGTATCACTTTTATAAATCATAAAACGGATTTTTATTTTTTTTAATTTCGAGCCAACTCCTTACATAAAAAACAACCCTCCTCTTTTCAGCTTTCTATTTCCTATGTAACAAGAACTTTTATCCTCATTGATCATTAAAAGTACGTATGAAAAACAGTGAATGGAAGTAAACAATCTGTATTTAGATGAAATGAGGTTTTTATGAGGTAAACAAGAGTATAGCACACTTAGGTATGCTCTATGTGAAGTTGTAACTGATTCTCTTTTGCAACTTTTTTATAGCATCAAAGAGGAGTTCTAATTGCTTTCTTTTGTAGGGTAGGTTTTGATTAAGGGAAGGATAAATGTGAATAGTGAGATGAGCAATATTATTTTATTGGTGATTGCTTTGGGTAGGCAGGGATTTTCGAAAGTTGGCTATAACTTGCAATGAATTATACACGGTGTTAGCAGGTGTAATTATTCAATTATAGATGATTGTGTTTTTCCTAAACTTAATGTTTTTAATATTTCTTGTAGAATTAAATTATTATATTTCAATTCATAATATCTGCTTTTTTCAGAATTTTTGTTGGCAAGATTTAATGCTGCTGTCTGTCTTGAAATACTTAAAATATCATTTCCTTTAGTTTCATTTGCTTTATCTATATAATATTGATACATATTATGGTTTTCCAATTTTATGTCAATATCTTTTGTATTCCATTTAAATCCAATAATATAGAAAGGTTTAGTTTCATTAATAGTATCAGGAGTTATATTGATTTTTTCATTTATAATCTTAACTATGTTTTGAGTTTCGCTTTTTTCAATATTTTTCTGTTTGATACTATAAATGTATTTTCTATCAATTATTTCTAATTCAATATTTTCATTGTATTTTGGATTACCAATTAATAAGTTTTTCGTGTAAAAATTGTCTGCATCTTTCAGATTATTCAGATTATCAATTGATATAGAATCCCCAATTTTAAGACCTCCTATTTTAAAATTAATTATTGATAAAAAATTATTAGTTTCCTCAATTTCAATATTATTTTTTGAGCTTGTAAGTATATCATAGTATTCAGATTTTAAAGATTTTATAATCAGTAAAGGTTTATTAAAAATATTTTTAAAATCATATAGTAGTGTGTCTGTTATTATAGTGTCTTTCTTTTTTTCTCCTTTTTTTGTAATTGTATGTAGTCCTTTGAAAAAAATTAAACTATCTTTTTTCATTAATGGAAATCTAGTTTTCTTTCCAGTTAATTCCGAAAAACAAATTATCGAATCATTTTTAAATAAAACTTTTTGATGAGATGTTGAATTACTGTAATCTTCATTATATTGTTGATAATGAAGAATCCATTCATGTTTTGAGAAATTATCTTGTTTTTTTGAACAAGAAAATATGATTGTT
>Ga0209715_1001869_pt1 | contig 16701 bp, 3 predicted proteins | sample COGITO_mtgs_1205_2_FD_184809 | JGI IMG/M metagenome (GOLD analysis project Ga0209715, IMG submission 184809) | Pelagic marine microbial communities from North Sea - COGITO_mtgs_120503 (SPAdes) (version 2) | ecosystem: Environmental > Aquatic > Marine > Epipelagic ...
GTACTTGCTGGATTATTTGCTGGCAACACCGGATGCCATGGCCATTATGTTTTTTACCAATTATTCCGAGTACAACTTGGATGCGGTGCGCGCGATGCAAATGGATGAAGTGACGGTGACCGGCTTGAGTGATGCGGGCGCGCACGTATCCTTGATTTTTGATGCGGTGAACCCGACCTATCAGCTCACGTATTGGGGGCGAGATCGCAGCCGCGGCGAGGTGCTCGATCTGGGTCATTTGATTCACCGGGGAACCTATCGCAACGCGCAGCTATTCGGGTTTATCGATCGTGGCCATCTTGCCCTAGGCAAGCGGGCGGATATTAACGTGATCGATTTCGAGGGTTTACAGCTAGGTGCTTTGGAGATCCGGCAGGATTTGCCTGCTGGGGGCAAGCGTCTCATGCAGAGTGCCTCAGGCTACCTAGCAACCATTGTAAACGGGGTGATTACTCGACGCTTCGACATAGATACGGGCGCACGACCGGGTCGATTGATTCGTGGCAGAGCGTAAGGGGAATCATGGGCAAGCGGCGCTATTGCCTCAGGCTAAGCGCTCGGTGTTGATGCCGGTCTTTAGGGCATGCCTGGCGCTTTACCGGACGTTCAATGTTCAATGGGCGCTTTGGTGGCGTTTTCAGGGGATCAAGGGTCGGTAAAAATAGCTTTACCTTTTTTATTTTTGAGAGTTAAGATATTTGGAAGTTTTATTAAAAGTAGACAAACATGACAAATCTATACTCTTTAGGGGTGCTTGTGGTGCTCGCCTCGATCTCCTTTACGGCAGATGCTGAAAAGCGTCGATACTTTGAATCCGAGCGAGTTCAACCTTCGCCCTATATTCCGGAGCCGACGCGTCTTGAATCGGTTGCTAAGAATACACAGCGGTTGGTTGCTTCAAAACCAATGCAGATCGATCAGGACAGCATTTCGATTCCAGTAAATTATGATGTCTCGGATCGGCGTATTGAAGTCGCTGGGCTAGGCGTTCGGGTTCACTATAGCAGTCAGGCGATGGGCGATTTCAGCCTAAGTAATGTATCGAACAAAAGCCTTATGGGGGTTCAAGACCAGGCTGACCTGCAAGACTTTGATAATGACCCGCAGACGGACCGATTCGTAATGGTCGCATGGGCTGCAATCGGTAACGGTGGTTGGACCGCCAGATCAGGAGAACCGTTGTTCAATATTCAGGCCCGGGGTCTGCAAGGCAATAGTTATATCAACTTCTCAGAGATCAGCACCCAAGAGGGGTTCAAGTTTGCAGCGGAATCAATCGCTTTAAAAATGCATGACGCGGGAAGAGTTGATCAGCAAACGCCTCAAGGCCCGGGTCGAGGGAATGTTCGCGAGGACGATTGCCAAAACTTCGGTCGGCCAAGGCAAAATGGGTGCGAGCGTAGGGAGACTCGATAGCCGTCTGAAACGCGCTTCGGCGGTGATTTGAATTGTGGCATTGCCTGCTGGCTTTGGCGCCGGGGCTAGAACCGGCTTAAGATGTACCAAAGAAAATCGTGGCCTGCTTTAAAAACAGGCCATCAAAGACAGCCCGTTAGACGCCAAGACCGGCAGCGAGCCGTTTTTATACTCTCAGAGTGATCGGTATTTCCTGAGATGACCCTTGATTAAACCCAACGGCTATTGAATAGATGACACGGGCAGGGTACTTATTGGGTTATCCTAATCGGTCGTGGCTTATGCAATCGTTTTGGGCCATTTTCGTGTGATGCGCTTTTTATTTGCACTGATCTTGATTGAACGGGCGGTCTGTAAAGTGCATTCTGCGTAGGACTATGGTTTGGACCCGATGCTTGCCTTAAGCGAGATAGATCATGACAGCCATAGGCTGTCGTCGAGTGCGAGCGGGCCGTTTCGGAGTTTAAAAAACCATGACAATCTCTGTTCGTCGATTTAATGCCGCTGGCGCGCTTTTACGATGGGTGGTTACGATGGCTATCGTTTTTTGTGCGAGTCATTCGATCGCCGGAAAACAAAAAATCTATCTTGAGACCGAGTCCGGGGCGACCAGTGCTTCAAGTAAAGCGCTAACGGGCCAAGTGCTGTACTTGAAATATCAGCCCAATCCAGCAGAGGGCAGTACCGGGGTCTCGGTGAATTTGTTTTTTGATTCTTCAAAAATAAACCCTTCGCCTCGAGATGAGGTCCTGGACACCGCGGGGCTTGAACCCTTATTTGCTAATAATTTCTTTGGATCGAATTATCTCAAGGATGATCAAGATCTTGATGCCGATCCGGCAACGGATAAAATACTACGATTAGTCTGGGTTGCCTTTTCTGGCAATTTTGATTCGAATTCCGATGGCGCCGCGGTCAGTTACCCCTTGACGCTCGCGGCGATTGAGCTTGAGGAGGTTGATGGCGCGTTTGGCGGGGAGGGCGAGACGACACTGCATGTTGCACCGGACCAGGATAATTTACCGCCCTCGCACAGTGACTTCGATCTGTCCCAACAAACTGAGTTTAGGCTAACGTTTGACGGTGTTTTTTTCGCGGTGAAGCGGCAGCGGTTATTTTTGGAAACCGAGACCGGGGCAAGAGCAATTGACGCACGAGACCTGATCGATCAGTCCGTCATCTTAAATTATGTTCCGAACCCGTTGAATCCAACGCCACTTGTGGTGGCGAATGTTTTCTATGATAGCGCGGCGATTAAGCTCACGCCTCGGGACGAGGTATCGTTGCACCAAAACCAAGATGGGCGTGATGATGGCTTTTCGCCCTTGTACAGCGACAATTTCCTAGGCTGGGGCGAGGTTCAGGATCAGCGGGACCTAGACAATGATCCGGCGACTGATCGGATGCTGATTTTCACTTGGCTTGCGATTGAAGGGGCATTTGATCAAGCGGCGTCCTATCCACTGCCGTTGTTGGCGCTGGATATCACCCCGGTTGCCGATGGGGTTGCAGCACAGACGACGATCGTTTGGGCCGCGCCGGATCAGTTTAATTTGCCACCCTCGCACAATGATTTCTCTGATGCGGGGTTTGAACCGTTCCCGATTACCCTGCCGGCTGCAGGGGACGCTTTGGCGTTTCAGAACTTGTATCTGCAATCAAGTCTTGGGCGGTCAGGCGTTCAGACCAAGGATCTCTTTAGATCAAATGTGACCCTGTGGTATCACCCTCAACCAGAAACGGCGACGAACAGCCTAGCGGCGCAAATTTATTATGACGCGTCAAAAGTTGCATTCGCCATTGAAAACGCGACGGTGGATGGTGGCGCCTTTTCGCCCAATTTTGCGCGGGGGTTTTTAGGGTTTGATGTTCGTGGGGATGTGATCAATGCCGATGGGGATGAGGCGACCGATACTCAGCTTATTCTGAGTTGGCTGGATGCGGCGACTCCCTTTGATGAGGGACAGGTTTATCCGCTTGCCCTAGCTGAGTTCACGGTGAGCGAGGTGGACGGTTCGTTTGAAACACAAGGGCGGAGTGTGGTGCAGGTTCGCGCTGACCCCGAAAATCTCCCTGGGACTCATAGTGACACCCCGATTCACGCGCAATCGTCGTTTGAAATTTTATTTTCAGGACAGCCTGAGGCAGTTACTACATTGCCCGACGGCGAGCCAACCGGGTCGGACGTCGCGGCGCCTGACAATGGAGCGACAGACGCGTCCGAAGACACGCCTGATCCTGAACCACCAACCGAAACTGAAGTTGGTGGACTGGTGTTGTCTTTACCGACACTAGTGGTGGCACTGGAAGCGAAATCTGATCAGGGTGTCGAGGGTGAAGCGCTGGCGGCTTTTCGATCCGCTGCTACCGCAACGGGTCCGAACGGCGAAGACCTGACGTCGGAGATTGTGAGCGATGTGCCGGAGGCCTTTGAGCTAGGTGATCAGGTGGTGACCTTCAGCGTGACCGACAGCAATAATCAAACCGTACAGGCACAGGTTACCGTATCGGTAGTGGACACCACGCCGCCGACCGTCTCGGTAACCCGTGCGGTCTTCGAAGCGACAAAGCCTGAGGGCGCGGTCATTGGCGAGGCTCAAGTTCTGGCCGCCGTCTCAGCATTAGATGAGGTCGATATGGCACCTGTTGTTTCGATTATCACTAACCTATCGAGCGATTTGCCGGTAGGGACTACGCCGGTTGCGGTGTTAGCTTCGGATGCCAGCGGCAACCGACGGCTCGCAGTGGTGCTGATTACGGTGCGCGATACCCAGCCGCCCATTGTGAATGCGGCGTCGCTTGTCGTTGAGGCGCAATCGAGCGCGGGTGCAAGGGTCAGCTCGGATGCTTTATTGGCACAAGTGTCCGCGACAGATCAGGTGGACCAGCAGGTTCAGTTGAAGCTGGTTTCGGCGCCGCCAGAAAGTTTTGAGGTAGGCCGCTATGAGATTGAAGTGATTGCGGTAGATGATTTTGGTAATGAGGCGCGCGGTGCGCTTGAGCTCAAGGTTGTGGACACCCAAGCGCCAATTTTTTCTGCCCAGAGTGATTTGAAGCTCGCGGTGTTTGATGATGCCGTGGTTCTGCAGTCCGAGGCTCGGGTGGCGGGTTGGCTCACGCAGCTGATTGCTACGGACAAGGTTGATGGTCAGGTCGCGGTGACCCATAACGCGCCGGAAACCTTTGGCCTAGGCGCCACAACCGTTCGATTCGAGGCGGTTGATCAGAGTAATAATGTCGCATCGGTCGAGTATCAAGTCATCATCAGTTCAGGGCCGAACTTAGTAGTGCCGCTAGATTTGGTCTTGGTTGCGTTAGACGGGGCTGGCTTCTCGCAGGATTCGGCTTTAATTCAGGCCTTTTTCGCATCGGCCAGCGCCTCTGACGCGTCTGGCAATGATTTAGCCGTCAGTATCTCGGCGCCGAGTGTTTTTGCTTTGGGAGAGTCTCAAGTGGTATTTGAGGCCATGGACGATGAGACTGGCTCGGTTTCTAAAACAGTAAAGGTAGTGGTGATTGCGGCCTCGTCAATTCGAGACAGTGATGGCGATGGGTTGGATGATCAGTTCGAGGTTGACGCCCAGCTTGACCCCAATGATGCAAGCGATGGCGCGCAGGATAGCGATCAAGATGGACTGACCAACCTAGAGGAATACGAGCGTGGTCTTGATCCGCAACAAGATGATGTGCCCCCCTCCGTTGTCGCGCCCTTTGATTTGGTCCAAGTGGCGACTGGACGCTTGACCCCAGTTGATCTGGGTTCGGCCGTGGCAACGGATGCAAAAGACGGTGACCTTTCGGCAACGCCCACGATGCTTGGCCCGTTTAAGCCAGGCCGTTATGAGATTATTTGGCAGGCCACGGATGCCGCGGGCAATCAAAGTGAGGCGGTTCAGCTGCTGGTGATTGAGCCGTTGATTTCGGTGGTCGAGCGAGTCCGGGTGTCGGAGGGTAAAACCGTTGTACTGCAGCTCAAGCTCAACGGCCGCGCCCAAAAGTATCCCATTGTCGTGCCTTTTACCGTCTCGGGTACCGCGGTGGCGGGTCAAGACTACGTGATAGCGCAAGAGACGCTCGCGTTTCAGGCCTTGGGAAGTCGCGCCCTTGAGGCTGAGCTTGTGATCGAGATCCTAAGTGATGGGGAAGGCAGCGAGGGCGATGAAGTGATAGCGCTTAACTTCGAGGCACCAGATCAAGGGGCGCACTGGGGACGATTGACAACCAGCGTGATCGATATTGTTGAGTCGCCAGCGCAGCCGGCTCTGAATTTGAAAGTTAATCAAGGGGTGTCCGCTGGCAGAACGATTGCCCAAGGCGGTGGTGCCGCTATAGTTGAACTGGAAATTGAAGATCCCAATGGCTCGCACAGTATTGATTGGTCAGGTTCTGACGCTGCAATTCTCTCGGATGCTGACATTGATGGCCCAACCCTTGCACTTGATCCAGCGAATATCGGGCAAGGCGCCTATTTAATCCAGGCGGCGGTAACCGATAGCGAGCTGGACGGTCAAGCGTTCAGCGCTGCGCTCACCTTATTTATAAAAGCAGGGGAGGCTGTTGAGGTTGATTCCGATGGCGATGGTATTCCGGATCGTCTGGATACTGCGCCGCAGACCAATGCCATCGCTGTTGATGTGGGCGCAACCGATGCGCTGGTGGTGGCCGATGAGGGGGTAAAGCTGGTGATGGGGGCCGCGGTCGTGGGCTCTGGCGGGGCAGGGCTTGCGTTGACTAAAGCAGCCTTTGTTGACGGCGCCAGCAGCGCGAATGCGGCAGACGAGGCTTTTGACTATCCAGTCGGCTTGTTTGACTTTGAAATCACGCAGCTGTCGATACCGGGCCAAACAGTGAAAATTGTTTTTCCGTTACCGAGCCCGATTCCGGCCAATGCCAGCTATCGAAAATATAATGCCCAGGCCGGTTGGGTCAACTTTGTCGTGGATTCGAGCAATGCGGTTCGCAGTGCCCCAGGAGGGCAGGGCGCATGTCCAGAGCCGGGCAGCGATCGTTTCACCGCTGGATTAACCGTTGGCGACAGTTGTTTGCAATTGAGTTTGGAAGATGGTGGGCCAAATGATGCGGATGGCTCGGTGAATGGCTTGATTGATGATCCGGGTGGTATTGCAACGGCCGCTGAGACGGATGGTTCTGGCAGTACAACCGGCGGAACAGACACCTCGGGCGGCTCAGGCGGCACAACGAGCACAGGCACAACTACGACCGGTTCACCCAGCACAGCGCCGTCCTCTAAGAGTGGTGGGGGGGGTGGATGCGCTGTTTCAACCGGCCGCGCGCCAGACTTTGGTTTACTCGTGCTGCTGTTGCTAAGCGTCGCGCACAGGGCGCTCAGTTCTGTGCGCCGGCTTCTTAGCAGAATTTAAGGGTTGCAGCGGTCGGCTGTAGGAGTAAAAATGATAGTTTTTGGAATAAGAATCTCAGGCATGCACCCTTTTCATACAGCAACGGGTGACCTGATGAAGGGGCTGAGTTAGTAGTTGATTTCGCCACTTTATCGGCTTATATTTGCAAAATCGGCGGTTTTTCAGTTGAAATACGCGATTTTTATAGGCCGTTAGAAACGCTTGTTGATGAAATGTAGGGTGTATGGGTGGTTGGACGTGTCGGTAACCCAGAGAAATAAAAAACCAATGTGCTAATTTGGGCGCCGCTAATTTCGGCCAAACGAGCGTTTTTGTAGATAAACGAGAACGCAACAAGACAACAAGACAACAAGACTAGGGGAAAGCCTGATGTTAAAGAAATCAAAAGCATGGGTGGATATGCTCCGCACAGGACTGGCCAAGGTGATTGTAAGTACCGTTTTGGTCGCCACGGCGGGTTGGGCCAACGCGGCGCCGACCTTATTTGATTATCCGATTAATATTTCTCCGGGCTTCGGTGAAGCGTCTGAGGAGGCGCCGGGGGTGCTTTTCTCTTCCTTTGGAGCGACCGACACAAATGCGCCAACGGGTCTTTCTGTGGTTGAATTCGCGCTTGATGGTACCGGCATCTATGAGATTCCAGGCACTGAAACTTTTGACGCCTATGGCAGCTTCCAGTTGAATGCAGACGGTAGTTATAGCTATGTTGTTGACCCCCTAACTTCGGAACCGTTTACCGTAACCTATAATGTTTTGGTGACGGATAGCGCTGACGACGGCCAAGCCTATTTCAACGTCATCATCACCGGCGAGGGTTCCATTACTGAAGGATCCACCTTCACCTTAACTGCGCCCCCGGCGATTGTAGTTGCCGAGGGGGATTCAGAGGCATCTAGTTCAGCGCCGGGTGTGTTAATAAACTCCGTTGGCTCAGATGGGTCAACTTTTGATGGACTTGAGGTGACTAAGTTTGGTTTTGACGAATATTTCACCTTACCCGCCGGTTCAACAGATGACAGTGGCTTTTATGGTGATAGTCTCATTGTGGGCTCCGATGGTAGCTACACCTATACTGGTGCCGGGAGCGATTTCTATGAATCATCTTTTTATGTAGAAGTAATAAACGTAAATGACGTACCTACATCCCCGGCTGGTATGTACGTCAGTATTATATACGAAGGGGTCATTGACTCCGATGGCGATACCCTCGGGGATAATTTTGAACTTTCAGTGGGTACGGATCCCAATCTGGCGGACACCGATGGTGACGGGATTCCAGATAACGGTGACGGGGGTTTATATTCTGACGATTACTTGTACGCGACGGCAATTGCTCAGCTGCAGGCCGCTCAAGGTCCAGGCTCAGCGCTCGAGAGTTGCATAACAGACGCCTATCCGGTGGCCACCACACTGAATATAGGGGAAGTGGATTTTCTGAATTGTGAATTTGCCACTGACATCAGCTTTGCGGGAATCAATAACTTCCCTGCGATCACAACTCTGATTATTTATAACGTAAATGAAGATCCAGTGACTGGTTTGGAAAATGAAACTGACTTTACGCCGATCGCTGATCTCAAAAACTTAGTTTTCCTGAACGCTTCCGAAAACGTTACTTTTGATAATAGTGACCTTTTGAGCTTCGTAGATCACCCCACATTGACCTCCTTACATGTGTCCAACCATGGTTTTGATGGCAGTGCTTGGGCCACTTTTTCTATGTCAATGTCATCGTCTTTGACACAGGTTGATATTTTTCAAGGCGCATACGCGATGTGTCTAGTGCAATATGCAGACACTGACCTGCCGGCGGATTATGAGCTATGCGAAAACCCATTAGACACGGGGACCTTGACGTTTTCTAATTCTTTAGTGGTGCTTTCAATATCAGGAAAGCAGATAATTGACGTTAATGATTTATTCTTAATGCCTGCACTAGAGCATTTGAGTCTTAGAAATGCCTCTGGCTCGCAAATCGATGAGCTGCTGAATTTTGTGGTAGATCCAGAGACTTCAGAGTTAGTTCACCGATCACCCTCCGATAGCGGACAAGCCTTTGCGGGATCGTTAATGTCGTTAAATTTGTTTGGTGCGGGTGAGAATTTAACAGATACGGATGCTGCAAAGATTCCCCTTGCGTTTCCTCACTTAACGGCGCTCGTCCTTGATCATACAGACATCCAAGACTTGTGGGTTCTGTCAGGACTAACGTTGACAAATATTAATATCGGTGGCACCAAGGTTTCTGATATTTCGGCTTTGTACCTCGACGCCATTTTAGCTAATGAGGGTTATTTGTGGATCGGGAAGCTGATCGTTCCCACAGCTCAGATAGAGTATGCGCAAGGTGATCCTACCTTTTTTATTATAGATCAAGGAGATATCGATGCAGACGGGTTTTTTGACTCCTATGATACCGACGCCGATGGCGACGGGATCCTAAACGTTGATGATGTCTTTCCGTTGGATGGCAATGAATCGGGCGACTTTGACGGGGACGGTGTGGGTAATGCAAGTGACCCTGATATCGATAACGATGGGATTCTCAATGACGTCGACACCTATGACTATGATGCCTCACGGCAGGGTGATGTCGATAATAATGGAATAGATGACACTTGGGAGCTTTCAGTCTTTGGCTTTACCGGAAACCCGGTTGATAAGGACGATGATGGCGATGGATTGGGCGCTTTGGCAGAGTATTTAGCAGGGACTGACCCCTTCAGTGCAAATGCCTCCCAGCGTTTAGTCCGTGCAACGGTGGTGGATCCGATTTATCCCGGTGAGAATGGCTCCTTCAGCGTTGACTACACAGTTGGCAATGCTGATGGCCTCAGCACAAACGATGGTGGGTTTTTGCCTGGACTCAGCCTTCGGGTGCACTTTTCATCTATAGAAGTAGATACCTTTGCAATCGATACCAGTGACGGGTTGTATCTCGACGGGTTGTTTGCGGTGGACAACGTTTGGAAGGCCGATACGGAAAACCTCGATGGTGATTTTAATACGGACAGCTACGTCACTATTTCTTGGCTGGACTTCACTGGTCAATGGCCAGACGTTTTGCCTCTGGACAACCTGATGAAGCTCAAGTTTAGACCGAAAGCGGGGTTGCACGGCGATGCTGTAACAACTTTGACGGTGCGGTTCTCACCGATCGAGACGGCAGAAGGGTTCGGTTTGGATGTTTGGGATCCGTATGAGCGGGGTGCAATGACGGTGCCGGTGTTCACAAGAGGGCCTCTTGATATAGATGCCGATGGCAAGGTGAAGACGTTTACCGATGGTATTCTGATTGCTCGAGCGCTGTTTGGTCTTGAGCCGATTGAGCAGTTCATGGCAAGCGATGGCGCATTTGCGAACTTTGGTGATGGCCAAGCCCGGCTAGCATTGCGGACAGGGCACCCATGGCTACTGGATGTTGATGGGGATGGTTTGGTAAGCGGGAGTACGGATGGCATCTTATTGTTGCGCCGGATGTTGGGTTTTGAAGGCCAGCAGTTGATTAAGAATGTGGTCGGCGAAGAGGCTACCAGGACCACGGCTGACGCGATTGGTGCGTACATTGATGACCTGATGCAAAACGTGACTGAGTCTGAGGGTGGTGAACCCTAAAGGAATGACTCATGTTGCGGTTTAAAAAGGGCGCCTTCAAGGCGCCCTTTTTTTATGTTTTGGCAAGACGGCATCCAGCTGATTGATGGCAGTCCTTTATTTTCGGATGGCCCGTTGGCTTATGCCGAAGCTTTAAGAACCCCAATCCGCTGGACGCGCGTCGGACTCACGAATTGGGTTCGCAGGACTCGCGGGGATTGACGCAGGGTCAGGCACATCGACGGCGGCATCACAGCAGGCATTAGGGATCTAGAGGTAACCGGATCCAATAGGCCGACAGTAGAGTTTGACTCAGGCCTGGCATGCTTGTCCGGCGCAGATGAGGCCGCCTTGGATTCGAACGCTTTTGGTTCTGTTGCCGATAACGATAGCAGTTCAGATGGCGATGAAGAGACGAAGGGCGAATCGAACAATCCCCTAGATGCTGCGAATTCTGGCCAATAACGCACATGAGGGGCTGTAATTGATAAAAAGGACGCTAATAGCCCTTTTTCAATGCAAAATATTTAGACGAAGAGTGATCTGATAAAGGGTTTCAAGCGCTTACTGTATGACCCGCAGGAGTGTGTAGCTGAGAGAAAAGGCGGGTCAAAAATCACAACGCGTTGCAAGAAAGTGGGTTATCAATCTTTAAGCTAAAAGCTATCGAGGGGGTTCGTCAAGGCCAGCAAGTCCTGCAGGATCTGAGGTGTGGGGTGTATTGTAAAGGCTTCGTCGTAATCGCTCTCTGGTACTGCATCGCCATAAAGAGGTTCGTCCTGAGCGCGCTCAGCAAACAAACTTAACTGAGCCTCCTGAGGAAGGTGGTGGTCGAGACCGGCTTCATCCGGCATTGCGGAAGCGTTCTGCCAAAATGCCAATAAGCCTTCCATGGCGGCCTCGTTGTGATTCAATAGATCGTTCACATCAACCCCGGCCAGGCTTGGTGCGTCACTCAGAGACACCTCAACTTCCAGCCCGGCGCCGAGATGATCAATTCGGTCGAAATTGACCAAGGCTTCGGTGAGGAGATCATACACAGTCGTATCACCGATTTGATCAAGGGGGCTTAATGAGGTCTCGTACTCTGCGAGTGGGTTGATCCTGAATGCGGTTTCGCGAGTGTTTGCCAAATCGTTATCAAGCTCGTGCTGGCTTAACATGTCCTCTGAGTGGTTATCCCGGCTCAGAGAAGGCGCGGAAGCCTGAGGCAGGGGTTTTTGCAAGTCAGGCTCATAACGTTCGGTTAGGCGCGGCACAATAGCTTGAGGGCCCTCCAGCTGACCTGAATGGTTGTCACTTGGCCCTAGATTAGCGTTGCCAGGATGATCGATCTTTGCGCCATAGCGGTCGGTGAGTAGCGGTGGGGGCGCGTCGTACTCAGTCGCTGCAGCCAACGTTGGCGGCGGCGATACCGCCCTAGTCTCATAGCCATCTGGCAACTTCATTGTATGGACCTGGGTGAGCGTCGGTACTGAATGCCCGTTCAAGTCATGTGCTGTCGAAATGGTTGATTGAGGCGCTGTTTGTCCCAAGGCCTCGATTGCCTGGGCCGATAGCAGTGCGCCAAAGCCTAGGAGTTTCGAGAAGGCAATGGTATTGGTCAGCACCGGCGCCGAGGGTGCCTGCAGAGCAGGGGAGAATACGAGCCCGAGTTGCGCCGCGCGCTCTACGGCGGCGCCTGAAGGTTGCGGTAGATCTGGTGCGATCGGGCTTGCCAAAGATTGATGAATGGCTGTGAAGAAGTCGCCTTGGACGGGTGCGGTCCGGTCAATGTCATCCGAATCAATGACCTGAAAGACAAACCCTGCCGCTTTTGGGGGAAGGTTCTCCGGGCCCTTTAGTTCTGGATCGCCATCAACCGGGTCCAGTACCGTGGCGGTGGCGCTGGGCGATAGTTTGTCTTGGGCGATGCCTACCGAGATCTCTAATGAGGCTTGCGTTTCACCGCCGAATCCATCGCTGATCGTGTAAAAGATCTGATCGTCCCCCGAAAACTTATCCGGGGCCTCGTAGCTGATCGTCACCCCATCATAGGAAACCGTGCCGCCCTGCAGGCTGAGGCTGTTTACCTCGAGGACCGTGATCGGGTCGCCTTCTACATCAATATCGTTGGCTAAAAGCGTTGCGACCGTAATCAGTAAAACTTGCCCTGAACTTGTTGCAATTGGGTCGTCTTGATTAAATACGGGCGCGGTATTCGGCTGCATTTCAAAATCGAAGGTGTGCTGTGTGGGTGAGCTGTCATCCTCGTTTGTGTCCTCAACAACAAAGGTAAAGCTGGGCGCTGTCTCATCTGATACCGCATCGGTAAAGGTAACTTGGCCGGCGCTGATCTCTGCTAGGGTAAAGGTTGTGCTGGGCTGACCATCAACGGCCAAGGAGCCGCCTACACTATCTAAAACCGTGAAGGTCAGAGCCTCTGCGGGGGTGTCGGGGTCGCCGACGGCAAGATCGTCGAATTCGAGCGCATAAGTTTCGCCGGGCCGAATCTGAGCTGTGGCGTCGCCCGTAAATTCTGGGGCATCGTTCGCGCCTAAAAGGGTGACGGTCACGGATTGGCGAGATCCGTCGCTCGCGGTGAACTGGTAATTGTCGATGAGTTGTTCCCCATCACCCAGCGCTTCCAGCACGCCGTCATTCGGGACATAGACCCACTGGTCGCTGCTTAAATAACCTTGATTGTTGAATTCGGCTACAAACGGTCCGTTTACCAAGTGGACTGAATAGGCACTGAGCTCATAGCCCTCAACGGGTTCTCCTGAAAGATTAATACTGGTTGTGGTGACCGAGTCCGCAGGCATATTGGCTTCAAAACTGAGGTTGAAAATGGGCGCATTGGTAAAGCTCGGCCAGTTTTGATTACTGATGTCCGCCCACCCAACCAAAACAAATCGATCGGTCGTTGGATCGTTGTCAAAATCCAAGGTATCCGCCTGATCGCTGACCCCTAATAAGCCGGTGTTGATCGGCGTTAAAACAACCTCTGAGATTAACGCGCTGTTGTAGTGAACCCGCAGGCCTAGGCCCGGCAGGTCGGGGTCTTGGTCCGTGGTATTGTAGAAAAAATCGATCGAGTAGCTTTGATCATTACCTGGCAAAACGCTGACGTTCGAGAACACTTGCTGTTGCGGCAAGTTGGCAAGCGGGTCCGAGGGGTTCTCTGAAGCCGTGCCTATTCGGGTGTTGAGCGCAGTGGTGCCAGCGTGAACAATGTAAAAAAGGCCATGGCCTTCGGCGCCCGCAACGACCGGGGTGCTGCTGAGGCCGGGATTGCTGTCGACGTCGAATCCGAGGATTACGCCGGTTTGAATCGTGCTACCAGTTCCAGCAGAAATCGAGGCGCTGGTCGCGCCAAAATAGTCGGCCTGGTCGTTGGTGCCGGTCACGGTGATGCGAATTTCTGCGGTATCGGTTAGGTCGCCATCGCTTGTGGTGTAGGTAAAGACATCGACGCCGCTTGCGCCCTCGGCCAGTGTGTCCACCTGCGCCTGATCGGCGGCATAGGTATAGCTGCCATCCGCGGCGAGGGTCAAGGTGCCATAGGTGCCGGTCAGGCCAGACCCGATGGCGCCGCTGACGCCGGTCTCATTGGTCGCGCCGGTCCGGATGCCAGAGACGGTTAAGGCGGTGCCGTCCACATCAATATCGGTATCGTTGGCTAAGGCGCCGTTGAGGGCGGCAATGGTGATGGCGCCGTTTTCGGTAACCTCGGCGGTATCGGGTGCGGCCTGTGGCACATCGTTGGTGCCGGTCACGGTGATGCGAATTTCTGCGGTATCGGTTAGGTCGCCATCGCTTGTGGTGTAGGTAAAGACATCGACGCCGCTTGCGCCCTCGGCCAGTGTGTCCACCTGCGCCTGATCGGCGGCATAGGTATAGCTGCCATCCGCGGCGAGGGTCAAGGTGCCATAGGTGCCGGTAATCGCCGTCGCGATACTGCCAGGCGTACCGGTCCCGGAGATGAGGCCCGTTCGAATCCCAACTACCGTCAAAGGCTCTATATCAATGTCGTTGTCATTATTGAGTACACCGGCATCGGCAGCAATATCGAGCGATTCGTTTTCGGCCACCACAGCAAGATCGGCTGTGGCCTCTGGCGCGTCGTTGACCCCAGCAATTTGAAAGCCGAAGGTCCCTGCGGCTTGTTGCCCGATCTCATCTTCGACGGCGATGCCAAAGCTGTCGATTGCAAATTCGCCGTCATCAAGATAGTCAAAGGCATCCCCAGCATCATAAAGAACCGATCCAATCCGCACGGTGCCCTTGGTCGTCGAAGTGTCGAGTTCTAAAACCGTGAGTTCACCCTCTAAGTCCGCATCGCTAAAAATGGCGGATAATGGAATCTCAACTTCGCCGCCAGCGGGCGGCAAATCCAGGGTGAATTGGGTCGGATCGCTCACGATAACGGGTGGATCATTGATACCAAAGACGGTGATCGTGACCGTTGCCTCGCTGAAGCTGGTGCCGTCAGTGACTTGGTAGGTCAGCACCTCAACTCGTTGGCCATCGCTTAAATCTTGCGGCGGCTCATAGATGAGGTTGGTGTCGTCGTCAGAAATCCTGACCGTTCCGGTTAGCGTTGAATCATCGACCGCCGAGATGCGCAGGGTATCCGAGGTGTCGGCATCGGTATCGTTGCTCAAAACCGCCAGTATCAGGGTGTTGTCTTCATCTGTTTCAGCGGCATCAGCACTCGCAATCGGTGCATCATTTTCGCCTTGGTAGGTGATATTGACGACAGCTGTATCGGTTCTGTCGCCGGATGTGATGGTGTAGTTCAACGTTTGGGTGCTTGTTTCGGAGGCGCCGAGCGACGTGAGTAATTCCGCATCCGGCGTATACGAAAAGGTCCCATTGTTATTGGCGATAAGGGCGCTATCGGTTGCATTGCTGACAGAAAGAAGGGTTGGTGACTGTCCTTCATCGGGGTCAAAGTCATTTTCAAGCAGCAGGCTGTTGAGATCGATCGGCGCAGTGTTGGCAATCAGCAATGCATCATCAAGTGCAACAGGTGAATTGTCTGGCGGTAGAACCGGCTCAGGATCGGGCGCGGGTTGGTTATCAACGGGGTCAGCTTGTACCACGGGATCAACCGTTGTGGTTGGCGTTTCAAACGTTGTTAAGCTGCTATCTGGACCAGTGTCTACATTGCTGCCAGAGGTGTCGATGGTCTGCAAGGAGTTGCTTGAATCGGTTTGAGTGCTAGGAGCTTGCGTATTGGACGTGCTGCTGCTCTGTGTCGTGCTGCTGCTTGCGGTAGATTCGCTGCTCGATGCGGCGGTTGTTGTGCTGGCACCTGAGCTTTGAGCGGGCGCGCTTTCTGCCGGGGCGCTCGCTGTTGAAGTTGCCTCAACCGACTCGCTGGTTGTTGCAGTGCTGTCAGTTGGCGCTGATGTAGGTTCAGCGCTGCCGGTATCGGATGAACTGACATCGTTGGTGGCACTCTGGGTTTGACTGATCGCCGACTCGGTTGCGCCGGGTGCTGCCGAGCTGGTTTCAGCGGTTGCTTGAGGTTCAGATGTGGCTTGCGGTTCGGCGGCTGACGCCTTTTCTGAGCTGCTCGCATCATTCCCAGACTCTGACTGAGTTGGTGCTTCCGCGGCCGTAGGTTCGCCGGCATCTCCCGCGGCGCTGGCGCCGTCACCAGTCGCGGCGTCGGTCGTCTCGCCAGCACTCTGTGTATTTGGACCGTCTGCAGCCGTCTCTTGAGTGCTGGTTTCTGTAGCTGCATCGGGGCTCGTTGCGCTGCCGTCCTCATTAGTTGCCGGTTCGCTGCTCTCGTCCGCGCTAGACTCGCCGACACTTTGAGCCTCTGCGGTGTCGGGGGCGGCTTCTTGAGCGCTGTCTTCGGAGGCCGTCTCCTGGCTTGCAGTGTCAGGGGATGCCTCATCGGTCGTCGTGTCGCTTCCGGTCGCGGCGTCTTCGGTTGTGTTTTCAGTTGTGCTTTCGGCTGCGGCATTTTCGGTTGCCTCGGCAGTTTCCCCAGCAGCTGCCTCAGGAGTTTCCTCGGTTGCTGCCTCAGCCGTTTCCTCGGTTGCTGCCTCAGGAGTTTCCTCAGCGGCTGCCTCAGCCGTTCCCTCGGTTGCTGCCTCAGGAGTTTCCTCAGCGGCTGCCTCAGCCGTTTCCTCGGTTGCTGCCTCAGCCGTTTCCTCAGCGGCTGCCTCAGCCGTTTCCTCGGTTGCTGCCTCAGGAGTTTCCTCAGCGGCTGCCTCAGCCGTTTCCTCGGTTGCTGCCTCAGGAGTTTCCTCAGCGGCTGCCTCAGCCGTTTCCTCGGTTGCTGCCTCAGCCGTTTCCTCAGAGGCCTCCT
>Ga0209715_1001878_pt1 | contig 16643 bp, 10 predicted proteins | sample COGITO_mtgs_1205_2_FD_184809 | JGI IMG/M metagenome (GOLD analysis project Ga0209715, IMG submission 184809) | Pelagic marine microbial communities from North Sea - COGITO_mtgs_120503 (SPAdes) (version 2) | ecosystem: Environmental > Aquatic > Marine > Epipelagic ...
TCTGATTATATTTTTGAACCTTCTAAAATAGAAATTGTTGAGGCTTTAATACCAAAGTCTTTAAAAACTCAATTATATAAATCTCTGAGAGACAGTTTTACTTCCGAACATGGGGCGCGTATGACTGCGATGCACAAAGCAACAGACAACGCAACAGAGTTAAGAGACGATTTATTATTGACCTACAACAAAGCACGTCAAGCAGCAATTACTAACGAAATTTTAGAAATTGTTGGAGGAGCGGAAGCATTAAAAAATTAGACAGAACACACAGTGAGGTCAAATTTTCAAAAGAGCGGAAGCTTTAAAAAATTAGACAGAACACACAGTGAGGTCAAATTTTCAAAAGAGCGGAAGCTTTAAAAAACTTATACTATTTTTTTATAAAATACAAAGCGAACCAAATAGGTTCGCTTTTTTTATTTCTTGGCATAAAAATTGAAACTTTAATATTAAATTACACGTACATGAAAGCACTAAAAATAATTTTATTATCTTGTATTACATTTCTTTTATTTCAATGTGGTAGCCGTAATTTTAACAAAAAGAGTCCTTTTAAGGTTCAATCTGCTACCTATTATAATTCTGCAACAGATTTACAAGAAAACACAAATTCTAATCTCTATATAAGATATTCATCAAAAAATAATATCAATTTTGATAGTCTGTATTTTAGAAAAAATACAACAAAGCTTCAAACTAAAACGATTAAAGGCATTAAATACATGGTTGGAGAATTTCAAAAAAAAATATTTTTAAGTAATTTCACTTTAGATGTAAACCCGATAAACGAACTAAAGAACAAATTTCCTACACGAGAAACATTTCCTTTTGAACTGGAAGATAATGAAGCGATAATAAGCTATCAACTAAAAGGTAAAACAAAATACTTTAAAGTTAAAAACATTAAAAAACGAGCAGCAAGTTCTTTATAAATAAAATAAACAACAAATTTCCTTATAAAACCTCTCAAATACAAGAGGTTTTCATTTTTGGCACACATTTTGAAATTACCCAAACATACCTATAAAACTGAAGCTTATGAAGTTGATAAAATTACTTTTAATAATTATTATTACAGGAACACTTTTTAGTTCTTGTACATCCGAAAATGAAGTTCCCTTTATAGACATCGTTTCTGAATACGATTTATGGTATGTAGATTATCACAGAACTAGAGGAAACGGAGATATCCCATACATCTCCAGAGCCTTTACACTTTCTTTTTTAGATGGCATACTGTATGCAAACAACAATATTGTGGCTATTGGAAATAGAGGAGATGGTCTTGGAATAGATGTAGGGACCTACACTACTTTTAATGGGATATTGGAAACCGACCACGATTTAGAGGGCGCAAGTGACTTTGAAATTACTGTAATTTCTAGTAATGAAATAAAAATCTATAATTACAGACAAAACGTAAGTTACTATTTAATTGGATATCAAATGAACCAATTTGATAACGATAAATTGTTTTATGAAAATATAGAATACTTTTTACAAGAGTATGTTGCTTGGGAAAAAGTGTCAATAGCTGGTGGAATTCCAAATGCCTTTGATGATGAAAATTATTTAGAATTTACACCAGATCCTCAACAACAAACACCAACTTTCCAAAGCTCTATAGACAGCCCTGGTAAAATATTAAGAAATATAACTTGGGATTATATTGGAGGATATGAAGTTTTTGACATCATAGATAATAAGGGACAAAATATAGAAGACCTTAAAAGTATCGAACTTACTTATGAAGATGGTGATATTGAAGAATTTGAATTAAGCGTTATTAACGATGGAACCATAGAACTTTTTAATTATAGGTCAGAAACAGTATATAAATTTTCTGGAAAAGGGTTTATACACTACTTAAAAGGAGGAAAATCTAAAAAAGAAGCGGAAGATATTGTAAGGAATGCTAATAGAAAACGAACTAAAGTAACAAGAAAGATAAAGACAAGAAGAAATTTAAAATAAAGTTTGGTTAGTTCATTTTTGATTGGTTATTTTCTTAATAACCAATTAAAAAGAAAATCACTCCGAAAGGAGTGGTTTTTTATTTGTAACAACTGATAAAAAAGCTTTTTTTGAAAACTTATATATTAGAAAATGCTTTTTTAAGCATTTCCAATGAAAAAGGTTTTTGTAAAACAATATCAATACCCTTTTCCTTTTTAACAGACTCCTTAACTTCCCATCCAGTAACAACAATAATTTTTATAGCATCTCCAAACTTTTTTCTAATTGCATCGATCAACTCCCATCCGTTCATTTCTGGCATACCAAGGTCTGTAAATACAATATCACAAGGGTTGTTTTCTAGATGCGTTAACCCCATCTTTCCGCTGTTTGCAACAGTAATTTTATGACCAATAGATTTGACCAATGTATCAACTAATTTTGTGATGATCATATCGTCATCTACCCACAAAACGTTTAAGGAATCGTTACTTTTACTTTGATTAATTACCATTGGTTGCGCTACTTCTTGTTTCACGAATGGAAAAACAATTTCAAAGGTAGTTCCTTTTCCCACTTCAGAAGACAGTACCCTGATATCTCCTTGGTGACGATTTATAATACGATAAGCGCCACTCATTCCTAAACCTCTTCCTAATTCAAAACCTTTTGTACTAAAGAAAGGTTCAAATACTTTTTCTTTATTCTCTTCCGTCATTCCAATACCCGAATCACTAAAAGTTGCAAAGATGCCTGCTTTTTTTACACCTGTTCTTATAGAAAGTTTCCCTCCTTCTGGCATTGCTTCAATACTGTTCTTAATTAAATTATAAACAGCTGTTTTTAATTCCCCTCTATTGCAACGAATTTTCGGAATCTCTTTAAAATCGGATTGAATCGTTATGCTCCACCCCTCTTTTTCTTTGCGATCTTTCCAAAGTGGACGGGTCTGTTTCAAACTGTTTTCAATCAGCTCATTAAAATCAATCAATTCAACACTGCTATCTGCATATGCTATATTCCCAAACTTTTGCAATGCAACAACCCTACCAGCGATATCGCTGATAATAGATTCAATATTTTGTAACCCTATTTGGGTAGAATCTGACAACTCTTTTTGAAGTTTAATGACCTCCATGTTCCCGACCATTGCTTGCAGTGAATTGTTGAAATCGTGGGCAATAGAAGATGACATTTCCCCAATGGCTTTCAGTCTTTCGTGCGTCACAAGATCTCTCTCAAAGATTTTTTGTGCGGTGATATCTTGGTCTACCCCTTGTAATATCATTACCTTATCTTCAGTATTAAAAGTAGATTCAATAGTAGATTTTATAATTTTCAATTCCCCTTCTGGGGTGTAAATTCGAAATTCAATAGTAAAGGAAGCTATTGAATCTATCGCTTTATCAATTGTAGAAGTAACTATATCCAAATCATCTGGATGAACTTGTTTGATGACATCTTCATATTTAGGAGTTCCTTTTACTGGGTCAAAACCCCAGATAGTATACATCTCAGAAGAAAAATTTATTTTTTGAGTTTCAGGGACAAACATCCAACTTCCAAAATTTGCTAATTGCTGGGTTTTTTTATTTGTCCTTATAATTTCCTTTAATTTTAATTTAAGAACCTCTTTGTGTTTTTCACTCTTTTTGTGCTTGGTAATATCTTGGTAGGAAACACCCACCCTATCTTTGGAAAATTTCCAAGCAGTTATAGAATAATACTCATCATGTTCAGCGCTATGTCCATCAAAAGTTATAGGCAAACCCGTTTTGAGAACATTCGCAAAGTTGGACAACCAAGATTCTTGGATAGTTTCAAAAATGGAAGATATTTTTTTATTAATTAATTGTGCTTTAGATTTACCAAAAAAATCAGCAAACGTCTGGTTTATGTCACGGATATAAAAATCGATTGGTTTGCCGTCCTCGTCATAAATAAGCTCTACAATCTCTACCATTTCACTCAAAGCATCAAAAAAATTTGTTTGTGCCTCTTTTTTTTCTTTATTCAATTTTTCTTCAACCCTCTTTTTTTCGCTAATATCATGACAAATAATAGCCACAGAATCTTCCTGAGCCTTCCAAACATAAAATTGAAAATACTTATCAAATTCTGCTTCATATTTCTCAAAATTTTTAGGGACTCCTGTTTTAATAACCTCATGTGATAGATGCATCCAATCATGATCTTTAACGATAAAGACTTCTTTTACTCGTTTACCAACAAGTTCCTCTCTTGTTTTAGACACTACCTTTTCAAATGCAGAATTTACATCCCTGATATAAAAATCAAATGGATTTTGAGCAGCATCGTAAATAAGCTCGAGAACTAAATGAGGATGAGACATGTTGCTAAGAATACTATTTCTAAAAACATCACTTCTTAAAGAATTTTCTTTATGAAGCACTTCAAGTTTATGAATCTGATTTTCTAATTCCTGATAGGTAGGTTTTTTGGTTGAATCCATTGTGTTTATAAGAAATTAGCGATCATTAGAGTGACACTTAACAACTTTTATGTTTAGACTTTAACATAAAATATTAAACTAAATTAGTTTATTTTTCATAAAATCAAGCACTAAACAAAGACAAATTTAAAAAATGATTAAAAAAAACAGCAACAGTAGTTACTTGCAGCCATTTGTCTAAGAGGGTTTTGTAAAATTTCTAAAGTCTATTATTTACTTTTATTTTGTCTGAGCTTAGTGAATTGTTATACTCCTAGTATTGTTTGGGGTAAAGAGTCTAAAACTCTATAAAGAACCACTTATAAGTCAAACTTAATTCCCTGTGCTAAAGGCAATTCATCAGAATAATTTACAGTATTTGTTTGTCTTCGCATGTACACCTTCCATGCATCAGATCCCGCTTCACGTCCACCACCAGTTTCCTTTTCACCACCAAAAGCCCCCCCAATTTCTGCCCCTGAAGTACCAATATTTACGTTTGCAATACCACAATCTGAGCCAGCATACGACAAGAATTTTTCTGCTTCTTTCATTTCATTGGTCATAATTGCAGAGGATAAACCCTGTGTAACACCATTCTGTTTTTCGATTGCATTCTCTATCTCTCCAACATATTTTATGAGATATAAAATAGGCGCAAATGTTTCTTTTTGTACAATTTGAAAATGGTTTTCCGCTTCAATAATTGCAGGTTTCACGTAGCAACCAGATTCATAACCTTCTCCCCCTAAAACGCCTCCTTCAACTAAAACATTTCCTCCAGCAGCTATTGCTTGTTCAATGGCAGTTAAATAAGTGCATACGGCAGCTTGATCTATTAAAGGCCCCACATGATTTGTTTCATCTAAAGGATTCCCAATTTTAATTTGCTTGTAGGCACCAACAATTGCATCTCTTACTTTTGCGTACACCGCTTCGTGAATAATTATTCTTCTTGTAGAAGTACAACGTTGTCCACAGGTACCTACCGCACCAAAAACAGCTGCAGGAACCACCACTTTTAAATCAGCAGACGGTGTGATGACAAGTGCATTGTTACCTCCTAATTCCAATAAAGACTTTCCAAAACGTTGGGCAACAGTTGTGCCAACGATTCTTCCCATCTTTGTAGATCCTGTTGCAGAAACTAACGGAATTCTAGAATCTGTAGTCATCATTTCACCAACCTTATAATCACCGTTGATAATGCAAGAAATTCCTTCAGGCATGTTATTTTCTTTCAAAATACCCGCAATAATATGCTGACAAGCAACAGCACATAAAGGCGTTTTTTCTGAAGCTTTCCAAACACAAACATCTCCACAAATCCATGCTAGAGCAGTATTCCAAGCCCAAACAGCTACAGGAAAATTGAACGCCGAAATGATTCCAACTACCCCGATTGGGTGCCATTGTTCTCTCATTAGGTGCCCTGGGCGTTCAGAAGGAATTGTTTGTCCGTTTAACTGTCTAGATAATCCAACAGCAAAATCACAGATATCAATCATTTCTTGTACTTCACCATAGCCCTCTTGTAAGGATTTACCCATTTCATAAGAAACTAATTGACCAAGGGCTCCTTTCTTTTGTCTCAATTTATTTCCAAACTGACGGACAATTTCGCCTCTTTTTGGAGCAGGTATATTTCTAAATGATAAAAACGCTTTTGACGCTGTTTCCATCACTTTTTCATAGTCTTCTTTAGTAGTCGCTTTCACTTTACCAATTAGCTTACCATCAACCGGAGAATAACTTTCTATAATTTCTCCATTAGAAAAATGATTAGAACCCGTAGCAGTTCCATTATTGATCTCTTTTAAACCGAGTTCTTCTAAGGCTATTTTAATTCCAAAATCTGTCATTTTATCTTGTTATTTTTGTTGTTCAAACTGGAAGAACGAATTTAAACATAATTTTTTCGACCAATCCATTATAAAAGCGAAAAGGAATTGGAGTTAACATTCTTTTCTTACAAGATGCAAAAAAATTAAAAAGGTTGCGGTAAATAATTCTATTTTTGCAAAAGCAGATGCAAAACAATATTTTCAACATACAAACTCCAGAAGATTTTCAGCAAGTTGCCTTAGCTGTTTTTAAACATCAATTTAAAAACAATAAAGTATACCGATCTTTTTGCGATTTGCTATACGTACATCCTTCTGATGTTCGTAGCGTTGAAGAAATTCCGTTTTTACCCATTCAGTTTTTTAAAAGTAAGAAAATACTTTCTTCTTTGGAGGAAGTGAAAGAAACCTTTACCAGTTCCGGTACAACAGGCACCCTAAAAAGCAAGCACTTTGTAACAGATATCAACCTCTACAGAGAAAGTTACCAAAAAGGATTTGCTCATTTTTATGGAAACATTGAAGACTATGTCATTTTGGCTTTGTTGCCAAATTATTTAGAAAGAAAGGGTTCTTCTTTGGTTTATATGGTGGAAGATTTTATCCAAAAAACTAAAAATCCGGAAAGTGGGTTTTACCTCAATAACATCGAAGAATTAGTCAAAAAACTAACAGCATTAGACAAAAAAGGACAAAAGACGCTTTTAATTGGTGTTTCTTTCGCTTTGTTGGATGTTGTAGAAATACAACAATTCAACCTAAAAAATACGCTAATTATGGAAACGGGTGGCATGAAAGGCAGAAGAAAAGAGCTCGTTAGAGAAGAGTTACATCAGCTTTTACAAGACGGATTTGGAGTGACTAAAATTCACTCAGAATATGGAATGACAGAGTTATTGAGTCAAGGATATTCTAATGGAAATGGGGTTTTTGAAACGCCTCCCTGGATGAAAGTTCTTACCCGAGATACAGAAGACGCTTTAACCATTCATAAAGCTGGAAAAACTGGCGGCATCAATGTGATTGATTTAGCTAATTACAATTCGTGTTCCTTTATTGCAACGCAAGATTTAGGTAAAGTACATAAAAAGGGAACCTTCGAAATTATTGGTCGTTTTGACAATTCAGACATTAGAGGGTGTAATTTGATGGTTTTGTAAAATAAAAAATTAGTACTTCTTTTTTAAACCAACTAACGTAATACAAAAAGCGATGCTTATTAGGGTCGCTAAAAAAACATAACTCATCACTAAATTGCTAAAGTTAGAGATGGTTCCTAATAATACGGGTCCCACTAAAAAGCCAACAAAACCAATTCCTGAAACAATAGAGATGGCTAGAGAAGTTTCTATTTCTTTATTCTTACCTGCTATTCTGTATATTTCGGGTACAATTACGGAAAGCCCAAAACCTAAAATTCCAAAACCTAAAACACTTAAATACAAGCTGGAAGTTATAATGAAGAAATAAGCAATAAGCGATACGAGAGTTGCATATAATATGATTTTTTTAGAGCCCATTTTTTGACTAAATCCATCCCCTAAAAAACGACCAATAGTCATTGTTAAAGAGAAAATAATAAAACCCAAACCAGCTTCACTTTGAGAAACGTTCACGACTTCAAAAAGAAATAAATTACTCCAATGTTCAACAGCGCCTTCATTAAATAAAATGATAAAAGCGATTATAGAAATTGCGAATAAAGGTTTTATGTTTTTAAAAAAAGACGCATTTTTTTTTGATTTCTCCATCTCTAATCCTTTTACCTCTTCATAATTTTTAGACAATAATAAGCTCGTGAGTATGACAAAAACAGAGATTCCTAGCATGTGAATTTTTGGATTTGAAAAATGACTGATATAGATACTCCCAATTCCTGCGCCAATAAAACCTCCCAAGCTAAAAAAACCGTGAGCTGCAGACATAAAATGTTGCCGTGTTGTTTTTTCTATTTGAGAAGTTAATGCATTTAATGAAATATCCGTAAATCCTGAAAAAAGGCCAATCAATAATAAGGCACCACATAATAAAAAATAATCAGTTGCTAATAGCGGCAAGTTATAGACAATCGCTAGAAAAATAATTCCTATTTTGGTTGATTTTCCTACACCTATTTTTCTATTTATTTTGGGTACAAAGGGAATAGAAATTAACAAACCTAAAGCAGAGAAAAATAAGGCAAAACCTATTTGAGCATCGTCTAGATTGAATTTTAATTTAATAAAAGGAATGTAAAGAATCCATGTCCCTATTAAAATATTGATTGATGAAAAAACCCAAGAAGGCGCAAAATAAGATATATTAGAAAGAATTAAACGTAATGATTTCATTAAAAAATATGTTTTTTAGAAATAAAAGTTTTACTTTCTTTTATGATTCTTCACTGATCGCATTCCAACCTTGTGCTTTTAATTCAATTTCTTGGTTTGCTCTTGTTACTAGATTTAATCCTTGATTTTCTGTAGTAACATGCCCAATGATAGAAAAGTTAGGATTTCCCTTTATTTTATCAAAATCAGCAATTGGCACCGTAAATAAAAGTTCATAATCTTCTCCGCCACTTAAAGCCACCATGGTAGAATCTAATTCAAATTCTTCACAGGCAGAAATTACTTGAGGGTCTAAAGGCAATTTATCTTCATACACCTTACATCCTACTTTACTCTGGGTACCAATATGAAAAAGCTCTGAGGAAAGTCCGTCAGAAATATCAATCATGGCAGTAGGTTTTACCTCCATTTCTTTTAACAAACCAGCAATATCTTTCCGAGCTTCAGGTTTTAATTGACGTTCAATTAAGTAAGTATAACTATCTAAATCGGGTTGATTGTTTGGGTCCACTTTAAAAACTTGCTTCTCTCTTTCTAAAACTTGTAGTCCTAAATATGCCGCACCTAAATCGCCAGAAACAACAATTAAATCCGTTTCTTTTGCTCCATTTCTGTATACAACTTCCTCTTTTTCTGCTTTACCAATTGCGGTCACAGAAATTAAGATCCCTTTGGTAGATGATGTGGTATCTCCACCAATTAAATCTACTTTATACGTTTCACAAGCAAGCTGAATTCCTGCATACAATTCTTCAATTGCTTCTAGAGGAAATCGATTAGAAACCGCAATAGAAACCGTAATTTGTTCAGCAATTCCATTCATTGCATACACATCTGATAAATTTACGATCACAGCTTTGTATCCTAAATGTTTCAGGGGCATATAACTCAAATCAAAATGCACGCCCTCAATTAACAAATCTGTTGTAACCAGTGTTTGTCTTTCGGAAGCATCTAAAACAGCAGCATCGTCTCCAATTGCTTTTACTGTGGATGAATTTTCTACCTTAAAATATTTTGTAATATGATTGATTAAACCAAACTCGCCAAGTTCAGCCAACGATGTTTTTTGTGTATTTTTATCTTCTAACATCTTGCAAAGATAGGTACTTCTAAAAAAGGACAGAACTACTTTTACACCTATCTTTATTTATTTTAATTTTTTTAATAGTATTTTTGGTTGATATCCTTTTAATTATGAATCGTTTCGGTATTGTCTTGTTTTTATTTTTTATAAATGCCTATGTTACAACATCCCAAGAAATCATTAAAATTGCGGAAGCTGAAGCAAAGTCTGCCGCATCAAAAATTCATTTTAAGGAAAATCCCAACACTTCAAATTACGATATTACCTATCATAAATTAGAATTTTCCGTAGACCCTGCAGTGGCTGATATTGCAGGAAAAGTAACCACCACTTTTACCGCCTTAGAAAATTTAGCAACAATTACTTTCGATTTAGATGATGTGCTTGTTGTCTCTTCAGTTACTCAAAACGGAAATTCATTGTCCTTTTCTCAAAACTCAGCGGATGAATTAGTGATCACGCTTCAAAACACTTTAAATCAAGGAAACGCAACTTCTGTAGTCATAGAATACAATGGAAGTCCCATAAGTAAAGGCTTTGATTCTTTCACTGCCTCAACTCATGGACCCGATTCAACGCCCATTCTTTCGACACTTTCTGAACCTTATGGAGCATTAGATTGGTGGCCTTGCAAACAAGATTTAAACGATAAAATTGATGTAATTGACATTTATATTACAGCACCAAAACAATACACTGCTGTTGCGAATGGTTTGGAACAAAGTACCGTTATCAGTTCAGAAAATAAAACAACCCATTTCAAACACCAGTATCCAATTCCTGCTTATTTAATTGCCATTGCAGTCACCAATTATAAAACCTATTCTCATACTGTTCCAAATAATGGCAACCCTTTTCCTATTGTAAACTATGTGTATCCTGAAAGTTTAACCAGTGCACAAAATAGTACGGGTATTACTGTGGATATTATGAATCACTTCATCAACCTCTTTGGAAACTATCCGTTTGAAAATGAAAAATATGGGCATGCTCAATTTGGCTGGGGCGGAGGAATGGAACACACAACCGTTTCATTCATGGGGAATTTTAGTAGAGGTTTGATTGCGCATGAGTTGGCACATCAATGGTTTGGGAATAAAATTACTTGCGGAAGCTGGAAAGACATTTGGCTAAATGAAGGTTTCGCAACCTATCTCTCTGGTATTACCATCGAACATTTAGATGGAGACATTGCCTTTAAAAACTGGAGAAACTCCTATATCAATTCGATAACCTCTTTAACTGACGGAGCCGTTTATCTCACAGAGAATGAGACCATAAATGTTTCTAGAATTTTTAGCAGTAGATTGTCCTATAAAAAAGGAGCAATGGTTTTACATATGTTGCGAAAAAAATTAGGCGACACCAACTTCTTTACCGCTATTAAAAATTATATTTCAGACCCTATTTTAGAGTATGGTTATGCTAAAACGATCGACTTATTGGCGCACTTAGAAGCTTCATCCGATTTAGAATTGGATGAATTTTTTAACGATTGGGTTTATAACCAAGGGTATCCTTCTTATCATATCATTTGGTCACAGCCAAACGCTAACTCAATTAACATACAACTAAACCAAACACAAAGTCATCCTTCTGTTTCTTTTTTTGAGGCCAATGTTCCGATACGTTTAAAAGGTACGAATGGAGAAGTAGTAGACTTCGTCTTAAACAATATCAATAATGGACAAACATTTATAGAAACTACAAATTTCACTGTTAACTCTTTAGAGTTTGATCCAGAATTTCATTTAATTTCTAGAGAGAATCGTAGTACTTTACATGTAGACAACAAAAACTTTATAACACAAAATATTTCTTTGCACCCCAATCCTGTAAATACTTTTTTAAAGATTAAAATAGCAAAAAACATCAAAATGATAAGCGCAATATTATACAATACTTTGGGGCAACAGGTTTTTAAATCTAATCATAAGCAACTAAATATTAGTGAACTTCGCAATGGAATTTATCATCTTAAAGTGATGACCGATTATGGAGCCTACCATAAAAAAATTGTTAAAAATTAACTTATGCTGATTTATAGATAAGTTTTTCTATTTTTACAGATATAAATAATTGATCACTTGATTTCTATAACTTCCTCAGAAAATAAAAAAATTTATTTTGCATCAGACCAACATCTTGGTGCGCCAACTCTAGCAGCTAGTCTTCCTCGTGAAAAAAAGTTTGTTGCTTGGTTAGATGAAATTAAAAAAGATGCAGCAGCCATTTTTTTACTAGGCGATTTATTCGATTTCTGGTTTGAATATAAAACAGTTGTTCCTAAAGGTTTTGTAAGAGTTCTAGGAAAATTAGCTGAAATTAGAGACGCTGGCATTCCTATTTACTTTTTTGTAGGGAATCATGATTTATGGATGCAGGATTATTTTGAAAAAGAACTCCAAATTCAAATTTTTCACGCTCCACAAGAATTCCTCCTCAATGATAAAAAATTTCTAATTGGTCATGGAGATGGTTTAGGTCCTGGAGACATGGGCTATAAACGTATGAAAAAAGTATTTACGTTTCCTTTATTTAAATGGCTCTTTAGTTGGTTGCATCCAGACCTAGGAGTTCGTTTTGGGCAGTATATGTCTGTAAAAAATAAATTGATTTCTGGTGAGGAAGATGCAAAATATTTAGGTGATGAAAACGAATGGTTAGTGTTATATTGTAAAAAGAAACTAACAAGACAACATTACGATTACTTTATATTTGGTCATAGACACCTTCCTTTAGAAATAAAATTACAAGAAAACAGCACCTATATAAATACAGGTGACTGGATTCAGTATTTTACCTACGCTGAATTTGATGAAAATATGCTTTCCTTAAAAAAATTAGATTCTTAAGTATTGGAAGCGCCATTTAATTTCCTAATGCTGAAATAAATTTTTTTATTTTTTCAACGCCTTCAAAAATATTTGGGGTAGTTGTTTTTATAAAGTCTACATCTATTTCTGCAACAGAATTAAAGGCTTTCATCACTTTTTCACCATCAAAATCTACAAAAGCAATTCTAAAAAATAATGCCTCTTGGTCAAAACCAAAATCTACGCCTGGTAACATCGCAAACTGATAATTTTCTAAAACATAATTTGACAAATCGGAACTTGTCGTAATTCCTTGCTTGGCAATTTGCTCTTTATGCTTATTGAAGCCTATGGTCATATAAAAAGCGCCTCTGGACTTTGTACATTGAATATCGATCGCAGAAAGTTCTTTATAAATAAATTCGGATAGCGTTTTTAAAATTTTAGCAGAATCTGCAACGTATTGCTGCATACTTGCATCATAGGTATATGCTTTTAAGGCTGCAAATTGAATGGGTGAAGAAACACAACTAAATGTTTCGCTAAAAAGCGATTTATAAACGTTTTGTAATTCCTGCATCTCATCGGGCAGCATCATGTATCCCAGACGGTATCCACCAGCAGAAAACACTTTACTTAAACCTCCAAAAACAATTGTTTTTTCTGGGTAATACTTCGAAATACTTGGTGAAGAAGTTGCTGAGAAATGAAGCTGAGAATAAATTTCATCAGAAAAAACAAGGACATTGTATTTTCTACAAACAATAGCAAGCGCTTTGTATTCTTCTTCTGTATACACAGCTCCTGTAGGATTATTTGGTGAATTTAAAATTAAGATTTGTTGTTTTTTAGGAGCTACTTTTTTGAAAAAAGCGGCTAAACTTTCGGCGGTTAATTTAAAATCATCTTCAAAATTGGTTTCAAGAATACGGTATTTTCCACCTTTGGACTGAATTTGTGGTACATAACTCACCCAACTCCCTTTAGGAATCAAAAAATCACCTTCAAAAATTAATATCGATTGGTACAGTAATTCCTTACTGCCAGGTCCTATAAAAATAGCTTCCTTTTTAGTCGTTATATTTTGATGTTTTTTTAAGAACAACACAATCTGTGCTCTCAATTTTTCTAAACCTGCAACGGGTAAATAATGATTGTTTGCTGCATTTTCTTTTAATGCAATAACAATACTTGAATGAATTGGAAAAGGGGATTGCCCAAAACCAAAATGACTTATTTTTTTACCTTGTTTTCTTAACTCCTTTACCTTTTCATTGATTAAAAGTGTCGCTGATTGTTTTAAAGATGCAATGTTTTTATTAATCATATTATTAAATTTTATAAGCTAAAAAATAAATGAAAAAAAGCGGCAAAATTTTGCCGCTTTCTTTTCATTTATAATAAAACTTGGTTTCTTCTATAAAGAAAAGTTTAACCTTGCGAAAACATATCTTCCTGTAAACCCAAATTGAGAGGTTCTTCTAGAATATGGAAAAGAAGCATTCGATTGACTTCCTTCTCTATTTTCATCTGGATATACATCTAATAAATTATTTGCTCCAATAGATATGGATAAACTTTCAGATATATTATTTGAGATTATTAAATCAGTAATAATCTTTCCTGCATAAATCGCATCATTATTTACCGTAGCACCACTAACTCTTGCTTGACCTGAAAACTCATCTGGATCTGTTACTTCTCCAAAATAAACATTTCTTAATAAGAATGTCCAGTTATCGTTATAAAGCGTATGTGTTAAATTTAATTTAGTTCTAGGTTGTGCAATTGTTAAAAATGCTTCTTCTTGACCATCAAAAAAGTCACTACTTAAACCAGCATCAGCAATTAAATTAGGCACATTAATGTTTGTAATCTCTGTTTTTGAGAAAGTTGCCGACAAGCTATTGTTCAGTTCAAAATCCTTGAATGCATCAAATTTATATCCAGCAACAACATCAATACCTTGATTTTTAGTATCAATAGCATTTGCTAAAAACTGAGCCTTTCCTGCTCCTGCAGCATTAAAAATAGATGTTAAGACTGGGTCTCCACCATTGTCAAATTTACCTGAAAGAACAATTCGATCATCAATTGAAATTTGATATGCATCAACAGTTATTGTTAAACCGCCTAGTTTACCAGTAAATCCTAAACTTACACTTTGAGACGTTTCTTCTTTTAGTTTCCCTATTTTCAATAAACTTGCTGCTTGGCTATCGTTCGTAAACAAGCCTACTTGTTCTGCAACACCTGCTGCATTAAAAACGGTACTACTTCTACTAAAGAATTGTTGGTGTAAAGAAGGTGCTCTAAATCCTGTATTTACAGCGCCTCTTACAGAAAAATTATCAGATAATTTCACTCTTGAAGCTAATTTGTAATTGAACGTTTCTCCAAAATCAGAGAAGCTTTCAAAACGAGTTGCTAAACTTACTAAAAAGTTTTCTGTAATATCTGCTTCCACATCAAAATAAGTACCAATACTATTTCTAGTTTTATCGGTTGCATTTTCAGGTGTAAAACCTCCAAATACTTGAGAAGTTCCTGGAAGTGACTCTCCAAGAGCATTTGTTGCTCCTCCAACGCCACCTACTGTTGGAATTCCATTGTTATCATAGGTAGTATACGAGTTTTCTTTTCCCGCAAAAACCTCAAAATTGTCTACTCTGTACTCTGCTCCAAAAGCAAGGTTTAAGCCCGCCCAAATATCTTCATTATATTTACTGAAGTCTAAGTTCGTTGTGTTTTGAGAAAAAATATGCGATCCAGCACTAAAGTTAGAAGGTGAAGCCGCTTTTAAACTTGCATTACTCGTATTTACAATTGTATAAATAAAAGAATTTTGTCCGTAGGTATTAGAAAAGTCGATATCCCATCCACTTTCAGTTTGTCCTTTAATTCCTACTGCAGCAGATTTATCTACAATATCCGATTGGATTCCTGGTAAAAACCCATTTGGATTAGAAGCAACATTTCCTTTTGGTCTCCATGGCTCTCTTAAAAATCCAAATGCTAAACCTTGTCTATAACTGATGCCTCCAAAAGAATATACTTCCGCATTTTCTGAGACAGGCAAAGATAAATTAGCAAAGAATTTTCCTTCTCTTAATTTAGCAGTTCCTACTTTAAATCTAAAGTCATTTCTCTCTTGCCCTCTTAAAGCAAATTGCGCATTATCCAAATCTTGATAAGAATCAAACTCTCCATAACTTTGGTTACGTACTATACCTTCCACATAATCTGAGTCTCCAACTTTACCACGACCCAATAGTGTAAGTAAATCTGCAGGTGAGGAAAAATCTAAAGTTGCAATAGCTCCTTGATCAATAGCGCTTATATAATTTGTTCCAAGCAAAGCTGCACCTGCTTTATAGTCTGCTGCAGTCATGTCTGAAATAGGCGTTCCTGTTGCAGCTGTAAAAGCATTCTCTGCGGCATTCCAAACATCATATATTTGCTCTAAATTCGTTGCATTCCTTGAAGCACGTTTTCTGATACCAAGCGATCCAGAGAAGTTGATGAATCCACCATTTTTCCCTAAATCTAAACCATAATTGGCATCAATTTGAATTTTCTCTCCATCCATACCGCCGTCTTGGTGGTTACTTCCAGAAGAAACGTTCGCTCCAGTTGTTACAGATAAACTTAATGTATTTGTAGCATCTTGTAATACAATGTTGATAACACCTGCAATGGCATCAGAACCATATTGTGCTGCGGCACCATCACGTAATACTTCAATTCTTTTAATTGCAGAAACGGGTATTGCATTCATGTCAGTACCAACACTTCCGGCTCCAACAGTACCATTAATGTTCATTAAAGAAGAATTATGTCTTCTTTTTCCATTAATTAAAACCAATACTTGATCTGGACCTAAACCTCTTAATGAAGCAGGATCAACGTGATCTGTTCCATCAGAAACTGTTTGTGTCTGTGAAGTGAAAGAGGGTGCAACATAATTTAAAATTTCATTTATTGATGTTTGCGGTCCACTAGTTGCCAATTCTGCAATATCAATAATATCTACAGGAACTGGTGAATCAATTACAGTTCTGTTCTTGTTTCTAGATCCAATAACAACGATCTCATCTAGCGAGTTGTCTTCACTAATAGTAACTGTTAAATAAGCAATATCACTAACCGTTATTT
>Ga0209715_1001895_pt1 | contig 16547 bp, 14 predicted proteins | sample COGITO_mtgs_1205_2_FD_184809 | JGI IMG/M metagenome (GOLD analysis project Ga0209715, IMG submission 184809) | Pelagic marine microbial communities from North Sea - COGITO_mtgs_120503 (SPAdes) (version 2) | ecosystem: Environmental > Aquatic > Marine > Epipelagic ...
AAATAGGGTAATTCGTCACCACTTGTAACTTCCCCCCAAAGATCTTCATCACTACCAAAACTATTTTTAAATTCTGTATTAGTAAAAGTATATCCTAAAGTAAAAGGAATTTTAATAGTTGATTCTTTTCTAGAAAAATCATAGTTTATAAGCAATTCAAGACCATTAACATCTACTTCTCCAGCATTAAATTGATCTAATGAGCCCGTTCCACCAGTAGCAGCTAAATCACTACCTAATAGGTTGCTATAGTCATTGAAAAATAAGACAGTTTCCCCTCTTAATTTCCCAATGCCAAATCTACTCCCTAACTCATAATTGATGCTTTCTTCAGGTTTTTGACCTACTTGATTGCTAGGAGGTGAAAAACCTTTGTGAATCCCTCCAAAAATTGAAAAATTATTATTGAATTTATAATTAGTACCAACACCAGGAATAAATACTTCTACATTATTTTCTCTAGTAGATAAATTTTCTCCAGTTCTAGAAGGATCACTTCCTCCAAAATTCTCTCTTTGTAAAGAAATATTTTCATAGCGTATTCCGGGAGTAAAAGTCCACCCTTTATACTTTAATCTATAAGTTGTTGAAGCTGCAAATGCGTTAGCACTGCTAATTCGATTAGCGTTTGTGCCAGGGATTCCCGCATTTGATAAACTCAATACTCCATTGTTGATACTATAATCATCTATCCATTGAAAACGATCTTCATCATCGTAGTGGTATCGTAAACCAATCTCTATATCATGAAAAACATCATTATTATACCAGTGGTAATCAAACTTTGTTTGTATTCCTTTTGAATTATAAACTCTATTATTGGCTCTTACATTCATAAAATCGTCGCCATCTGAATTAATTTCACCTCTTGCAAACGAAAGATGATTGTTAAAGTTGTCTTGGTTTCCAAAAACTTTGCCAATAGATTGTTTGTCTCCATTAAATGTTATATAGTCTGCTTTATACCAATTTCTTTTAAAATAATTATGATAAGCATTTGTGGTTATTCTGAAATTTTTTGTGAAATCTATAGTATGGGTTAGAACAACTTGTCTGTGAATATTTTTCATTAAATCCTTGGCAGAACCATCATATCTTTTAAAAGGATTTGTTTTAAAATCATTATCTGTTAACCCTAAATATGTTTCGTTGGATTCCTCATCAGAATATTGTAATTTTATATCTAAAGACTGTTTAACAGCTGCTTGTGGAAATAAGTTTACTTTAAATTTTAATACCATATCGTTCTTATCAAAACCTGTATTTATATCATTAGATAATTTCTTAAAACCATCTGAACCATAATTCAAATATTCTAATGAATACCCAAAATTATTTATGTTATCACCAATAATTGCATGAAATTGAGATGAATTAAAACTACCATAACTGCTTCTTATTCTTCCACCAAAAGATTCTGGAATTTGATTAGAAATCATGTTAATAGCTCCACCAGTAGTAAATGGTCCATATTGGATTTGACTACTACCTTTTAAAACTTCTACAGCTTCCATTCTAGCGATAGTAGGAAAATAATATGCAGATGAAGCACTGTAAGGAGCAGGAGCAATTAATACACCATCTTCCATCATTGTTATTTTAGAACTTCTTTCTGGTGAAGTTCCTCTTAAACTTATATTTGGCCTCAACCCAAAACCATCTTCCTCATATGTATTTACTCCAGGAACAGTCCTTAATGCTCTGTTTATATCTGTAAAACTAAATTTTTTTAATTCTTTTGGAGAGATGTAATATGCAGAACCTGTTCTATTACTTGCTACATATTTATTACCAAATATTAAATTTGAATTAATGATTACTTCATCTAATTTTTGAATTGTATCTATTTTGTTTTTTGTTTTTTTTAATTTTGTTTGTGATAGTAATTGAATACTTATTAAGCATATTGATAGGGTGATAATTCTTTTCATTTTATTTAGACTAATTATAAATAGATTATTAATTTTATGCAAATATATGTATGAATTTAAGATTTACAAACTTTATTTAGAATAAATAAAAATAATATTTAATAGTAAATTGATAATCAGAACATTATGTAGAATGATTATGAATAAGAATAAATATTTATTTACATTAGGTAAGTATTTAGTGTATTTTATATTTTTATATTTTTAAATAAAACCTTTATGTTTAAACCTACTAATATTCACGTTTCTCTAATTAAAGAAAGAAAAAAAGGGGTGCAATCCGAAGACATTATTGTATGGGTACAATCAATTTTTAATGAAATTAAAACAACCAAACAACCTGTTTTAGAACGCTTATCTGCTTCTCCTATTAATAGAACTGTGAATGTATTTGATATAGATGAGGTAGATTCTAATGCTATTTTTCACATCTCTCACATAGAAAAAATATGTGTGAATTACAGACTTCGATTCTTAGATACCAAATACTTTAAGGGTTCGTATCCAAAAATAGTGGTAGATAAAATTCAAGATTTAGAACAGACTCATAACACAGTGTTAGATGGTTTTAAAATTATAGCTCCTTCTAAACTATTTAGATTAGACAAAGCAGACGACCCATTGTTATTTGCTCCCATGGGGAACGGATATTATTATTTAATTCACAAATGGGGTACCGATTTGCATCCATTAAGAAAAATTAAATATTGGGGTGTTAAAAACGTAGAAAATCTTGGAATTTCAATTTTTTTGGTAAGTTTACTTTCCACGATTCTAACAAAAAATCTTATTTACGGAGATACCAATCATGTAGGATATCTTTTTATGTTGTTTTTATTTTATGTTAAAGGCTACCTAGGAATGTTGTTTTTGTTAGGGGCTTCCTCTGGAAAAAACTTTAGTCAATATTCATGGCTTAGTAAATATGATAAAATAAGTTAACAATTCTTACAATTATTGATCTTTCTTATCTAGAAAATAAGTTGTAAATTTGGTCGCAATTAATTTTAAGTTAATTCTACAATGATTGCTCACAATTCTAAGATAGTAGGGGAAGGTTTAACATATGATGATGTTCTTCTAGTACCCGCTTATTCAGTTGTACTTCCTAGAGAAGTAAATATCCAAACAAAATTCACCCGTAACATTACCATTAACGTTCCTATTGTATCCGCTGCTATGGATACAGTTACAGAATCTTCTATGGCTATTGCTATTGCTAGAGAAGGAGGCATAGGGGTATTGCATAAAAACATGTCAATAGAAAAGCAAGCTCAAGAAGTTAGGAAAGTTAAACGAGCAGAAAGCGGAATGATTATAGATCCAGTAACACTTCCTCTTACAGCTGTTGTTTCTGATGCTAATAATGCGATGAAAGAGCATAAAATTGGTGGAATTCCAGTTGTTGATAATATGGGTATTTTGAGAGGTATTGTTACCAATAGAGATTTACGTTTTGAACACAACAATGATAGAGCCATTGTAGAGGTAATGACTGAAAAAAATTTAATTACAGCTCCTGTAGGTACATCATTAAAAGACGCAGAATCTATTTTACAACAAAATAAAATTGAAAAGCTTTTAATTGTAGATGACGAATATAAATTACGTGGGCTAATTACTTTTAGAGATATTACAAAAGTTACTCAAAAACCGATAGCCAATAAAGATAGTTATGGAAGATTACGTGTGGCAGCTGCCCTAGGTGTCACTGCAGATGCTGTAGATAGAGCTAAGGCTCTAGTGAATGCAGGTGTAGATGCTGTAATTATTGATACTGCACATGGACATACTAAAGGAGTTGTAACAGTCTTAAAAGCTGTAAAAAAAGCTTATCCAGCATTAGATGTAGTTGTTGGTAATATTGCCACAGCTGCAGCAGCAACCTATTTAGTTGAAGCAGGAGCAGACGCCGTGAAGGTTGGAATTGGTCCTGGTTCTATTTGTACAACAAGAGTTGTTGCAGGAGTTGGTTTTCCTCAATTTTCTGCGGTATTAGAGGTTGCTGAAGCTATTAAAGGCTCAGGTGTTCCTGTTATTGCTGACGGAGGAATACGTTACACAGGAGATATCCCTAAAGCAATTGCTGCAGGAGCTGATTGTGTAATGTTAGGGTCTCTTTTAGCAGGAACTAAAGAATCTCCGGGTGAAACTATTATTTACGAAGGAAGAAAATTTAAGTCTTATAGAGGTATGGGATCTGTAGAAGCCATGAAACAAGGATCTAAAGATCGATATTTTCAAGATGTAGAGGACGATTTAAAGAAATTAGTTCCAGAGGGAATTGTCGGTAGAGTTCCTTACAAAGGGAATTTAGATGAAAGTATTCATCAATTTATTGGAGGTTTACGCGCAGGTATGGGATATTGTGGTTCTAAAGATATAGAGACATTAAAAAATACTGGAAAATTTGTTAGAATAACAACCTCGGGTATTAATGAGAGCCATCCACATGATGTAGCCATTACAAAAGAAGCTCCAAATTATAGTAGAAGATAATATTATAAAATATTTTTATAATAAAAAAGAGAGAGGTATAAGCCTCTCTCTTTTTTATTTTAAACCAAATTTTGGTTCTATTTTTTTGGTGGAGGAGGCATTTTTATACCCAACTTAGCCATCACTTTTTCTGTTATATCAAATGCTTCATCTATATAGGCAAACTCGTTACCAGATGAGGTTAATATTTGAGTAAAACCCTCAGACTTTGCTAGTTCAGTAATTGCTTCACCCAAGATTTGATACAAAGGATTCATTAATTGATCTCTTTTAAGATTAATTAAACTATTTCCATTTTGTTGACTTTTTTGTAAGTCTTGCTCCAATGCATTAATTTCTTCAATTTTAACTTTTTTAAAGTTATCTGATAAATTAGGATCAAGTTTTTGAAAAGCAGTAACCTTGGAATTGTAATCTGCTAATTTAACTTGGTAAGTTGAGTCTAATTTTGCTGCATAAATTTTTAATTCATTTAAAACTTGTTTAGCCTCGGGCATTAATCCAACTATAAATTCTGAATTTATAGTACCAACTTTGGTTTGACTGTTGGCAAAAATACCTGCAAAACAAAGAATAAATGTTAATAATTTTACTTTCATTTTTTTATAATTTGAGCAAAGATAAAAAAGGGATTTAATATTGAAAGCATTATATGCTTAAAAAAAAAGTTAACTACTTTCTTTTATTTTTTTTAAAATAATACTAAAACTAGCCTCAAAATCAAACCAAGTTATATTGGTGTTTTTTTTAAACCAAGTGAGTTGTCTTTTTGCAAATCTCCGCGTGTTCTTTTTGATTTCTTCTATAGCATTCTCTTTGGTTATTTTTCCGTCAAAAAATAAAAATAACTCCCTGTACCCAACAGTTTGTAGAGCATTTAAAGATTTTTGAGGATATAATTTTTTAGCCTCATTCAATAACCCTTTTTTCATCATCAAATCAACTCTATAATTAATTCTATCATAGATTTTTTGACGGTCAGCATTTAAACCTATGATAATCGATTCAAAATTTCTTTTCTTTTTAGCTTTCCCTTTAAAACTTGAGTAGGGTATATTTGTCCCTATACAAATTTCTAAAGCTCTAATAATTCTTTGTGGGTTATCCAATGAAATTGAATTGTAAGTCTCTATATCTAACTTTTTAAGTTGTTGTTGTAAAGGAATAATTCCCTCAGACTTATAAATAGTTTTTAACTCATGTCTTATAGATGGATCAATTTTAGGAAAATCATCTAAGCCTTCTAAAACAGCTTGAACATATAACCCACTACCACCAACCATTACAACTGTGTTGTGTTTTTCGAACAAGGTATCTAATATGGCTAATGCATCTTTTTCAAAAGTACCTACATTATAATCCTCAACAACACTTCTATTCTGAATAAAATGGTGTGGAACAGTTGCTAGCTCCTCTTTTTCAGGTACAGCCGTTCCAATTGTCATTTCCTTGTAAAATTGTCTAGAGTCACATGAAATAACTTCTGTATTAAAATGAGATGCAATTAAGATACTTAGGGAGGTTTTTCCAATAGCAGTGGGGCCTACAATAGTGATTAATGTCTTTTTTGAGCTACCCATTATTCATTTAATTTATCACCACAATGATAACAAAATAAAGCATCATCTTGATGAGAATCTCTCATACAATTAGGACAACTCTGAGTGTTGGTATGAATTTTAGCACTTATCATTTCAGAACCTACAATTCCAGTGGGTATAGCTATGATTGCATATCCTAAAATCATAATAGCGCTTGCTATTAACTGACCAAGGGCTGTTACTGGAGCTATATCTCCGTATCCAACGGTAGTAAGTGTTACAATGGCCCAATATACACTTCTAGGAATACTTGTAAATCCGTTTTCTGCTCCTTCAATCATGTACATGATTGTTCCTAAAATTATACAAAGAATTAATACAAACAGTAAAAAAACTGCAATTTTAGCCCTGCTAGACCTTAAGGCTAATAACAATCGGTTAGAAGCTCCTATATAACGAGTTATTTTTAAAATTCTAAATATTCGTAACAATCTTAATGCCCTTAATACTGCTAGGTTATGACTATCTATAAGTATTAAAGAAACATATTTTGGAATGGTTGAAAGTAAATCTATGATACCGTAGAAGCTAAAAATATATTTCCAAGGTTTTTTAACAGTAATAATTCTTAATATATATTCTAGAGAAAATAGGATGGTGATAACCCACTCAGCTATATCTAAATAAGAGCCGTAAGCTTCATCAATACTTTGAACACTTTCAAGCATTACAAATAGAATACTTGCTAGAATTGCAATTAATAAGATGACATCAAAAAGTTTACCACCTCTTGTATCTGCTTCATAAATGATTTCATGAAGTCTATGTTTTAAAGATGGTTTATTTTCAGTTGTTGATTTCAATTAAAGTGTTATTATGGATATACAATATACTATAAATTAATTTTCTACATATTATTCTTAGTTCACACACGAAAAAATATCGTTTACTAAAAATTGTCTATAGTTAGATTTAGAACCGTTTAATTTTTAAAGCTGTGTTACTTTTTAAATAATTTTTGATAATTGTTTTTGCCAATTCTTTATGTTCAATTGGAGTTAAAATAGATTTTAAAATTGAAATTTTTGATTCTTGAAAAGATAAGTTTGTGTAACCATACCCAACAACTTCATTATTTTCAATTAAAATAAGTGCATTTTCTTCAATTTCTCGTCCTTTAAGTTCAATTATGAAATTTGGGTGAGAAAATTGTTGAATGGTTAATTTTTTCTTTTTTTTGAAATTGTATTTGGGCTTTAGCGTTTCTAATTCTAACTGGTATTTTAATTTATTAAATAATTCATTACCACTAAATTGGTACGAAACTTTATCAACTCTTTCCTGAATCTTGATAGCACGTTTACTTTGCTTCAGGAAAAGTTTAGTAACTTCAGATTTTAGATTATTACCCCTTCCTATAAAAATAACTTTGCCTTCTTTATTGTGAATATAATAGACTCCAATTTTGATAGGGATACCATCAAGTATCGCATTAATTTTATTTTTGACATTTCTATTATCAAAGTATTTAATTGAGTTTTGTGTAATGTCTTTATTGGTGTCTTTGTTTAATAATAATTTAAAAAGTTGAACAGTTGCTAAAGCATCTCCAGATGCTCTATGTCTATCACTCATAGGTATCCCAAGAGATTTACACAATTTACCTAGACTATAGGATTTTTCATCTGGAATTAACTTTCTGCTTAATTCTACAGTACAGATTGAATTTCTTTCATAGTTAAAACCTAATCTATCAAATTCTGTTTTTAAAATTCGAGTATCAAATTCTGCATTGTGAGCCACTAGTGTTACCTCTTTTGTGATTTCAACGATACGTTTAGCAACCTCAAAAAATTTAGGAGCATTCCTGAGCATCTTATTATTGATTCCCGTAAGTTTTACTACAAATTGTTGAATTGGTTTTTCTGGATTTACGAGACTCACAAATTGATCTACAATTGAATGTCCATCAAATTTATATATGGCTATTTCTGTAATGCCTTCTTCATTAAATTTACCACCTGTGGTTTCTATGTCTAAAATTGCGTACAAATTCTATGCGATATAATTTCTAGCACCAAATATAGAGCTGCCTACTCGAATCATGGTACTTCCGTTTTTGATTCCTACTTTGTAATCTCCACTCATTCCCATTGATAGTATTGTGAAATTTGGGTGTTGTTTTTTGTGATGGTTGTATAAAGTTTTTAATTCAGAAAATTCTTCATTTAGAATATCTTCATTTTTTGTAAAAGTTGCCATGCCCATTAACCCCGTAATTTTTACATTAGTAAATGATTTCAAATCATCAGAATTTAAAATATTTGCAACTTCATCTTTTGTTAAACCAAACTTTGTTTCCTCTTTAGCTATTCTTACTTGTAACAAACAGTTTATCACTCTATTGTGTTTATGTGCTTGTTTATTTATTTCCTTTAAAGTCTTTAAGCTATCTACTCCGTGAATTAAGTCTACAAAATGAGCCATATACTTCACTTTGTTTCTTTGAAGGTGACCTATCATGTGCCATTCAATATCTTTTGGAAGTGCCTCATATTTGGTTACCATTTCTTGTATTTTATTTTCTCCAAATACTCTCTGACCAGCTTCATAAGCAACTTGTAAATCTCGTATTGGTTTAGTTTTAGACACGGCAACTAATGCAACTTTGTTTGATATATCTGCTCTAATTTTTTCTAAGTTTTCTTTAATATAATTCATAACTAAAATTCATACATGGTCAAGCCACTTCTTAATTTAGGTTCAATATAACTCGTTTTTGGTGGCATTATTAATTTTGCATCTGCAATTTTCTTCATTTCATCAATAGTTATTGATAACATTCCAAAACCAACAACAAATCGCCCATCATCAACTAGTGTTTTGATCGATAATAAATCTAATTTATTGTTTCGATAACTTATACGATCATTATTATTCAGATTATTAATTCCTAATATAGGTTTTAAAATGGTTCGATGAAGAATTTCTGCATCAAGTTTAGATAGTGCATCTCCATTCAAAAATAAACTCTTTCTGAGGTATAATGAATAAAATTTACCTCCTAAATACATACTAAAATGATGTTTTTGAGAAGGTTTGTAAAAATGTTCACCTCTGTCTTCTATTCTGTAACTCTTATCCAATTCAATTAAAAATTCATCAATAGATAAACCATTTAAATCTTTTATAAATCTATTAAATTCTGAAATTTTTAAATTTGATTCAGGGATAATATAACTCATAAAGAAATTATAGTTTTCATCTCCTTTATGATGAATATTTTCTGCTTGTAAGTCTGTTTTAAGTAAAGATGAAGAAGCACTTCTGTGATGACCATCAGCTATATATAAGGCTTCTTTATCTTCAAAAAAAGAAATGATCTTTTTTATATTTTCTTTGTCATTAACCAACCATAAACGATGAAGTTTTTTATCTGTTGTTGAAAACTCATACTCTGGTCTTTTCTTCTTTAATGTTTGTAGTAAAGTATTGAATTTTTCATCATCCTTATACGTAAGTAGCACTGGCTCTGCATTAAATCCTGTTGTTTTTAAATAGGTTTCAAATAATTGCTCCCTTTTTTTTATGGTTCCTTCATGTTTTTTTATGGTTCCGTTAGTGTAATCATCTACAGCAGTTGCTCCAATAATTCCACAAAAATAGTCATGTGCATTAGAGCTTTCATAAATATAAAAGGATGCTGTTTCGTCTTTAATAAAAATTTTATTTTCTTTAAATTCCTCATATCTATTATGAATCATTTGAAAACGTTGCTCACCTGAAAACTCCTGATGATATTTATATCCTGGATTAAGGATGTGAAGAAAAGTAAATGGGTTAAATTCTAGCTTAGCGTCTAATTCTTTATCTGTGTATGCATCAAAAGATTTAGAGGATACCAAAGCTACTTTATCTCTACTTGGTCTTACAGCTTTAAAAGGTTTAACGATGGCCATTAATAATAATTTAAAATCAAATTATGTGTTAATTTTACTCCTTTAATAATTTTATAACTTGTGATGCTAGTTCTGTTCCGATTCTGTCTTGTGCTTCAACTGTTGCAGCGCCTATATGGGGAGTTAATGAAAGTTCAGGATTCATTAATAGTTGAATTTCTGGATTTGGTTCTTTTTCAAAAACATCTAGACCAGCAAATTTTATTTTATTTTTTTCTATTGCTTTTATTAATGCCATTTCATCAACTACACCACCTCTTGCTGCATTAATAAGACCTACACCGTTTTTCATTTTTGAAATTTCTTCTGTACTAATTACATAATTTTCTTGAACAGGAACATGTAAGCTAATAAAGTCGCTTTCTTTTAATAGGGTGTCTAAATCTGTTATCTCAATTGTAATGGTAATTTTTTGACCATTAAAAAAATCTATAGTAATTGGTGCACTTTCCAAAAAATGATCATTAGCGATAACCTCCATACCTAGACCTAGAGCTTTCTTTGCAACCTCTTGACCTATTCTTCCAAAACCTATGATTCCGATTTTTTTGCCTCTAAGTTCGGAGCCTAAAGCATATGCTTTTTTTAAGTCCTTAAATCTAGAATCTCCCTCCAATGGCATTTCTCTATTAGATTGATGAAGGAAACGTACCATTCCAAATAGATGAGCAAAGACTAATTCTGCAACAGAGTTAGAAGATGCTTTTGGGGTATTGATTACATGAATTCCTTGATTTATGGCATAATCTACATCAATATTATCCATACCTACACCACCGCGACCGATGAGTTTTATACTTGGGCAAGCATCAATTAATTCTTGTCTTATTTGGGTTGCGCTCCTGACAAGTATTGCATCTATTTGATGCTCATTAATAAAGTTTTCTAATTGGACTTGTGCAACTTTTGTTGTTATTACTTCAAACCCTTCATTTTGTAGTGCGTCTACACCACTTTGAGAAATTCCGTCGTTTGCTAATATTTTCATCTTATGCTTTTCTTTCTAATTCTTGCATGGTGTCTACTAGGGCCTGAACACTAAACAATGGTAATGCGTTGTACATACTTGCCCTGTAACCACCTACACTTCTGTGACCATTTAATCCGTTAATTCTTGCCTCTTTCCACAATGCATCAAAACGATTAGTTAAAGAGTCGTCAATTAAAGAAAAAGTTGCATTCATTATACTTCTATCTTCTTTAGCTACGATACCTCTAAATAATGGGTTTCTGTCTATTTCTTTGTATAATAAATTAGCTTTCTTATTGTTTACTTTTTCAATAAAAGAAATTCCACCCAAATCTTTTAACCATTCTAATGTGAGCATAGATACATAAATAGGAAATACAGCAGGTGTATTAAACATGCTTTCTTTACTTATATGCGTCTTATAATTTAACATAGATGGTATCGTTCTTTCTACTTTTCCTAGAATTTCTTCCTTTACAACTACAACTGTTGTTCCAGCTGGACCCATATTTTTTTGAGCTCCAGCATACAGTAAATCAAATTTTGAAAAATCCAGTTGACGAGAAAAAATATCAGAACTCATATCACAGACCAATGGTGTGTTTAATGAGGGGAATTCTTTAATTTGTGTTCCAAAAATAGTGTTGTTACTGGTGCAGTGAAAATAATCTACATCAGACGGAACATTGTAATGTTTTGGTATGTATGTAAAGTTTTTGTCTTTAGATGAAGCAACTTCAACTAAGTCCCCAAAAAGTTTTGCTTCTTTAATGGCTTTATCCGACCAGGTTCCGGTATTTAGATAAGCAGCCTTCTTATTTAAAAGATTGTAGGCAGTCATTAAAAATTGAGTACTAGCTCCACCATGAAGGAATAAAACTTGATACCCTTTATTTTTAAGTCCTAACAATTCTAAGGTAAGTAGTTTGGCATTTTCTATAACCTCTACAAAAGGTTTACTTCTGTGAGATATTTCAAGTAGAGAAAGATCATCATTATTAAAATCAATGACTGCTTTTGAAGCTTGATGCAAAACCTCTTCAGGTAAGATGCATGGTCCGGCACTAAAGTTGTGTTTTTTCATTTTAACTAAATTTTCAAATGGTAAATTTCCAATATTTTAATTAATTTTTTGTCTTTATAAATTAAATTTTAGATAAAAATTCAATAGTATTGACACCGTCTGCATAGTCCCATAACTTTGGGTGTTGTGTTTGACCAAATTTTACTTCGTTTTCGATGAAGTTATGGGCTACAATACATTGAATTTTTTCTGATTCACTAAGAATTTTTGACTTTAAATCAGTTATATCTTCATAATATTCGTAAAAAACTGTAGCTATAGGAGATGCAAAGTTTGTGTCTTCTTTAATCATTAAAAATCCATTTTCTAAAATAGAAAATTCACTCATTAAGTATACTGCCTTGTTATAATCATAATTATTGGCATATTTTGCATTATTTATAATGGGGTGGTAGGTATACATACCTTTAAAAAATTCATCAAAATTATACCCTTTTGGAACGAATAATTTTGACACACTTCTACAGCCTAGTCCAAAATATCTAAAAATGTCCTCACTAAGATTTATAAAATCTTCTTTAGTTTCATTTCCAGTTATAACGGCAACAGAATTTCTATTCTTACGAATTATACTTGGTTTTTTCTTAAAGTAATACTCAAAATAGCGAGTTGTATTTGTACTGCCAGTAGCTATTACAGCATCAAAGTTTTTTAATTTTTTTTCAGTAAAACAGATTTTTCCCTTTAAATTTTCTTCAACATATTCTAAGTATTTTGCCAAATACGGAATAAGATGCTTATCATTTGAAGATTGTTTTACTATAACTGAATGCCCACAGATTAATACCGACAAAAAATCATGAAAACCAACTAAAGGTATATTCCCGGCCATAACTATAGCAACAGTTTTTGATGATTTTTCAACTATATTTTCATTAGAAATCCATTGATTTAAATTTTCATGTGTTAGGGCAGAAGCCCAATTATCGATAGAAAATAGTATTGCTTTTTTTGTAAACCAACTGTTATGTTGTTCTGCTAATTTAATTTGATGAATAAATCCATCGAAAAATAGTTCATTGAATGGAACTGAAGATGATTTTTCAATTTTTTGTGATGAGAATTGACTTAAAAAATTACCTAATGCCACAAAAGCATTTATTCTACTTTGAATACTACTCATTATTTTTGGTTGCTACCTTTTTAGAGGTTATTTTTGCATTGCAAAGTTACACAAACTAAAGAGAATAAAAATGGCTATTATCATTACAGACGAATGTATAAACTGCGGGGCTTGTGAACCTGAATGTCCTAACACAGCTATTTATGAGGGAGCAGATGATTGGAAGTTTTCAGATGGAACTGACCTAAAAGGAGATGTTATTCTTCCCAATGGAAATGCCATCAATTCTGATGAAGAGCAGGAGCCAATTTCTGATGAAATATATTATATTGTAGCAGATAAATGTACAGAGTGTGTTGGTTTTCATGAAGAACCACAATGTGCAGCTGTATGCCCTGTAGATTGTTGTGTGCCCGATGAAGATAATGTTGAAACAGAAGAAGAATTGCTAGGTAAACAAAAATTCATGCATGAAGATTAAGCCAAAAAATTAGATCATATCAAATCCCGATTTTTCGGGATTTTTTTGTGATAAAAACATTTATATTTGCAACCGAAATTATAAGATTTATGAAAGCTGGAATAGTAGGATTACCAAACGTTGGAAAATCAACTTTATTTAATTGTTTGTCCAATGCGAAAGCACAAAGTGCTAATTTTCCATTTTGTACTATAGAACCAAATATTGGTGTAGTTAATGTGCCAGATACTCGTTTGGAAAAATTAGAGGAATTAGTAAATCCAGAAAAAGTAATTCCTGCTACTGTAGAAATTGTAGATATTGCAGGGTTGGTGAAAGGAGCAAGTAAAGGGGAGGGCTTAGGAAATCAATTCTTAGCCAATATTCGTGAAACAGATGCTCTATTACATGTACTGAGATGTTTTGATAATGATAACATTATACATGTAGATACTTCAATTGATCCAGTTAGAGATAAAGAAACTATTGATATTGAGTTACAATTAAAAGATTTAGAAACTGTTCAAAAACGTTTAGAACGAGTCAAAAGAACTGCAAAAACAGGGAATAAAGAAGCGCAAGCAGAATTAGTCGTTTTATTAAAAATTGAAGAAACTTTATTGCAAGGAGTTTCTGTAAGAGCCCTAAATTTTTCTGAAAAAGAACAGGAATTTATAACTCCATTACAGTTTATTACTTCAAAACCAGTTTTATACGTTTGTAATGTTGATGAAAATTCTGCAGTGACTGGAAATGGGTATGTAGATCAAGTAAGAGAGGCGGTAAAAAATGAAGATGCGGAAGTTATTGTTTTAGCAGTTGGAACAGAAGCAGATATTACAGAATTAGAAGACTACGATGAACGACAGTTATTCTTAGAAGATATAGGGCTAGAAGAGGCAGGTGTTTCTCGTTTAATTCGTTCTGCTTATAAATTATTAAACCTCCAAACCTATTTTACTGCTGGTGTAAAGGAGGTAAGGGCTTGGACAATTCAAATTGGAGCTACCGGACCACAAGCAGCTGGAGTTATTCATACTGATTTTGAAAAAGGTTTCATTCGAGCAGAAACGATTAGTTATGAAGATTATGTAACTTTTGGAACAGAAGCTAAGGTAAAAGAAGCTGGAAAAATGAGAGTAGAGGGAAAAGAATATGTTGTGCAAGACGGAGATGTGATGCACTTTAGATTTAATGTTTAGCATACACTAATAATTAGTTCACATAACCCTTATAAAATAAAAAAAACCTACAGTCAATAGCTGTAGGTTTTTTTAAAACTTTTAGGTTCTTCTATTAATTAATACCCATCAATTCAACATCAAAGATTAGTGTAGCATTTGGAGGAATAACTCCGCCAGCTCCACTTTCTCCATAAGCTAAGTTAGCAGGAATTACAAAACGTGCTTTATCTCCTACTTTTAATAAAAGTATTCCTTCGTCCCATCCGGCAATTACTTGACCAACCCCAACAGAAAATTCAATTGGTTGCTTGCGTTTATATGAAGAGTCAAATACTGTACCGTCTAATAATTGTCCTTTATAATGCACAGAAACATTAGCTCCTTTGGTAGCTTTATTTCCATCACCATTTTGTAAAATTTTATATCGTAAACCGCTTTGTGTTTCTTCATAACCTTTTGCTACAGTATCTAAGATCTCTTGTTGTTTTTTTCTTTCTTCTTCCTCTCGTTTTGCTCTTAAACCCTCAAAGGTCCTAAAGGCCTCAACTGCATTATAGGCCTCAGCATCTGTTCCAACTCTAATAATTTCTATAGACATTTCATCTCCCTGTGAAATAGTATCTACAACATTTTGTCCTTCAACAACATTTCCAAAAACAGTGTGTTTTCCATCTAGCCATGGAGTTTCAATGTGAGTTATGAAAAATTGAGACCCATTAGTAGCTGGTCCTGAATTGGCCATCGATAATTTTCCTGGACCATCATGTTTTAGATCTGGATGAATTTCATCATCAAATTTATAACCTGGGTCTCCTGTTCCTGTCCCTAATGGACACCCTCCTTGAATCATGAAATCTGAAATTACACGATGAAATTTTAAACCATCGTAATATGGTGTTCCTTGTTTCTTAACACTGTTTTCTAAATTTCCTTCTGCTAAGGCAACAAAGTTACCAACAGTACCAGGTGTTTTTTCATAGGCTAAACTTACTAGAATATCTCCTTTTGAAGTTTTGAATTTTGCGTAGATTCCGTTATCCATTATTTAATTTATTTAATTTGTTTTAAACTATTCTATCTCCTAATTTTTATTCGTATTCACTTGTAAAATGAAGCTTTACTGTAGGATATTTACTCTGTGTCATTTGGATGGTAAATGCTGAATCAGCTAAAAAAACCAATTGCCCTTGTTTATCCTTTGCTAAATAGCGTTGTTTTACTCTTTTGAACTCTTTAAACTCCTCATTTTTTGGGTCCTCGGCTTGTACCCAACAAGCCTTATGAACATTAATATTTTCATAAGAACATTTTGCACCGTATTCATGTTCTAAACGATACTGTATCACTTCATATTGAAGGGCCCCCACAGTTCCAATAATTTTTCTACCGTTCATGTCTAATGTGAATAGTTGAGCAACACCTTCGTCCATCAATTGGTCTAAGCCTTTAAAAAGTTGTTTAGACTTCATAGGATCTGCATTATTTACATACCTGAAGTGTTCAGGAGAAAAACTTGGAATTCCTTTAAAATTTAATTGTTCTCCTTCTGTAAGCGTATCTCCAATTTTAAAATTTCCTGTATCATGTAATCCTACAATATCTCCAGGAAATGATTCATCAACGATTTCTTTTTTTTCTGCAAAGAATGTATTTGGACTTGAGAATTTTACTTTTTTACCATTTCTTACATGTAAATATGGGGCATTTCTTTTAAAGGTTCCAGATACTATTTTTATAAACGCTAGACGGTCTCTGTGTTTTGGATCCATATTGGCATGAATCTTAAAAACAAAACCTGTTAATTTCTCTTCTTTAGAATCAACTAACCTTTCTTCTGCTTTTTTAGGTTGGGGTCT
>Ga0209715_1001898_pt1 | contig 16538 bp, 13 predicted proteins | sample COGITO_mtgs_1205_2_FD_184809 | JGI IMG/M metagenome (GOLD analysis project Ga0209715, IMG submission 184809) | Pelagic marine microbial communities from North Sea - COGITO_mtgs_120503 (SPAdes) (version 2) | ecosystem: Environmental > Aquatic > Marine > Epipelagic ...
AATGTTGATGAAGAAGTGGACGAGGAATAACACACTGACGCCAATGGCCAGTTGCATTCCAAATCGATCTCTTGCGAGTCCGGCAATACGTATGCCGTTGGCGACCATCAGACAAAAGAGTCCGACGACGAACGCGCTTCCAAGAAAGCCTGTTTCCTCCGCAATCACGGAGAAAATAAAGTCGTTGTGAGCCACCGCTTGGGGCAGGTAGCCGAGTTGGGCTTGTGTTCCTTTGAACAGTCCCTTGCCGGCTACACCACCTGTGGCGGCGGATATTTTAGCTTGTTTGGCATTCCAGCTTGCGCCAGTGCCTCCCGGATCGACTACGTCGGGGGCGACGAAGGTTAGAATCCGGTTTCGTTGGTAATTGTGAATGGGGAGGAGTGAGTGATACTCCTCCGAGAGTGAGGGGGTGCCGGTTTTTTCGGCGGCGCGAACTTGCTCTAGGTGCTGGCTGTAGGCGTAAATATCCACGCCGACCACGCTGACTGCGACGGCAAATACAGCAAAAGCGCTCACAAAGAAGCGCTCCGACAAACGGGAGACATATAAGAGCGCGAAAATCATTGGTGGAAAGACAAGCGACGAGCCTAGGTCAGGCTGCAGGAAAATCAATAACATAGGTATTAAAAAAATCACCGCGACTTTGGTTAAGACCAGCAGCGAATCCCGTACCGAACCGATTTTCGAACGTGCCAGCAAGCTGGCTACCATAATTAGAGTGCCGATTTTCGCGCCTTCTGTTGGCTGGATGGTCGTGATGCCGACGTCGACCCAACGTCGCGCCCCCATCATTTCAACGCTGATCGGGCTGAGCTTCGTCGCGAGTAGCAGTCCGCAAATGCCAGCGCCATAAATGAAATGCGCATAGCCGAGGAAAATCTTATAATTGATCAGAGAGACCACAGTGTAGGTGCCTAACCCCAATATGACCCAAAATAGCTGTTTTTTCCAGTCGCCACCGCCATGTGTGTATTGCGCGGAGTAAATGAACAGAATACTGATCGCGCACAGTAATAGAATGCACAGAGGGCTGAACAGGTCGGTGCGCCGCCGGTCACTCGGCTGCATCATACTCTGGTTCTGTTTGCTAAATATTCGTCGGTAGACGCTCAATTTGGGGGGGGAGTTTCAAGGGAGGGAAGCAGGAAAGGTTCTAGAGCGGGTAAGTGTTAAGGTCGTGGAGTTTGAGTCACATTCCTAATTTCTCATTTGTATACATTTTTACCGGAATCAAGCGCCACGCGCTTAATTCACATCACCTAAATAGTTGCAGCTAGGCTGGAAGCCATTAGCCGTGAAGAACGGCTTAATCACGTCGGGTAGAAAGCGCCGCTCGTCGAGTTGCTCCAAGGGGATCCATTCGACGCCAATTTGTTTTTTGTCGTGTTCAGTGCCGGGGCCGATGCCATCCGGATTGGGCAGACTGCAACGGAAAACGCTCTCCAGTTGATGGAAACTGCGGTGGGCATGACGAAACTCGTGGTTCTTGCCAATGTATTCACGCACATACAGGAGCTCGCCGACTTCGACCTCGGTGCCGATTTCTTCCAGGCACTCACGATGCAGGCCTTCTTTTAAGGTTTCACCGTGGTGTTGCCCACCGCCTGGCAGGATATAGAATATGCCCGAGTGATCCCGCATTTTTATGGCGAGGAGTTTGCCCTGCTGAATAATCAGAGCTCTGGCAGCTGTGCGGATTGGATGCATAAGATCACTACAGCCAAGGGTTGAATCCGAGATGAGCAAGACTCAAGCATCATAAAGTAATGGAAGCCCTGAATTCGTTGCTCGGACAATTAAATAAATTTGTCTCGAGCTCGCTTACCTGTAGCATGGTGCAGATGAATCAATTTGAGTCGGAGCAATTTTGGCAGCAGTTGGTGGTTTCTCCGCGCCAGCTGGCTTATCTTGAGGTTCACTTCACTAATGCGGCTGAACCTTTGTCGCGTAGCTTGCTCGAAGCCGTGGACGCGAGCCATTTTTCACTGGGTGATTGGGTGGAGGCATTGCTGGTCATAAGCCAGTGGTTGGAGGCGCATGAGCTGGCGCTGTCCATTGAAGATCAGCTCGCTTATACGGAGTGTGCGTGCGCAGCTGCTGGGGCCGGAGCCACTTTATCCGATTTGCCATCGCTGGTGCTGGATCTTTTGCAAGCGTATGGGTGTGAGCGCGCAGTTAAAAAGTAGGCCGCAGCGATTTCGCTGCTTTACTCTACCGGGCTGGCTTCTATTACCAGAGGCAGATGGCGGAAGAAAACACAGTCACAGATAAAGAGATCGAGACGCTGATTGAGAATGGTCAGCTAAAGGCGTTGTCTGAGAATCTGACTAGTTGGGCGTACCCGGAGGTCGCGGATCTTATCCTACGTTTGGATAAACCGCACCAGATTTTAGTCTATCGGGCTTTGCCGCGGGACCGTGCCGCCGCCGTGTTTGCCTATTTGGAGCCCGAGGATCAGGACGAGGTGTTGGAGGCGTTGACCGATGCGGATACACGTTTGCTGCTCGAGCATCTCAGTCCGGATGACCGTACTGCGATGCTCGAGGAACTGCCAGCCACCGTCACGCGCCGGTTGATGCAGCTGCTGAGCCCCGAGGATTTGGCCGAATCCCGCCAGTTGCTCGGTTATCCCGAGGAGAGTGTCGGCCGGTTGATGACGCCGGATTATATTCGTATTCGTGCGGAGTGGACATGCGAGCAAGCGCTGGCCCATGTCCGCAAATTCGGCCGCGACTCGGAGGTGTTTAACATTCTTTATGTGACGGATACAGCCGGGAAGTTGGTCGATATCGTGCGTACGCGCCGTTTGATCATGACGGATCCGGATACGATCATTGAGAATATGTTGAACTACAATTGTATCAGCATATCGGCACATGATGACCGCGAAGTTGCGGTGGAAAGGATTCAGCGCTACGACGTCAATGCCCTGCCTGTGGTCGATGCCGACGGTGTCTTGCTGGGAATTGTGACAGTTGACGATATTTTCGACGTCGCCGAAGAAGAAGCCACCGAGGACATCCAGAAGGGAGCCGCGGTCGCTCCGTTGGAAACGCGCTATAGCGTGGCATCTCCGGCGCAGCTGTTTCGTAAGCGTATCGGCTGGCTGCTGGTGTTGATTTTTGTCAATCTGATCTCTGCGAGTGTGATTTCACGCTATGAAGCCTATGTGATGGAGTTCATCACCCTGGCGCTGTTTATGCCACTAGTGATTGCCAGTGGCGGTAATTGCGGCGCCCAGTCGGCCACCCTCATGGTTCGTGCGATTGCGACCGGCGACCTTGAGCTGAGCGATTGGCTTATGGCGGTGGGGAAGGAGCTCTTTGTCGGGGCGCTGCTTGGCGTTGCCATGGCTGTGATCGCAGCTTTCGTCGGCCAGCTGTACGGCGGTGATAGCAAGATCTCGGTGATTGTCGGACTTAGCATGGTCTCGATCGTGTTCGTGGCTAACAGCTTTGGTGCCTTGTTGCCATTTGCATTAAGCCGACTGAAGGTCGATCCCGCCGCTGCCAGTAGTCCGCTGATCACCTCAGTGATGGATGTGCTCGGGTTGATTATTTATTTCTCTATTGCAGTCGTAGTGCTCGGATAAATACGGCAGAACAGTGGCCAAGCTCAGCGCTGAACTCGCTTGAACCGAGCGGAATCGACTCGCCTTTCATTGGCTGCCCAAACATGCTGTAGCAATGATTTCAATGAACGACGCCGAGACCCCCTTGCAAGCCATCAAAGAGCGTGTGCTCGCCTTTGCAAAAGCACGCGACTGGGAGCAGTTTCACAGCCCCAAAAACCTCTCGATGGCGATTGCGGGCGAGGCGGCTGAGTTGATGGAGCACTTTCTTTGGCAAAGCCCCGAACAGTCGCGAACAGATGTGGAGGTCGAGGCGCTGCGCGCCAAGGTGGAAGAAGAACTGGCCGACGTCTTTATCTTTGCGGTTGAGTTTGCCAATGTCACTGGAATCGACATCGCCGCCATCATTGAGAAGAAAATGCAGCGCAATGGCGAAAAATATCCGGTCGAAAAAGCCCGCGGGCGCAGTGAGAAGTACACTGAATTATAGGGACTTATGATTTCGTCGGGCGGTGCGGCGGGACTTTTTGGAAAAAACTTAAAAGATTTTGAACGCTTGGGGCTGTCACACGTCTATATCTATATAATCGGTTAAAGCGATTTTTTATAAGTTTGTTGTTTGTTGAAAAGCGCCGTCCCAAATGGGGCGGCGCTTTTTTTGGTTCGTAGTGGAATCGCTGCAATCACAATGGCGATCGCCATCGTGCTATGAAAATTCGGAAAGTAGAGTCATCACCATCACGGCTGCTGTCGTTTTTGACACTGTAGTGCGGCCGCGAAAGCGGTTGCTCAATCGCCTATATGAATACTTTGCGGCGACTTTCAGACTCCTGGTAGTTAGGCGCTTTTTTCGGCGTAAAGTTTTTGATTTCAGCGCCTTGCGGAATTTGTGGGTCGATCAGGTGCTTGTTGGTTGAAAAAAGTGCATCTACTTTTGAACGTTTCTCCTGCTGGTCCGTCTATGTCTGTATAATCGTTTAGTTTTTGATTAGTTTGTTGTTTGGAAAAGGCGTCGTCTCGAAAGGGATGGCGCCTTTTTTTGCGTTCATAGTCATGTGCCGGCTTCGGTCTGGATGTATGCTGGGACGTTGGGGTGGCTCGGAACCGCTGCTGGACCGCTTTTAATTGTTAGGACTCCACTTTGTGACACGCCCGATGAAGTTCCAGTCTTGTACGTATAGATTGCCGCGGCGATCCCAGCTCAGGCCGTGGGGGGCGGTGAAGATGCCTGTTTTCCATTTGGCAACGGGCATTTTATATTTACCGCCGTGGCGTTTGTCGGGAACCGCACCAAGTACGCCGGTGAGTTGGTTGTCTTTGTTCAGTAGCGCGACGCGACCTTTTAACTCGGCGACGGCGACTTGGCCATTGGGTGCAATACTTACCGCGCAGGGCAGGTGTAGTCCTGCAATCACTTCGCCAATAAATTCGCCCTCCAAGGTGAAATGCACGAGACGCCGTTTTGCGCGATCCGCAATTAATAGCCGGGCTGGCTCATAGCGAGTGTCCAGTGTGATGCCGTGCGGAGTGTCGAATTTGTCGTCGGCTGCGGCCTTGCCGCCGAAGTGCGAAAGGTATGTGCCTTTCGGATCAAATTCAAAAATCATGTGAGTGCCGTAGCCGTCGCTGACCAGGATGTTGCCATTGGGCTTCACGGTCACTGCGGTGGGCTTGAACTTGCCTGTCACCCCAGATTCCGCTGGAAATTTGAGGCTAAGGATGATCTCACCGCTGGTCTTCAGCTTGATCGCCTCTGCCGCGCGATTACGCGCGGCATAGATGTATTCAACTCCGTCTTCCTCGCGCAGCGTCATTGCGTGAATTTCCCGATAGGCGGGGTCTTGGAAGCTGTTGACCAGATCGCCGGCATCATTGAAGACAAAGATGCCTCGGTTGCTGCTGACATAAATGAGACCGGCTTTATCGACGACGATGCCGCCATGAGTCGAACCGACGGCCGGTGTCGGCGCAGTATTATCGCCAACTGCCCATCCCGGGACGACCGTAAATGGTGCGACCTGAGGGGCACCGGCGTCGTGGCCGCCATTTTGTTGGGCGGACGGAGCGTGATCGTTATGGGCCTGCAGCGCAAATGGTGCGAGAGCCATGAGGGAAAGGAGGGCAATTTTATGCATTTGATGGAGAGGTCGATTCGCTTACTTGAGCGCGACAGCCTTGTTCTCGGCTTGGTCTGCGGGGGATTCGTCAGTTGGCTTGGTTTCTGTGTCCGCGGCGCTGCCCTGCGAGTTGTGTAGGATTTCACAGCGCGGCAGCGCTTGTTTTAATTTGCTTACGCCCGCTGCGCTGAACTGGCTGTCATTGAGGTGGATGGTGCGTAGCGAGCGAATGCTTGCCAAGGTTTCCACGGCATCGTCACCAATCTCTGTGCCAAATAGATTCAGCGTTTGTAGTTTTCGTAGCTCACTCAGTGCGTTTAGGTCGCTTGTCGTGACATTGCTTTCATTCAAGTGGAGCTCTGCCAGCTGGCTGAACTGCCCTAAGGTCGCGAAGGCTTCTGCGCTCAACTTGCGGCGCCACAGGTTGATCGATTTGACCTGCGCGGCCATCGGCTGCAGATCTTCGAACGGATCATCCGGCAACCTGACCTGCGCATTGCGAGTGGCGACATACACGCCGTCGTCGAGCTGTTGAGAGTACAGGATTACATCGACCCCAAATTCGACTTTTACTTGTTTGGAGATGCGGCTGAAGGTCGCGAAGTCGAGCGGTTCGAGGGTTTCTTCGCCGCCGACCTTGGCAGTGATCATGCGCTCAATGTCTTCGGGGTAGAGTTCGAAGGCGAGTTGATCGATGGTCTGTGTCTCGGATGCGCCGCCTTCGATCCACCATTCGATCAAGGCAACGGCTTCGCGTGGCATCGGTGGTGATTCTTTCGGCGGCATGACTTTTTTGTCGGTCAGAGGGAGCAACATACGGTTGTACACCTCACTTTTGCCGAGATCCGACGCGGTGATACCCGCGTGGCCGCTTTTACCGCCTTTGAGTAGCAGTGCGAATTCATCCATGCGGAATTGGCCCTTTTGTTTGAATTCGCTGTGGCAGCTATAGCAGTGCTCCTCGAAAATTGGTTGGATCAGACTGTGGTAGGCCAAGCTGTCGTAGGTCAGCGGCTCGATGACCTCGGGTTGCACTCCGATGATGCTCTGCACAAAGGGGGGGGCCTTTTCGTATAAATAATCATCGCCATGTACCAGTGAGGCTCCGTGGTGGCTACCGATGGTTAAGGAGGCAATGCTGGCCGCCAACACGGCGAGGTAAGTGAAGTACAGTCCTCTGCGTTGTTGTCCCGGGTTGAGCTCGTAAATGAAGAGCGTCACGAACATCAGAATCGTGGTCAAGATTCCGCCCCACATGTGATCTTCGACCAGTTTGCCTGCGTCACCCTCGCCAGTGGCCAGCATAAAGCCGAGTGCGCAGGCGCCGATTGCAAAAATGATCGCCAGCCACAGCACTGATTGTACGGCCTCTTTGAAGTAATGCATCGGTCGGATGCAGCCGAGCAATTCCATCAGCGGCACCACCAGTAGGAGGCAGATGGGGAAGTGCAGCGCGATGATGTGGAAGCGACCAATCGCGGTGACGGTGTCGTGGCCGGCCTCGCCGGTCAGCGGCAGCACATAGGGTGCGGCCACGAGTAGAGCCGACAGCAGGCCGCCGACCAAGAATACGATTTTAGCGTGGAGACTGATTTTCACGATGAATTGGCGCTTAACCCTTGAGGATTTCTCTAACAATGCGTGCTTCATCGACACCGGTGATGCGTTGATCCAGGCCCTGATGCTTCACTGTGAAGCGATCATGTTGAATGCCGAGCTGGTTTAGAATGGTCGCATTGAGGTCGCGGATGTGTACCGGGTTTTTCGTGATGTTGTAGCCGAAATCATCGGTTTCACCGTAAGTTATGCCGCCTTTGACGCCGCCGCCTGCCATCCACATCGTAAAACAGCGTGGGTGGTGATCACGGCCGTAGGTAGTGTCGGTGAGCGGGCCTTGGCAGTAAATCGTGCGCCCGAACTCGCCACCCCAGACCACTAGGGTGTCGTCCAGTAGGCCGCGTTGCTTCAAATCGGTGATCAGTGCGTGGCATGGCTGGTCGATGTCCTTGCATTGATTCGGCAGGTCTTGCGGCAGGTTGCCGTGTTGGTCCCAGCCGCGATGGAAAATCTGGGTGAAACGCACGCCGCGTTCTGCGAGGCGACGGGCTTGCAGGCAGTTATAGGCAAAGGTGCCCTTGGTCTTTACATCGGGACCATAGAGCGCGAGCGTCTCTTCCGACTCTTGCGACATGTCAGTCAGCTCGGGGACAGAGGTCTGCATGTTGAAGGCCATTTCGTATTGCGAAATACGGGCATGAATCTCGGGATCGCCAACCTGCTCGTAGGTCAACTTGTTCATGTCTTCGAGCCCATCGAGCATGATTCTGCGCGTGTGTTGGCCGATGCCGTCCGGATTGCTGAGATATAGCACCGGGTCACCTTGCGATTGGAAGGCGACGCCCTGGTGCTCGGACGGCAGAAATCCACTGCCCCACAGGCGGGAGAACAGCGCTTGGGCGTCCTTGCGTCCGGTCCAGCTGGAATTGAGCACCACAAAGGTCGGCAGGTTTTCGTTTTCGGTGCCGAGACCATAGCTGATCCATGAGCCGAGGCTCGGCAGGCCCGGGGTTTGCCGTCCTGTTTGAATGTAGGTGATGGCGGGGTCGTGATTGATCGCTTCGGTCCACATCGATTTGATGAAGGCAATGTCGTCGACCATTTTGGCGGTGTGGGGCATCAGTTCACTGACCCAGGCGCCGGATTCACCGTACTGCTTGAAATCATAAATCGAGCTGGCGATCGGGAAGCGCTCCTGCTTGGAAGTCATGCCGGTGAGGCGTTGGCCACCGCGGATCTCATCCGGAAGGTCTTTGTCGTGCCACAGCTTCATGTAGGGCTTGTAGTCGAACATGTCATGCTGCGAGGGGGCTCCGGACATAAAGAGGTAGATCACGCGTTTGGCCTTTGGCGCAAAGTGTGACGCGCCCAGTGCGCCACGCCCTTCAATCAGGTTCATGGCCGCTTTGAGCGGGTTGTTGGCCAGCATTGAAGAGAGTGCCACGCCGCCCAGGCCCTTGCCCATTTTGGTGAAAAATTGGCGGCGGGTTTCTAATTGAACGTATTCTTCGATGGGGAAACTCATATTTTTTAGTGTATACGTTGTTGGTTAATCGTGCTGCCTCCTATGCGGAGGCTTTATTATAAATGAAGGCGGAGGTTCGAGTCGAGCGGTTCGGGCCAAGCTAGTTTTTGGAGATCAAGGCATCCAGGTTCATGACTTGGTTGGCGACCACCGTCCACGCCGCGAGCACCGCCGGATCCAGGCTGTCATCCGCAGGGGAGTCGCCAATCGCCAGCAGTTGCTCGGCTAAGTCTGGATTTTCAATGTAGCTCGGTAATACCTGTTGGTAAGTGTCTTTTAGGATGGTGAGCTGCTGTTCGTCGGGTTCATTCCCCATGGCGCGCGCATACAGCGCGGCGAATCGATCTTCGCGCTCCGCTTTGAGGGTGAGGGTTGCCAAATGACGTGCCGCTTCGACGAATTGCGGGTCGTTCATCAGCACCAATGCCTGCAGCGGAGTGTTGGTGCGTTCGCGCCGTACCGAGCAGCTTTCGCGGCTGGGGGCATCAAAGATCGCCATTGAGGGAGGCGGTGCGGTGCGCTTCCAGAAGGTGTACAGCGAGCGTCGATACAGTTTATTCCCTGTATCCGCTCGAAATTCTTTGGTGTTACTATTCGAGTAGGCAACTGCTTTCCACACGCCTTGCGGTTGGTAGGGCTTGACGGGATGTCCGCCGACCTGCTCGTCGTCTATTAGACCGCTAATAAACAGTGCCTGGTCGCGGATGACTTCGGCGTCGAGTCGGTAACGCGGGCCACGTGCCAGCAGCAGGTTGTCGGGGTCGATCTTTAATTCCTCTTCCGAGATCGTGGTTGCTTGGCGATAGGTCGACGACATTAGCATCAGTTTATACATGTGTTTCATGTTCCAATCGCTGTCGATGAATTCGGCGGCCAACCAGTCGAGTAGTTCGATGTGACTTGGTGGCACGCCTTGGCTGCCAAAGTCTTCGGGCGTTGAGACGATGCCGTTGCCGAACAGTTCCAGCCAGAAGCGATTGGTGGTCACACGTGCCGGAAGCGGGTTGTCGGGGTTGACCAGCCAGTGTGCCAGGGCCAGTCGGTTGGCTTTGGCACCCGGTTCGAGCGGCGGCAATACCGCAGGCACGCCTGCCGGGACGCGTTCGCCGGGGCTGGCATAGTCGCCACGCGCGAGAATGTGAGCAAAGGGCTCAGAGTCAGTTTTTTCCTCCATCACGAGCGTCACCGGCGTCGCGTTTTGAATTTGCTGGAGTCGGTTGACGGCACCGCGTGCCGCTTGCAGGCGTGGCTGGATCGATGCGATGTCGAGCTGGAATCCGGCTTTGGCTTTTTTCGCCGGCTTGCTCAGTTTGACGTGCTTGCTGGGCATCGTTGAAGCAAGTAGCTCCTGTTCGGGAATGCATAGCAGTGCATTGAAGATCCTCAGGTCCTTGAGTGTGACTTGGCTGCCTTTGCCTTTGTTTTTTGCGTTGGGGCTCGCGGAGCCAATCACAAACGGTTGCTCCGTTGCGATTGAGCCATACAGTGTGTTCTCGCGTTTCACGCCTTTCTGCTGTGCGGCCGAGTTGTTGACGCGGATGCTAAATGAGGTGGCGTAGTTCGGCACTGTTTGGTTGGTGATGGACATGCCGTTGTAGGCGATCAGCACATGATTCCAGACGCCTGGTTTGAGCTTGGTACGGCCCGTGAATTTAATGCGCTCTTGTTCGTCGGTGACGAGCAACATACCGATGCTTGCATCCGCTTCGAGGCGCACCTGCCAGCCTTGGTCTTTGCTGCGCGGGTCGTAGCGGCCGAAGAGCGTCAGTGCCTGTTTGCCCTTTTGGGGCGCAAGCACCCAGAAACTGAGAGTGAAGGGCGTGCCGATTTTGAGCTGTGCTTGGTCGCCGAGTTCACGGCGCGTGCTTGCGTCGATCAACACGCCTGCGTCTCCAGCGGCGCTGCGCAAACTGAGGGCCTCGTCTGCGATCCACTCAAAGGCCGCGCGCGATTTGGGCTGGGCTGCGGCATAGTTGCCAATCAGCGGCAGCAGGTCGCGATCGGCCTGTTTGATGATCGGCTGCAGTTTGGCGCGTTCGGTGGTATGTTCAGGCGTGTAGACATGGATCGAGGGCGGCGTGTCATGTGCGTTGCGATCCATCGCAGGCTGGGTGGTATTGCGGAAGAAGGCCGCCATTTGATAGAACTCTTTTTGTGACAGCGGGTCAAATTTATGGTCGTGGCATGAGGCACAACTCATCGTCAAGCCGAGCCATGCCGTGGTCGTGGCTTCCACGCGGTCGAGCGCGTAGATTGAAAAATACTCGTCAGCAATCGCGCCGCCCTCGCCGGTGGTCGGATTGCAGCGGTTGAAGCCGGTGGCAACCCGCTGAGACTGAGTGGCTTGAGGCAGCATATCGCCGGCAATTTGCTCGATGGTAAATTGGTCAAACGGCATGTTGTCGTTGTAGGCTTTGGTGACCCAGTCGCGATACGGCCAAATGCTGCGGTAGTTGTCCATATGGTAGCCGTGGGTGTCGCTGTAGCGTGCCGCATCGAGCCAATAGCGGGCGCGGTGCTCACCGAACTTGGGGTCGGCTAGGAAGCGGTCGACCATCTGCTCGTAGGCGTCCGGCGACGGGTCATCGACAAAGGCGAGGACTTCTTCGGCGGTCGGCGGCAGCCCGCGGGTGTCTAAACTGACACGGCGCACCAAGGTGTGGCGATCGGCCTCTTCGTTGGGCGTCAGGCCGCTCTCTTCGACTTTGCGCAGGATGAATGCGTCGATCGGGTTGCTGACCTTAGCCGCATTGGCAACCGAGGGGACTGCGGGGCGCTTGATCGGATTAAAGGACCAATGATCTTCCCATTGTGCGCCTTGTGCGATCCAGTCGCGGAACAGTGCAATTTGCTCGGGCTTTAGGTGCTTGTGCGAATTGGGCGGCGGCATGATCATATCTTCCTCGGTGGTGATCAGGCGCTTGTAGAATTCGCTGTTTTCGGGGTCTCCGGGGATGACGGTACGCCGGCCACCGCTGAGTGTCGACAAGATGCCCTCGTGCGTGTCGAGTCGCAGGTCGGCTGCGCGGGTGTACTTGTCGGGACCGTGGCAGTGGAAGCAATTGTCGGACAGAATCGGGCGTATATCGCGATTGAAGCGTATCGAGCCCTTGTGCTTGGCCGGCGTCGCTTGGGCGGGGTGGTGCGGTGTGTCAGCGCTTGCGAGGGGTGCCGTTGCGGTCTGCGGCGCTGAAGTTGCATGCGTATCGGATGCCGAGGCGACGGGGGCGGCGCGTGCTGGTGTCAGCGACTCGTCTGGGGTGGAGCGCAACCAACTATAGGCGCTGGCGATCAAGAGCGCCGCGAGGCTGCCGAGGATAATAGGCAGTGAGCGGGGGCGTTTGGGTGGCGTGGGCACGGCTTGGTTCATGGTGAATTGCTTAAGACTTTGTGGGATTGAAACTAGTTTGGGTGCTGTGCATCAATTTTGCAACATATCCTGCGTGAGTGTAACAGTGTTGTTAATGCCTGCGTATCATCCGTATAGATGATGTCGTGCAGAAGAAATTGAAGTCTGTTGTTGAGTGCGTCGTTGCCTGATCTGCACTGTTTTACGGTGATTCGCTTTAGATGAGACTAGAGTGCCTGTTGATTTTGGGGCGCAGCTGAAAGTCTCATTTCTAGTAGATAGGTAGTGTTGTAATAGTGACGCCAGCAGCTTGAATTATGTTTGCTAATGTGTGAATCAAAATTGCTTTTTTTTTGCTGAATCCTGACGCCAGCAATCGCGTCAGAGATGCTTGCGTGCGGATCCTGATCAGCGTAGCTTGTTAGAAATGAATATTTATCTTCTTCGCCATGCCGAGGCTGAACCGGGGTTTCCTGACCACAGCCGGCTCTTACACGCATCGGGGCGCGAGCACGCGCGGAGGCTGGGGGATTTTCTACGAGCCAAACCAGCTTTTCAGCCAACCGCGCTGTGGTGCAGCCCATTTCGCCGTGCGCAGCAGACAGCGGAGCTGCTGCTCGAGTCTTGGGGCGGATCGGTCGACTCGCGCCAGGATGAAGCGCGGTTGGAGCCGGAGATGAATCCCGCCCCGTTGATTGAGGACTTACAACAGTTGGGGCAGGATGTGTTGGTCGTCGGGCATAATCCTAATATATCGATACTGGCGTCGTTGCTCCTCAGTGGTGAGCGCGCCCGTACGCGGGTTCATTTTAACACCGCGGTAATGGTCTGTCTGCAATGGGATCCGATTCCAAATTACGGCCAATTCGGCCCCTGCGAGCTGGATTGGATGCTCGATCCTCGCATGATTTAGCGGGCGTCGGAATGACGCGGATTTTCTGAGCTTCGGCTTCCTTTTTGGTCATGGAGGGGTAGGGTCGCTGTTGTTCGGAAGCATCCGGTTATTTAACTTTAAGCAACAGCAGACAATATGAGCGTGGAACAGCAACTTCAGAGCCGTAGCGGATCAACGTGTGAATTATGTGGCGCAGTCGAGGGCCTCGCCGTTTTTGCAGTGCCGCCGACTTCGGATGGGACTGCGGATGAATCAGCTCTGCTGTGTGGCACGTGCCGCCAGCAGATCGAAGATTCCGAGCAGCTAGAGGTTCATCACTGGCGCTGCCTCACGGAAAGTATGTGGAGTGAAGTGCCTGCTGTGCAGGTGATCGCTTGGCGGATGCTCACTCGCTTGAGCCCCAACGAAGCGTGGGCGCAGGAGTTGCTCGATACATTGTTTTTGGAAGAGGACACTCAGACGTGGGCCGAAGCCGAGGCCCAGACCGCGGATGCAGCGCTCAAGTACATAGATTGCAACGGCGCGCTGCTCGAAGCGGGGGACACCGTGACGCTAGTCAAAGATCTGGTGGTCAAGGGGGGAGGCTTCACGGCCAAGCGCGGCACCGCGGTCCGCCGGATCTCACTGGATGCGAACAACGCAGCGCAAATTGAAGGTCGTGTGAATAGTCAGCAGATTGTGATTCTGACAAAGTTCGTGAAGAAGGCGTAGTGGGCATTGGGGGCGGAAGTCAGCACTGTCACTTTTTTTTGGACAGGCTTTTAATGGCGACCTTATTTGATTTCAGTCGGCTTCTTTGGCGTTACCCAATAATCGACGGAAGAATCCACTAGAAAAGCGCTGCTCAGTGTTTCTCGTCCTAAAAGCATGCGGTGGATCATGTTTTTGCGGCAGACTAGGTTGACCAATATGTGCTGCTCGACACCACCTAGTCGCAATGTCGTTTTCACAAAGATACGGTCGTAGCCATGACCTGTGCTACGAATCTCGTGTGTTTAGTGGAGGCGATGTTTCGGATACGCGCCTTTTTGTGGTTGATCGTCGCTCGGCACATCCTAGCGGAGGGCGAGTGCTGACTGGTGTCTGCAATACCTCGGATGATAACTGTTGGCAGGCATCTTATTTCTTGACCAACGTATCCAGCATGTCGAACAGCACGGCTTGCATGCGCTGGTAGGTGGCTGCCGGTTCGGCCAGCATCCTTTCGGCTGTCTGAATGTAGGGCGCGTCGATGAGTTCGTTGCTACATGCGGCGATCAGCAGTGCGAGGCTTTGCGGGGTCATCTCCAAGTGGCATTGGAGCCCGAGGACTCGCTCTTGAAAGAGAAATCCTTGGTTCGGGCAGGCTGCGCTGAGTGCGATCGGGTGGGCACCATCCGGCAGTGCAAAGGTGTCGCCGTGCCAGTGTAAAACGCGTAATTCATTTGCGAGCCGCATTTTGACTGGGCAGTCGGTGTTGGGATGAATCGGGAACCAGCCGATTTCTTGGTGCGGTCCTTGGCTGATCTCTGCGCCCAAGGCGTGGGCGATGAGCTGGGCGCCGAGGCAAATTCCGATCACATACTTTTCTGCGTCAATGACTGCACGAATGTAGGACTTTTCAGCTTCAAGCCAGGGATGCTCGGCGTCTTGGTAGACGTTCATCGGGCCACCCATCACGAGAAGGGCATCGAAGGTCGCGAGTGAGGGCAGCGGTTTGTTTTGATCGACTGATTCAATTTGGAGCTCATGTCCGCGTTGTTGAGCCCAGAGGGCAATGGTGCCAGGTCCTTCGAAAGCGATGTGTTTGAGGCAGAGGATTTTCATTAGATGTAATCTACCCTCGTTTGAAGCTGTAAATGCGAGGTGAATCGAGTTTGTTTTTACAGGTTTATACACTATCTTAACTGAATAATGAAATTTAACCGTAGGGTATTTTTTGTGCGCGTCGTGGTTCTTTTGTGCGCGCTCATCGGCTTGTTTTTTTCGAAACGGCAGATGATGGAAGTCGAGGAGAATGTGGAACACATTACGGTCGAACCATCATCAGGGGAAGTAGTCATCGATTTTTCTCAGCTGCGGGAGCAGCCACCTATTGCGCTAGACGTGCCATTTCCCCAGGGGGCAATTCAGGATGAAATGGTGGTGCACTTTAGTAACCGTCAAGATTATCTGGGTTATTTGAAGGCTCTGGCTGATGCCGGAATGGCGCCGCTCGGGCAGATTGATAAATTGCTGGTGGTTCGGGTGGGCGCGGAGGCGATGTTCGGTCCGAACCCCGGGCGATACGGCGGACAAGGCAGTTTCTCGTATCGGGTGGAGCGTCCGTTGCCGCCAGTGGAAGTGGCTCCCGAGTTGTATGCGCAATTGCAAACATTTAGCCAATCAGCGCGTTCGATTGTCGGTGGGCTGATCGACGGGGACGGTTCGGGAGTGAAGGTCGGTATTTTGGATTCAGGAATCAAGCCACATCCGCAGTTTGACGATGCCTATATTGTACATAGTGATCTGGTCGGTAGGGGGGTTGCGGGGCCGGGCGCGGCACATGGAACTGCGGTGGCGTCGATCGTCGCAGGATCGGAGGGTATCGCGCCAGCAGCAGAGCTCTTTGTTGTTCGTGTGCTCGATGATCAAGGCCTCGGCAATAGTTTTCATGTGGCGGAGGGAATCGTTCAGGCGGTCGATTTGGGCGTGAAGGTGCTGAATCTGAGTTTAGGCGTGTATCAAGAGTCACAGTTATTGCGGGAGGCCGTTCGCTATGCGCACGCGCACAATGTTATTATGGTCGCTGCCGCAGGAAATGACGGTTACACTCAGATGCCCTATCCAGCGGCGTATCCTGAAGTGTTGGCTGTGACCGCAGTGGATGGCTTGGGCAATCAGGCGCTGTTTCCGAATCAATCCGCTCAGATCGATTTTGCTGCACCAGGAGTCGGGGTGATTGCGGCGCAAGGCGATGAAGGTACGGGGTTATTTTCCGGTACCTCGGCGGCAGCTCCGTTCGTCAGTGGTACTCTGGCATCGATTCTTTCAGCGAATGATTTGCTGACTGCGGCCCAGGCGGTGGATTTAATGAAGCGCTACCTCGATGATGCCGGCGCACCGGGAGTGGACGCTGTCTATGGGGGGGGCTTGGTTAACTGGGATCGGTTGCGCGAGCGTCGCACCGCAGCGGTTCAGGATGTGGCGCTGGCCGATATTTACCTGAGCCCCGACGCACTGCCCGGTACCACCATGCCGGTCGAGGTGACCGTGCAAAATCGTGGCACGAGCTGGCTGACCTCTTCCACGCTGAGCGTCCTTGTGGGTGATGCGGAAGCGGTGGATTTTACCATCGGTACGCTCGGGCCAGGGCGTACGACGACGCGAAAAGTGTACACTCAAGTCCCTTCGTTGGACTCCAACGAGGCGTTGAATATTGCGGCTCAAGTGCTCCCACAGGAGAGCATCAATGATGTGCGTTTGGAAAATAATTTGAAGTCAGTCTATTTTCGACCGAGACAACCGTAGGCCCAGTCTTTCGGCCCTCAATTCTCTGACGT
>Ga0209715_1001919_pt1 | contig 16428 bp, 17 predicted proteins | sample COGITO_mtgs_1205_2_FD_184809 | JGI IMG/M metagenome (GOLD analysis project Ga0209715, IMG submission 184809) | Pelagic marine microbial communities from North Sea - COGITO_mtgs_120503 (SPAdes) (version 2) | ecosystem: Environmental > Aquatic > Marine > Epipelagic ...
GCAAGAATAGGAAAATCAGCCCGCGCGCGGCGGGAATCGAATGTCGGTGCATTATTCACCTCACTAAGGTCACCGACTTGCGGAAGAATCTCAATTGAAATTGATAAAATTTATCTCCCACTTAACTAAGCGAGAAGTCCCTCCCTCAACAGCGTGCTTTCGATGCCTTCGGACCAGAGCGCGTGCGTGGCAAGGGTGATAAAAATGGCCCCTCGGCTTGGCTCCACGACGTTACGGCATTAAGTTGTCTGTGAATTTCGATTCTCTGTGCCAATGCCGAAGATTCTCCAGATTTCGGACCTGCACTTCGGGCCACATTATGTACCCGAGGCCGGTGAGGCATTGCAACAAATCGTGCCATCACTTGAGCCGGACGCGATTGTGGTGAACGGCGATTTGTCGCAGCGGGCGAAGCGACACCAGTTCGAGGAGGCCCGCTGTTTTCTCCAGCGTTTGCCGAGGGTGCCGATGCTTGTTATTCCAGGCAATCATGATGTGCCGCTGTACCGCATCGCAGAGCGCCTGCTGAAGCCTCACGCGCTGTACCGCGAACTAATTTGCCCTGATCTCAACCCAGTGTTGCAGATCGACGGTGCAGTGCTCGCTGGAATCGATTCGACCTCGCCTCGACGAGCGATTTCGAACGGCCGGATTCATCGCAAACAGCTGGACCGCTGCGCACAGATCTTCGCGCAAGCCGCGACCGGCGCAGTACGAATCGTGGTGGCCCATCACCACTTTGCGCCCGGCCCGGATTATCTACACGACCGCACCATGCCGAAGGCGCGGCGTGCGATCGATTGTTTCGTGGATCAAGGCGTCGAGCTCATCCTCGGCGGCCATCTGCACCGTTCCTACATCGGTAATTCACTGGATTTTTTCCCCGGCAACCAACGCGACCGCGGGATCATTATCCTTCAATGCGGGACCAGTACTTCCAGCCGGGGCCGTGGGCGCGAGCGCAACGAAAATACGTTCAACCTGGTCGACGTCAGCGCGCATCTGTTAACGGTCGTTCATTATATGTATTTTGAGGAGCGCGCCGAATTTTCTCCCGTCAGCCAGCATCAGTTTCCTAGACTGGGACGCCCGTTCGAGGCAGCCCAGTTGACCACCGCTCCTCCAATGCAACAGGCAGAGTCATGACCCAAGGAGCGACAGTCGGCTGGACCAAACAAAAGCTGCTGGTTCTGGTGATCGCACTGGTCGCTGGTGCGCTGCTTTACAGCTATCTGCAACAGTATGTCTCGATTGAGGCACTGGTGGCACAGGAGGAGCGAATCCGTGACGCGATCCAACTGCGACCGTGGCGCTCATTCGCGATCGGCTTCGCCATTTATTCCACCGTCTCGCTGGTGCCGGGGACCTCAGGAAAATCGGTGATCTTCGCATGGTTGTATGGGTTCTGGCAGGGTGTATTGATGATTCTGCTAGGCTTGACTGCGGCGGCAATGGCGATGTTTTTCCTCAGCCGTTACGTCTTCCGCGGATGGATCGAACAGCGCTACGGGCGTTTTCTAGCCTCCCTGAACCGGCACCTTGAAAAGGAAGGAGCCTTTTATCTGTTGGTGCTGCGAATGGCACACTTTCCGTTCTCGATTATCAATCTCGCGAGTGGCGCGAGTCGCGTGCTCCCCCGCACCTTCTGCTGGACCACTGGCCTGGGGCTACTGCCCGGGACCGCCGTTTTTGCGTATGTCGGCATCCGCCTGCCCTCGCTGAATGAATTGGCTGCACACGGCACGGGTTCGCTGATCGATGCGCCGCTGATGCTCGCCCTTTCCCTCAGTGCGGTCTTTCCCTTTGTCTTCCGTGCAATCACCCGACGAATGGGCCTGCTGAAGGATACCGGCAGTCACCCCGAACCACCCAGCGAGCCGCGCCACAACACACCGCTCTGAACTTATGATGACTGCTCCCTCTCCCACTCTCCTCTGGATCCTCAACGCACTCGCCATATCGATGGCCGTTGGCTCAGTGGCACGCTGGATCAACCTCCGTCATGCGAATCCGGCATTGCGGCACAAGCGTCTCGCCAGCTTGCGCACTTGGTGGATACTGGCCATCGTCGTCGCGGCTGGTATTCTGGCGGGGCGGTTGGGCGTGTGCCTATTGCTACTGGTCGCCAGTCTGGTGGCATTCCGCGAATACGCCACGCTGCTCGGCATCCAGGACACGGAACGCCCGGCGCTATTAGCGGCCTACGGAATCGCCGTCATTAATTATCTCTTGATCCTATTCGGGCAGGCAGCGGCTTTTGTCGTATTTATCCCGCTGGGCTCGCTTGCGATTATTGCACTGGTGCAATTGCTGCAAGGCAAAGCACAGCGATATATCCGCACAACCGGCGGCATCTTCTGGGGTATGATGATCATCTATTACGGGATGGCACACGCCGCCTACCTCTTCATACATCCAGGCTTTGCCAATGGCCCTGCGGGTCCGGCGGGCTGGTTGCTCTATCTGCTGATACTGACCGAGGCCAACGATATATTTCAGGCACTGGTCGGCCGCTCGCCGATCGCGGCACAGCAACCGCACTGTATCGCCCCCACGCTTTCACCTAAAAAAACATGGGAAGGGTTTTTCGGAGGTCTGGCTGCCACCCTGATACTCGCCTTGTGCTTGGCGCCATGGCTCACTAGCCTACAAGGCATCAGCGGGCCGCTACTGACCGGCCTGGTGGTCGCGATCGCTGGCTTCTTTGGTGATATCAACATGTCGGGCATCAAGCGGGACAGCGGCGTCAAGGATGGCAGTAATCTGTTGCCGGGCATGGGCGGCTTAATTGACCGCATTGATAGCCTGACCTTTACCGCCCCAGCTTTTGTTTACCTGTTGCAGTGGTGGCTGCCATGAGACAGGACTGCCAAGACCCGTCGCCGACCTCGCCCGCTAGCGTACGCACAAAGCGGATCGCAACGATCCCCAATATCATCTGCGTACTGCGAATGCTCGGCTCCATCGTCTTGCTGGCACTTGCAATAGGCGGACATATAGTCGAATTCCTCTGGCTGTTCGTGGCACTGGCGATGAGCGATTGGGTCGACGGCAAACTCGCAATCCTGCTGAACCAACGATCCGAGTGGGGCCCGCGCCTCGATAGTTGGGCGGATTTCGCCCTGTATTCGGCGCTGTTTTTTGGAGTACTAATCTTGAAGGGCAGTACACTGTCGGCAGAATGGGGATGGCTCGTCCCAGCGTTAACGAGTTACGCGCTCTCCACACTCGCTGGATTCTGGCGTTACCGGTGCTGGCCAAGCTATCACACACGCGCCGCCAAGACCTCATGGTTCCTGATGTTATTGGGCGCAGTCTGCCTGCTGGCGGAATGGGGACTGTGGCCCCTGAGGGTGGCACTCGCAGCCGTCATTCTCACCAACCTCGAAACATTGCTGATCACCTATCTCTCACCAAGCTGTCGAGACGATATCGGGTCCGTCTGCAAAATCATTCGCGAGCGCAGGGGGCAATGAACCACTGCATACCTAAGTCGAGCCCCCTCTCAGGACGACTGCGGACGACTGCGCTGGCTGTGCATTTTTCGATTGCGCCGCTTGGTCCAGTAGGCAGCCTGCTGCCGTAATCTTTAACATCCCTTAATACACAAAACTTATGTCAGACAACATCATCATCGAAACCACCCAAGGCAGCATTGAATTCAAGCTGTTCGACGATATCGCACCGAAAACTTGCGAGAACTTCCGCACACACGCGAAGAATGGCTACTACAATGGCATCATATTCCACCGCATCATTGAGGAGTTTATGATTCAAGGCGGCGACCCCACCGGCACTGGCCGTGGCGGTGAGTCCATCTGGGGCAAAAATTTCAAAGACGAGTGCGTCAGCAGCGTCACATTCGATCGTCCGGGCCTACTGGCGATGGCAAATTCAGGCCCTGGTACAAATGGCAGCCAGTTCTTCATCACTACAGTGGCCACTCCTTGGCTCAATATGCGCCACACGATCTTCGGTGAAGTCGTCAACGGAATGGATAACGTAGATGCACTCGAAGGCGTGAAAAAGGGTGCTGGCGACCGTCCGGTCGAAGATCAAAAGATCATCAGTATCAAGACTGCTTAAGGTCTGAATTGCGCGATCAAACTTTTCTGGGCGGCTCCATTATGGAGCCGCCTTTTTCATGCTTGATCGTCAATCGGAAAGCCTACCCTTGGTTGTCGCAAAGACGCGCTCGCGCGTTCATTCAAAGCATATGAAGCGTGCGACCGGCCCCGACAAAATCGATCATACCTGTCGCGGAGGTACCGAGGGAACCCCACCAATACCATTCAGACAAAGCGCAAAAGGACGCGCTGTCTTTCTGCTGTGTTTTTGACGGCTTCTGTGGTTAATTCCTCTTATGTCTATACTCGCACTACATGGCTTCACTGGCCGCGGATCCGACTTTGCTCCGTTCGCCGAACTGTGCGGCGGCGAATGGCGCACGCCCGACCTTCCCGGCCACGGCCCCAAACCACAGCTCGACTGTAGCCCGACAGCCACCGTTGATTTCATTCAACAGACAACCAACACGCCACAAACGACCACCCTACTCGGCTATTCGCTAGGCGCACGCGCCGCCCTGCTGCATGCCGTCGCGCATCCCGAGCACTGGAATGCACTGATCTTAATCAGCGCAAGCCCCGGGATCGAAACCGAAAGCGAACGTGTGGCACGTGCTCAGGTTGACGAAAAGCTCGCTCAGCGCATTGAAACTGAAGGGGCCGCGGCCTTTATCAAATTCTGGCAGAGCACGCCGATGATTCGTAGCCAACAAAGCATTCGCTCCGATTGGCTCGAAACGATGCAGCGCAACCGCCGCGCACACACCGCTCAAGGCCTAGCCACCAGCCTGCGACAATTGGGTCAAGGCAGTTGCTCCAATCTCTGGCCCAAGCTCAGCAAACTTACAATTCCGGTTTTACTGATCAGCGGCGAACGGGATGTGAAATACTGTGCGATCGCGCAGCGCATGCAAACCGTACTGCCACAAGCCGAATGGGTCACGATCCCGCAAGTCGGCCACATGCCTCATTTGGAAAGCCCCGAAGTCACCGCAGCCGCAATCCATGCCTTCGCGCGCGCATTGGGATAGCCACGCAGCGCGCCGGCTTATTGAATATTTGGTAAGCTCAAATCCTTCTCGACACGATGGGGGAAATCTCGGATCGCGCGTTTAAGGGATGCGACGACTCGCGTCTCGGTATACTGAATGGCATCGAAAAGATTCGCAAACTCGACGCGCCAGAACAACTCGTTGCTTTCGGCTTGGTAGATTTCGACGATCAACGTATAACGAACTGCAGCTCGAAAAGAAGGGTTGCGACGATCATTGAGCGCCGCAGAGGGTCCGTCGATATGATCAAAAACACTAGGGTAGCTGCTAACTGCCTTGCGCCACTTCGACACCACAAAAAAATCAGCCCCGTCATCCACTCGCTCGAAGCCACGCGCTACCAGTTCCGAACTCAACACACGCTCAGAGAGTTCTTCAGTCATGAACTCCTCCGAACCTCGCCAGTCCATCCCCGAGATCAAGGTGTGCTTGTAGCTAAAAGTATCGAAAGGTGAAAAGGTGACCGACTTCACAAAATCCCCCGCGACTTGCGACTCCATGCTGACACAACTGGAAAAAAATGAGGCACATAGGATCAAAACCACCGAGGTGAAGATAGAAAACTGCATCATACTATAAAAAACAGCATACCGGTGAGTAATCAAACCTTGCGCTAGGTTGCCACCTAAAATCATATGCTTGAATGCGTTTGACCAAGCAAGAGCAGATTAGTCTTTCCGTTTTATTACTCATTTTCGTTCTGGCCCTGATCGGTTACGCGCTTTTTTAAAACTGCAATCAGCAGTTAGCAGGCTTGTCCCCAAACGATCGCTGCGCTCAGCACTGCTTCAGATCAGAAGCAGGAGTACAATCAGAAGCTCGGGCGCATCGGCACGAGCTCAATCAGTGTCATTTCAGTTGGACAATTAAAACGTAGCGGCGGCAGGCCTTCGTATCGATTCGACCCTGCGCCGGCTGAAACATTCAGATAAGGAATACCGATGCGCCTGAACCCCCTCGCCCAGTCGCTAGGCACTTCGCTGTCGATCACCAGCGGGCCATACCACGGCAGACGTACTTGCCCGCCGTGTGTATGCCCAGCGAGACAGAGATCGATCGGCATCTCTCCGACTTTCAATGAGTAATCCGGCGCGTGGCCGAATAAGATACGGAATGTGTCCTGGCCGGAGGTTTCCAGCCACTGCTCCACCGAGCGTGTCGCCCAGATTTGATTCTTAGACTGGTACAAGCTCAAGCCGTGCAGGTGGATCACTCCGCCGCCAGTGTCGATTTGCGCAGAGCGGGAGGAAAGCATAGTTAATGGCGCCAATTGATCGGCAGGAATCCCATATAATTCACGCTCGGTATCGCCAAACACCCCATAAGTGCCGAGGCGCGGATTAGCCGCGCGGATCAAGGCTAGTAGTTTCGGCAATTCAGATGCAAAGGTCGCCGGTGGCACAACTTGCAGGAAATCACCAGTGTTAAGGATCAAATCCGGCTCGAGCGCCTGGATCTGCGCAAAGATTGCCGCCTCGTAGTCAGTGATACCGCCCGACTGTATGTCGGAAATGTGTAGTAATCTAACTGGCTTTGTCAGCTTGGGCGTTTGCAACCGCACCCGGTGCACAATCAGTCGCTGCGGCTCCACCGAGGTCACATAATGCCGTAAGGCCAACAGATCAACGGCCACAAACGCATACAGTAGCGCAATCCAGACCAGCCCCCTGCGCTGGCGGCGCCAAATCAAAGCGAGCGTGCCCCATACCGCCGCGATGCCAAATAAGGTCATAGGCAGCTGCCACAAATTGAAGTCATAGGCTTGTTGGATCAGCCCGAAATTGGGCTTCAACATCCCTTTGTGTACGTAGCTATAATTGCGCGCCACCACATAGACAAACACCAGAAACGCGGACGCCCCGCCCATTTTCCATGTGCCGCGCCACTTGGAGCGTGTTGCCACATCCGCCATCGCGAGTTCGCTAAGTGCCTTCATCGAATCGATCTCCTCTTAACGAGTAAGCGGATCACAAACGGGATCAACACGGGCGCCCCAATAAACCAGCACAGCAGTAATTCCACTGGCGCCCGAAAGCCGCAGCGCAAGGTTTTCTGATACATCATGCTACCAAGGATGAGATTCATAATCTGAAAATTACAAAAAAATGTGAGAAATGCGACTGGATGACGAGCCAAGCCTTGTGCCGCGGTGTAGTTCAATTCAGCGATGGGACCAGGTAACAGCGAGGCCTGATACGATTTCCATAAAAGCAACAGCACGACGACACTGTAGAGCGGAGGCAAAACCAACGGATGGGCCAATACGCGCACCAGTCGCACATTCGGAAAGCAGATCATTCCGATCCAGGCCGGTGCCGTCATCAAGGCGATCATCAGAAAGGTGTCATCCAGCTGACGGGCTCCGAATAGATGAATCAGCCAAATCGGCATGCGCTTCGCGAGTGAACCATTAAACAGGTGAAACAGCTGGCTAGTTGGCAGATTAGAAAATCGAATACTGAATGTGAAAGAACTAAATCTTCAACCTTCAACCGTCTGCCTCCACCACCAAGGTTGTGTAGGCCTCAATGTAACGCTCCAAGGTCCCGGCGAGCACGGTCTCCGGTAGCTGTGGTGGGGGCGGCGTTTTGTCCCAATCCAAAGATTCCAGGTAATCGCGCACAAACTGCTTGTCGAACGACGGTTGTGCCCCTCCCGGTGCATAGCCCTCACGCGGCCAGTAACGCGACGAGTCTGGCGTCAGGATTTCATCGATCAAATAGAGTTCGCCCGCATCATCCAAACCGAACTCAAACTTGGTATCGGCCAAAATTAGATGCGCAGCCTTAGCGCGCTCCACGCCCATTTTATACAAATCGATGCTCAAGTCATGCACACGCTGAAACAAATCTGCACCGATCAATTGCCCCGCGTCGACGCAATCAATCGGCATGTCATGCCCACTGGCAACCTTGGTGGTCGGTGTAAACAGCGGCTGCGGCAGTTGGCTACTGTCCTGCAATCCCGCAGGCAAATTATACTCAAACAGCTTGCCGGTTTGTTGGTAGGCCTTCCAGCCAGAGCCGGATAGGTAGCCACGCACCACGGCCTCGATCGGCAATGGCTGAAGCTTCTTTACAATCATACTGCGGTGCTCCAGCTCAGGATGGGCTCGTCCAAGCTCCACGATGCGCGCTGCATGATCATCGACCAAATGATGCCGGGTAATCGCTCCCGCACGGGCAAACCAATACAGACTGATCTGGGTCAACAGAACGCCTTTACCTGCCAAGCCTTCATTCATGATCACGTCGAAAGCCGAAACACGGTCGGTCGCAACCATGAGCAAGGCATCGCCCATATCAAAGACTTCACGCACCTTGCCGGACGCGACCAATGGATACGAAAGTCCCTCCACCTTAAGTAGCGGCTTGGAAGGCAATGGAAATGGCAAAGAAGCAGAATTCATAGCTTCTTGATTAGTTGCTCAGGCCACTTGCGCAAACGGTTTCTCAACGGATCGAAAAAAAATTAACCATTTTTCAAAAAAGACTTGCAGGAAGGCGCCCGACACGTAGCTTCCGTGACTTCGCATCACGTCCCGTTCGTCTAGCCCGGTCTAGGACACCTGGTTTTCATCCAGGCAACAGGGGTTCGAATCCCCTACGGGATGCCAATTTAGAGCCCTTCGTTACGAAAGTAGCGAAGGGCTTTTTAGTCGATTTATACACCACATCGTTGAGACGGGCCCGACAGCCGATACAGAGCGTGGCGAAAAAATTAGTGATTTCTAAAAAAAGACTTGCAGGAAGACGCCCGACACGTAGCTTCCGTGACTTCGCATCACGTCCCGTTCGTCTAGCCCGGTCTAGGACACCTGGTTTTCATCCAGGCAACAGGGGTTCGAATCCCCTACGGGATGCCAATTTTAAACCCTTCGTTACATTTGTAGCGGAGGGTTTTTTGTTCGCCCAGCAAACGCAATCATAACAGCCATCGCCGTTATGCGACCCACCCTCGCGGCATCCTGCCGTTGTCATCAAAGCTCGCGAAAACGTGTCGGCGAATGACCTGTGATCCGCTTAAAGGAACGGGCAGAGCGATCCAAAACCAGTTGCAAAGGTATTCTCGCCCACACGGAGATGCGGATACTGTAAAAGATACTTGGCCTTCTCGACTCGCAAGCGAACGAGACAGACAGTAAAAATGATGCCGATGGCGCTGTCGATGTGCGACGAGTTTGCCACCGCCCGCCTGCGCCGCGCTGAACGCTTCATCAAATCCGCGCAGATCTGGGAGCGACTGCGTCGGGTAAATACCGTGGTGTTCGACAAGACCGGCTCTTTATCAGCTGGTTGAACGCAACGTCCACCCAGTCAATCGCTCGCGGTGTGAAGCGCTACTGGCCGATCATCACTATCTCGCCGATTCGGTGAAGCAATCCGCCCCCCCCCGCCTCTCTCGAGTGCCACGTCGGGCTCAGGCGCAGCTAAGGTCGCTCTCAGAGTTGGGCCAGTATATGCTGGCCCGCATCCGAGAACTCGACCGTCCCGATCAGGTTGCGACCAGCATCACTCATTTTCAATGCGGTCTTCTGTACAATACTGACAATTTTCGCCTCATCATACTTCTCGATCAAATCATCGAATCCGAGCTCTAGGAATGTCAGACAAAGGGCATCTTCCAAAGTCTGGCAGTCAGCATCCACCTTCAACCGTTTCTTCAGGTTAAGCGACTGTACACGCTCGATCTCAGCCGAACCGTAGCCGACCTCTGCCATCAATTCGCCGGCACGCTGGGCGTGAAAACGCTTCAAATCCTCGCGCCACTTCAAATAGCCCGGACGATTCATCGGATAGTCCGCACGTGGAATTTCCCAACGACAAATGTGCTGCGTCTGGGCAGCAATCCGCAGGCATTCTGAAGCTTCTGGCTGCAAGCGTAATACCCATTTCAAATGGTGGGCCGCATAAAGCACCTCTTTCGGGCAGGTCGTACCCTGATATTCAATCATCGTCGGATCGCCGCCATTCGCCCGATCGATTAATTCAGTCACCGCAGTCAACTTTGAGCTTAATTCCATGCAACAGACTACTTCCCCCTAGGAGCGTGCGTCAATCGGATCGTGTAATTGATCAATACCCCATAAAAACAGCACACACCTATTTTTCTAAAGAGTAAGCGTCATGCAAGGCACCGTTGTAATTAGCTCCTCCCGAGTCGTCGATATCATAGGCTTAGAACTATGACACCTATGACCGATGAAGAACAACCACTGATATTAAAGACCGACTCGCTTGGGCGCGTTCGTATGCCGAAAGATCGACGCGAGGCGATCGTTGATGCTTTTGAGCAGAGCTGCTGCTTCGCGAATTGAAAACGACTGGGCCTCATGGCTAAATTAGGATCGCGGAACCAGCCACAGCGCTTGGTAAGGTGCAAGCTTGATGCCTCGCCTACCAGATCCGTAGGTGCGACCACTCAAAATGTCATAGAACTTTTTCGTTTTCTGCAGCAACGGCGAGTTGGCGGGATTACGGATGCTCTTTGTTTTTGCAGTGAAATTGTAGATGCAGAATACCAATTCATCACGGTTGATGTCGGTTCGACTGTGGATAAAGAGTTCAGGGTCGACATCGTAAACGATTTGCGCGGCATCGGGATGGAAGGCGGGATGTGAGGCCCTGCGGCGCAACATTTTCAGATAAGCGGGAAACACAGTCGCGGCAACCCCCTGCCCCAGGTGTTGCTGTAACTGATCCAACTGCCACTTGCGGCGATTGATGCTGCGGTTCTCGCCGCTCGCCTGCACTCCCGCTTGGTCGTTCTCAGTGGCCATCAGGCTCTGGAAATAAATCCCCGGCACGCCGCGCAAGGACAAGGCCAGCGCTTGCGAGCACAGAAAACGTGCGGCGCCGAGCTCAGGCTGTCCATCGTCGGCGAGCGCCGAGTAGTAGGTGATGTTAAGCTCGTAGGGCTGCTGGGAGCCATCCGGCATCTGACGCCAGTTAATTTTGCCACCCGCCGCTTCAACGTGCTGTACAAGCTTGGCCTTTTCGTCCTCCGGCAGAATGCCTTCGATCGGCCGCATACCGATACCATCGTGGCTGGCGGTAAAATTAAAGAAGGTACATCCTGGCGGTGGCGGCGCGAGATTCATGGCCCATTTAGTGAGATAGACCGCGTTACCGGTTGCCAGTGCATGCAAACAGAGCGGCGGCAGACTAAACTGATACACCATATGGGCCTCGTCCCCTTGACCGAAGTAGCTGACGTTCTCGGCGTGGGGCACGTTCGTCTCGGTCAACAACACCGTGCGCGGCGCGACGATCTCCAACACATCGCGCAACAGTTTCACCACCTCGTGCGTTTCCGGCAAATGTAGGCAGTTGGTGCCGAGGGTCTTCCACAGAAAAGCCACTGCATCGAGGCGCGCGATCCGCATTCCCTTTGAGAGGTACAAGAACAGAATGTCGAGAAACTCAAACAGCACCTCCGGATTCTGCCAATTCAGGTCCACCTGGTCGGCAGAAAAAGTCGTCCAGATGTAGGCCTCGACGTCGCGGGTACGGGTTCTGGTCAACAGCGGCGAGGTGCGTGGGCGAACAACTTGAGAGAAATCTCCCGCCGGATCCATCGGCAAGAAGTAGTGGCGCGCGGGCTCGATCCCGGCGACATAGTCTTTAAACCAGCTACTGTGCGCAGAGCAGTGATTCAATACCACGTCGAACATCAGGTCGAACCCTTCACCCAGTTTCTGCACATCGCACCACGTTCCACAGGCGGGATCGACTTTTCGGTAATCGATCACCGAGAATCCATCATCCGACGACCATGGATAAAAAGGCAACAAGTGGATGCTACGAATCGCGCCCTTGAAGTGCTGGTCGGCAAATGCCTTGAGTGCATTGAGCGGCGTGCCGTTGGCCGAATCGCGCAGCGTGTCGGCATAAGTGATGAGCACACTATCTTTTTCGTCCCAATGCGACTCGAACGGCACAACATCAACGCCCACGCCGTAGCGGCCGATCATCATGACAAAGCGCTCCAGCAATTTTCCAGCCTGTGTTCCGTACAATCGCTCAAAGCGCTTGCGCACCAAATTTAATTGTTCTCTGGATACCGTTTTGATCATCAATGATGCCTATCTATCAGATGCATTTTTATGGTTCGGCTTCGGAGCTTCACCGGTGAGGGCCGCGATATGGTAGCGCAGAACGCGCCGCAGCACACTGTAACTGTAATAATGACTAGCGACCTCGTAGTTGTGCTCGACCACCGACTTGCGGTAATCCGGATCCTCAATCACACGGCGCACATCTTCCACCAAATCCGGCGTAATAAAGCCGTCCATCTCCAGCAGCTTGAAGCCCTTCGGCTCGATATCCTGCACATAAATCGAATAACGATTAATCACCACCGGCACGCGAAAATAAATCGCTTCCAGCAACGCATTACCGAAGCCCTCGTAAGTGCTGGGATAAGTCATCAGATCCGCCTGTTTGTAGACATCCCACAGCGTATAGATTTTGTTCCCCTCGTGGTCCACTTGACGAATCTCACCGATCCGTGCCGCAAAGAAACGTAGGTCCACGCCCTCATGCTGTGCCATTTCTTCAAGCCGCTGCTTGTAGTCGTGGCCCTCGTCACCAGCGTCGTGCGAGATCACCAGCTTGTAGCGACTGTCGCCCAACATGCCGACCATTTTGATCGCATGCTCGATCCCCTTGCGCGGCACGATACGGGTCGGTTGCAAAATCAAAATATCGTCCGGCCCAATACCAATCTCGTCGCGAATATCGGCGGTGTACGGATCGTGAATTTCGGGCGGCGGGTTATCGAAATCGAAGACATTCGGCATCAGCGAGGAGGTCACCCCCTTGCGTAGTGCGAGTTGCTCCAGCGCGGCCTGATTGATCCCCACGTGGTGCAGGTGCGGCAAGCTGGGAGGGAACGCCATGTCGAGATAGTCTTTAACCGCTCCGACTGAAAAGCGGGTGCGCTCCCAATAGAAATCGTGATGGTGCGCAATCGCCGGCATCTCTGTCTCCGCCATGTACTCGGTGACCGCAATGCCGAGTGGCACGTGCATCGGAATCGCCAGGACGTTTTGCGGGATCAGAATATCGATCTGATAATGCTCAACAAAGTCATACAAAGTGCCCTTCAGATAGTCCGCCATTTCACGGATGCGCGCGGTCACGTCAGGATTGCGCCGCGTCTGCCCCCAAATGCGCTCGTTGATCCATTCATTTTCGGGATGTCCAAAATAGGCCTCCGGCACACAATAGCTACAGCCTGGATCACGGTCGTTACGACCGCTATACCAGTAACTGATATGCTTATCATGCCACAATACTTGCGCCCATTTTGCGCTCTCCAATGAGACGCCATCCGAGCCGGCAAAGCGTGTGGAAATAAAACCGATATTTTTCGACATCTGTATTTAGCATGAAAAGAAACGCGGCGAACTGACTTTAGGCTATTCCAGGAACAGTGACACTTCAACACGGTTACTTAAGTTAAGTTGATTGAAACCTTCATTAGCTATAGTCGTGCCAGAAGCGTGCTGCTTTAAAATCAATACCGCAGTAGCAGCGACTCGCGCACGACAGCGTCATGCCTGAAACACGAGCACCGCCAGCCTGGCTCGATTGGCACCATCAGCCCACGCACCATCAGCCCACGCTCACTCGCTCGTTCGCTCCAGCATATGAGTCAGCCGCTGGTTTCGCGCTCACTGCTTGGAGCGCGGGTGGTAGAGCGCATGCTCGTCAGCCAGTCGGGCGGATTGTACCGCTGTGTAAATTTGTGTGGTCGAAATATCGGAATGGCCGAGCATTTCCTGAATCGCACGCAGATCCGCCCCGCCTTCCAGCAGATGGGTGGCAAACGAATGGCGCAGCAAGTGCGGCTTGATCGGCTTCTCAATCCCCGCCTTGGCCGCGTATTGTTTGATTAAAACCCAGATCATTTTCCGCGAGATCGCCCGGCCCTGCTGGCTCAAGAACAGCTCACTGCCTGTCTTTGGCTTCACAAAATGTGACCGCCCTCCCGCTAAATAATTGCGCACCGCAGTGATCGCGGCACTGCCAATCGGAGCAATGCGCTCTTTGGCACCTTTACCAAACACACGCACATAACCGTCATCTAGATTGATACTCTGCAGCAACACCCCGCACAGTTCCGACACACGCAGGCCGCTGCTATAAAAGAGCTCCAAAATGGCGCGATCGCGCAAGCCATGCGGCGTGTTGGTGGCGGGCGCCTCAAGAAGAAGTTCCAGCTCCTGCCGAGTGAGGACCTCGGGAAGCTTGCGCGACAACTTGGGCGCCGAGGCCAGCTCAGTAAAATCATCCGGCCGGATGCCTTCGCGTACCAAATGACGCGCCAGCATACGAACCGCCGACAATTTGCGAGCCTGACTACTGCGCGCATACTGGGCCTCACTCAGCGAGGCCGTCCAGCCGCTGACCGCGGTCTCATCGACTGCGTTCCAATCGGTAAACTCTTTTTGGTGCAAATAGTCTGCGCATTGCGCCAGATCGCGCGCGTAGGCGTCAATCGTGTGACGAGACAGTCCACGCTCCAACTCCAACCACGCGAGAAAGCTCTCGACGGGCTCAACAAAGGCTTCCGGAATCGTTGCAAGGGGGTCTTTGGGCATGTGCGCATTATAGTGTTTGGCGCACACTGCACCTGGCAAGCTTCAGTTGCTCAAAGCCAAGCACAGAATAATTAAATCCCCATCACGCGGGGAATGCTTGATATTCTCCGATTCCGAAATGATTTTGAGACTATGACAGGCACAGACGAGAGCAGCATCAAACCCACCGACTTACGCGGCATCCTAAAATACGTCCCGATGTTTCGCGACCACGTGTTTGTGATCGCGCTGGACGGTAGCCTAGTCGCGCATGAAAACTTTCAAAATGTACTGCTCGATATCGCGGTGTTGCGCTCGCTCAACATCAAGATGGTGCTGGTGCATGGCGTCGGCCAGCAGCTGAACGCACTGTCCGAAGCGCGTGCGACCCCCATTACCAATGCCCACGGCGAAGGCCCTACCGACTCGAGCACGCTGGAGCTGGCAACCGAGGCCACGGCATTAGTCAGCCTGCAGATCATGCAGGGGCTGACGCGCAACGGCCTGCGCTGTGCACTGAGCAACGGCGTGCGCAGCAAGGAAGTCGGCATCGTCAAAGGCGCGGACCAGCTCTGCAGCGGCAAGGTCGACAAACTCGACATCTCCCTGTTTAACAGCCTGCTGAATGCCAATACGATCCCCATCGTTACGCCGATTGCCTTTAACCGCGAAGGTGCCTCGCTGCGGATTAACTCCGACTTGCTGGCCGCCGAGCTCGCCGCACAGCTCGATGCCTCCAAGTTGATCTACATGACCTCCCACGCCGGTATTGAGGTCGACAATCAGCCATTGACCAATCTCCCTGTGGGCGAACTGGAGGCCCTGCTGCAGAACGCACCGGACAGCATCGCCGACCGACTGTTCAGCAAAGCCCAGCATGCCGTCCAAGCAATTCATGCCGGAACACCGCGCGCACACATTCTCGATGGCCGCCTGTTCGGCGCCTTGCTGAATGAAATCTTTGATAAGGTCGGCATCGGCACTATGGTGTACAGCAATGACTACCAATCGATTCGCCGCGCCGTTAAAGCGGACGCGTATTCAATTTACAACATCACCCGCAATGGTGTGCGCTCCGAAACGCTGCGCGATCGCTCGCAGCCGGCGATTGAAGCCGACATTCACAACTTCCTCGTGTACGAAATCGATGGCAGCATCGTCGGCTGCGTCCACCTGCAAAGCTATGACGACGACGCAGTGATCGAAATCGGCAGTGTCTATGTGCAGCCCTTCTATCAAAACAAGGGCGTGGGCCGGCGCATGGTCGAATATGCTGAAACCGATGCGACCGAGCGCGGCGCACGGCGCGTGATCGCACTGACCACCCAAGCGACCAATTTCTTCGTCAAACTGTGTGGATTTGATGAAGGGCAATGCGATGATTTACCAGTCGCACGCAAGGCCGATTATCTCGAAAACGGGCGAAACTCAAAGATCCTCTACAAGGATCTATAATCCGAGGCAACACAGCGCGCGATGGACCTCTACCACACCACCGACATGCACGGCATCTCTGAATTGAACCCGAGCGTGGCCCGTATGGATGAACTGATCGAACAACTAGATGAGCCAAGCATCGATGAAGCCGCGCATCCGGACCTCGCGTTAGTGCATGATGCCAGTGGCTGGTCGATCACCCTCTATCCCAGTGGCATTGCGACGCTGGAGAATTTCGAACACGCGGATGATGCCCCGCGCTATCTGCGCGACGTAACGCGCGACA
>Ga0209715_1001927_pt1 | contig 16403 bp, 16 predicted proteins | sample COGITO_mtgs_1205_2_FD_184809 | JGI IMG/M metagenome (GOLD analysis project Ga0209715, IMG submission 184809) | Pelagic marine microbial communities from North Sea - COGITO_mtgs_120503 (SPAdes) (version 2) | ecosystem: Environmental > Aquatic > Marine > Epipelagic ...
TCCTTTCCCAATTACCCTTATAAAGCCCTCTTCAAAAAATAAATCAGATATTTTTAGGGAAATAATTTCACTAACACGAAGACCACAGCTATACATAGTTTCTATGATCGCTCTGTTTCTTTCTCCCTGGGATTGACTTAAATCGATGGAGTTAATGAGTTGGTTAATTTCACTTTCGGAAAGAGTGTCCGGTAATTTTTTCCCAATTTTAGGAGCTTCTATCAAATCTGTGGGATTTGTTTTTCGATACTCTTCAAAGATTAAGTAATCGAAAAAACTACGCAGGCCAGAAATAATTCTTGCTTGACTTCTTGGAGTTACTTTTTTTGCGACTTGATAAATAAATTGCTGAATGGTTTTTTCGTTAATAGATATCGGGGAGAAATTTATATTATTTTCTTCTAAAAAAAGTGAAAGTTTCTTTAAGTCTCTTGAATAACTATCGATGGTGTTTTGAGATAAACCCCTTTCAATTTTTAAAAAAAACTGAAAATCTGTAATTGAATTTTTCCATTTCATTATCACAAGGTATTAAATTAAAAGTATTACAGAGTCCAAAATCATATATTTTCTACAAAATGAAATATTTATTTGTTTTAAAAATAATTTACATAGATATATAAGAAAAATCTTATTAAATTTTCATTTTTTACTGCTATTATAGGAATTTTAGGATTGTAAAATATACATACCCAAGAAGTTTCTTTGGAGTTACTCAAGGGAATCTATCTACTAGTGTTAAACTTTCACTATAAGGCCAGAGTAATACTGTAGAAGAAGCAGAGGGGTTTTTTATAGGTTTGTTTGCTGAATTTCCACTTTCAGAAAAATTTAGCATTCAGCCCGAGCTTCATTTTTCAAGCGTAGCAATATATGATTATCCTTTTGAGAATTTGATAATCTCTATGTTCCTTAAATACTACATTACTGAAAAATTTAATGTAATGTCAGGTCTACAATTTGATTATGTGATGGAAAAAGACCTTGTAAATTATACGAGTTTTGGTTTAGGTCTTGGTATTGGTTTAGGAATTGACATTACTGATTCTATTCTGATTTCCTCGAGATTTTCGTTTGGAATCACTGATAGAACAGAATTTAGTTCATCACTTTTTGATATTTCTGCCAAAACCAATATTTTTCAGATTGGTCTAGGGTATCGTTTCTAAGGTTCCTAAATTATTTAACATAAAAAGAGCGTGTAGTTTATCGCTCTCTTTTTGTTAAAATAAATTGTATTTTTGCCTTATGAAAATTATTATTATTAACGGACCCAATTTAAATCTACTAGGAAAAAGAGAACCTGAATTATATGGTTCTCAAACTTTTGAAGATTTCTTTGAGGATTTAAAAGAGAAATTCAAAAATATAGAATTATCTTATTTTCAATCAAATATAGAAGGCGAACTCATCGATAAACTACATGAAGTTGGTTTTAATTATGACGGCATCATTTTAAATGCAGCTGCTTATACACATACCTCAGTCGGAATTGGAGACGCCATTAAAGGGATACAAACCCCTGTTGTAGAAGTACATATCTCTAATATTCACGCACGTGAAGAATTTAGACAGCATAGTTACATCTCTCCAAACGCGAATGGAGTCTTGTTTGGTTTCGGTCTAAAAGGCTATGAATTAGCGCTTGATAGTTTCTTATAACTAAATAGTTACTTTATTTCAAGAAGCATTTTAATGTTGGAACGCTCATAATGGGAATTTTCTTCCAATGATATTTCTTTGAATCCTACTTTTTTATAGAGTTGAATCGCTGGAAGTAATTTTTTATGTGAGTATATCGTAATACTTTCCCATTGTTTTTGCTTTGCGAATTCAATACAGAAATTCATCAATTGTAAGCCAATTTTTAAGCCTTGGTATTTTGGTGTAACGGCCATTTTACTCAGTTCAAAGAATGATTTTTGATTGATTAGTGAAACAACGCCTACAATTTCTGTAGCATATTTTGCAAAAAAGATATACCCCCCTGGGTCAATTACATGTTTTTTTGGATTGCTTAACACTTTTTGGTCATAAGGCTCTACATAAAAATACTTTTCCAACCAAGCCACATTAAGATCATAAAAATGGGATGCATACTTGGTTTCATATCCTACGATTTCTATATTTTCTAATACCATAATAGGGTTGTTCCTTTAATTATAAGGGGTGTTTCATAAAAATTAGATAGTTTCATCTATCATTTTCATCATTTCATTTTCTAAAGCAATTGTTTCTTTGTAGATGTTAGCCGCTTTCGCTAAAATAGTATCAGCAAAATGATTGTCTTTAATGTCTTTTGCATTGATTCTAACATTAAAATAAGCGCCAGTAACGGCTGTTTTCGCACACAATACACCCACTCCACCATCCGAAAGAGAATTTTGTAAGCCTTTTTTCATCATCTCTAGCAGTACTTCGATAGATTTATAAGCTGTTTCCATTACTTTTAGTGGAATTTCTGTGGCGTATTTAGTAGCTTCTTCGATCGCTTTATTTCTAATTTCTATTTCTTCACTATTTGTTTTTGGCAATCGAAACCCCTCAATTATTTTATTAAATGCATTGGTGTCTTCATCGACTAAAAAGAGTAACTCGTTTTTGTACGCTTGCCCTTTTTCAGCCCAATTGGAAAAATAGTCCCATTGAGCATCCCAACCAGGTTTGTGCGCAGACAAATTAGCGACCATGGTTCCCAGGGAAACTCCAAGAGCACCAACATAGGCAGCTATTGATCCACCACCAGGTGCCATTGATTCTGAGGCTGTTTCTTCGGCAAAATTTGCAACTGATAAATCCACTAATTTTTTATCTGAAGAGGTATTCATCACATATTCAATGATTCGTTCTTGAGGGTTAAAAGGTTTTAAATCATCGAGACCCAAAGATTTTATCGCAATTTTTATTTTTTCACCTTCGCTAACACCTAATGATCGCTCTTGCTTTTTGAGGTAAAAATTAGCTGCAGCTATCATTGCTTTTAAAGGAACCAACCCTACCAATTCAGAACCTGTTACCCGCAAACCGCGATTTGTTGCTGCGATACTTGTTTCGTAAAAAGCCTCATGCATTGATGTAATTGATATGTTTGTTAGATTGTATGAAATTTGAGCAATTCCATATTCTTCAATAAACCAACCTATTCCTTTGACAGCTTTTAGCTTACCGGGAATTCTTTGGGGTTCTCCGTTACTATCAAGTATCTTTTTACCAGTTACAGGATTTCCTTCACGTTTTATTCTACCTGCTTCTCGAATATCAAAAGCAATCGCATTGGCACGTCTGGTAGAAGTAGAGTTCAAATTGACATTGTAGGCAATTAAAAAATCACGAGCAGCAATGGCTGTAACTCCAGAAGAAATAATTTGTGGATTAAATTTGGTTGGACCAAAATCTGGCCTCCAATTTGGATTGGATATTTTTTCTTTTAATCCTTCATATTCTCCCGAACGAACTGTTGCTAGATTTTCGCGTTCTTTTGAACTGGCAGCATTTTCATAGTAATAGCCAGAAATACCTAATTCTTCTCCAACTCTTTTGCCCAATTGATGGGCGTATTCAGCTGTTTCTTTCATAGAGATATTTGCAATAGGAACCAAAGGACAAACATCCGTAGCTCCAAACCTAGGATGTTCACCAGTCTGTTTACTCATGTCTATTAGTTCTGCTGCTTTTTGTATCAATCTAAATGCAGCTTCTATTACTTGCGCAGGTTCTCCAACAAAAGTAATCACAGTTCTATTCGTGGCTTTCCCCGGATCGATATCTAAGAGTTTAACTCCTTCTACTGTTTTTACACTATCCGCAATAGTCTTTATTTTTTTAAGATCACATCCCTCACTAATATTAGGAACACATTCGATGAGTTGTTTTTTCATATGAGTATTTTTTTAAATTAAAAATAAACCAATTACTTTTTTGCTCAGTGTAAAATTAAGTCTATTTATCTAAAAAGGTTAAAATTTAAGACAAAGCATTGTTACATATACTACATTTACTTTGCTGTGATATTTTAAAAAATGAAAAAAGAAAAGTGGCTTTTTAATATATCCCCTAAAAATAATACTTTCAATCTAAACTTAAAAGAAGTTTGGCAATATCGTGATTTATTATTCCTTTTTGTAAAGAGGGATGTCATCACTTTATACAAACAAACAATTTTAGGTCCTTTGTGGTATTTGATTCAGCCTTTATCCACTTCTGTAATTTTTACGTTGGTTTTCAATAATGTTGCTGGGATTAAAACTGGAGGCATACCGCCTTTTTTATTCAATTTAGCAGGAATTACTACCTGGAACTATTTTAAAGAATGTTTAGTAGCAACCTCCGATACTTTTAAGAAAAATGAACAAATTTTTGGAAAAGTGTATTTTCCGAGAATTATCATGCCGATGTCTATCATCATCTCCAACTTATTAAAATTCGCAATACAATTATTTATTTTAATTTGTTTTTACCTGTACTATGTGTTTTTCACTAACTCAGGCATTAGACCTAGTGAATTTTTATTTTTATTTCCTGTGTTGATTGTGTTCATGGGTATGTTAGGTTTAGGTTTAGGGATGCTCATTTCCTCTATGGTCACAAAATACAGAGATTTAACGTTCTTAGTGAGTTTTGGGATACAGTTACTCATGTATATTTCTTTGGTAGTGATTCCATTGTCCTTATTTCAAAAAAAAGGAGTGGAGTGGTTGGTCATGTATAATCCGATGGGGTATATCATAGAAACTGCGAGGTTTTTATTATTAAATGAAGGAAATATTTCACAATTTGGAATTGCATACACAGTCATTTTTTCGGTGTTGTGTTTATTATTTGGGACTGTGATTTTTAACAAGACTGAAAAAACATTTATAGATACAATATGATGAAGCAACAAGATGTCATATTAAAAGTAGAAAACGTATCTAAACAATATCGTTTAGGGGTTGTTGGTACTGGAACGATCAGTCACGATTTGAATAGATTTCTAGCTAAAGTTACCGGAAAAGAAGATCCGTATTTAAAAATTGGTGAATCAAATGATCGTTCGACAAAAGGAACTTCAGAATATGTTTGGGCTTTAAAAGACATCGATTTTGAAGTAAAACGTGGAGAAATACTAGGGATCATCGGTAAAAATGGTGCAGGGAAATCTACACTTCTAAAAATTTTATCAAAAGTAACTGGGCCTACTACAGGTTGTATAAAGTATAACGGAAGAATCGCATCTCTATTAGAAGTAGGAACGGGGTTTCATCCGGAAATGACTGGAAGAGAGAACATTTTTTTAAACGGTGCTATTTTGGGAATGACCAAAAAGGAAATTTCACACAAGTTAGATGAAATCATAGAATTCTCAGGCTGTGAGCGTTATGTAGATACTCCTGTAAAACGCTATTCAAGTGGAATGAAAGTACGTTTGGCTTTTGCTGTAGCGGCTTTTTTAGAGCCAGATATATTGGTCGTAGATGAAGTATTAGCGGTAGGGGATGCAGAATTTCAGAAAAAAGCGATTGGGAAGATGCAGAATATTTCTTCTCAAGCGGGAAGGACGGTGTTGTTTGTGAGTCATGATATGGTAGCTGTTAGAAATTTGTGTTCACGTTGTATAATATTAGAAAAGGGTGTTGTTATTTTCAAAGGGGAGGTTGAAGTGGGAATAAATGAATATATAAGTCAAACTGAGAGAAATATTCAAAATTTTAATTTTAAAGAGAGAAAAAAAATAAATAACCTTCCTTTTTTTGCTGATTTTATTTTGTTTAATAAAGAGGGAAACATATCGGGTTCGTTTAAAATTTCAGAATCTATTTTTTTAAGGTCAACTTTACAAAGTAAGTTTAAAGCAGAAGTAACACTTAGAATATCAATTTTTGATTTAAATGAATTTAGAATTTTAGCTTTTGATTCAAATAATACACAAGAAAAGTTTTTTTTAAAAAAAGGTACTAATATTATAACATGTGAGTTGCTTGATGGATTGGAGATAAAACCCGATAAATATTACATTAATATTTCAATTCGAAATGGAGTCGACTTATTAGATCATATAGTAAGAGTTGCTAGTTTTAATATAGTAGAATCTGACTATTATGATTCAGGAAAATTAATAGAGGGAGATATTCCTCTAGTATTGAAAAAAAATAATTGGAAATTAAATTAGATGAGTGATACATTAATTCATGTAATGATAGTGTGGTCTGAGGGACTATCAATAAAAGACAATATTCTTTTAGATTTAGAAAATGATTTTAAAGTTTTAAATAGTTTTGAGTTTAAGTGGGGGGAGGAGTATTTCCATGAAAATCTAAAAAGGTTTTATTCTCACTCACAAAAACATTTGGATGAAGAAGCGTTAAATGAACTTATAAATAATAAAATAAATCATTGTGGAAATGGAAATTTTTTAGTCATTGTTTTTGAAGATATCAATCCAACAATCAAAGAAAGAATAACTTCCAGCGGAAAAAATCTTGTAAACATAAATGTATTTGACAAAAAAGTTTTGTATAGAAAAATACTAGATGGAGGACATCAAATTCATACGTCAGACAATTCGTTTGAGTCTAATAAAGATATTACTTTACTCTTTGGATGTACATTAGATGAGTTTAAGTTAAAATACCCCAAAATTACTAACATTCAAGAATTAAGTAGAAATATTTTAGGTGTTCCTTTTTGGAAAAGTCTAAAGGAACTTTTCTTCGTTTTAAACAATTCTATTGACTATGTTATTTTGAGAAATTTTGAAAGTATTCCTGAAACTTACCAGATGGAAGGTCACGGAGATATAGATTTACTGGTAGAAAATATAAATTATGTTAAGTATTTAACAGGAGCACAAAATGTTTTTCCTGAGACCCAAAATAGGGTATATCATGAAATTGAATTTACAGACAGGAAAGTCCCTTTTGACTTCAGGTTTTTAGGAGACAATTACTATGATAAAAAATGGCAGTTACATATTCTAAAAAAGAAAGAGTACGATGCTAGAGGTTTTTTTAAGCCAAATACCACAGATCATTTTTATTCTTTATTATATCATGCTTATGTACAAAAACCTAATGTAGCTGAGGATTACAAAATAAAGCTTAAAGAGTTTTCAAAAGGCTTAAATATTGAATATCATGAGCAATATGATGATAAAATTATTGATTTACTTAATAATTTTATGACCTTTAATAGATACAATTATACTATACCAAAAGATGTAACAGTTTTTTTTAACGAAATTTTCATAAAACAACTAAAGTTGAGTTTCGTTGATAATTTTGATAGATTAATCTCTTCGTCGATAAATAGAAGCTATAACAATGCTTTTATAACAGAAATATTTGAGTTTGATGATTATTTCTTAAAGATTGCTACAAATCCAATTTCTAAAAATGAATATAAATTTTCATCAATATTAAATAATAGTATTTATTTTCCTAATTATATTTCATTAAAAGAAAAAGGAGAAATATCCGAAGTTTCTATCGAAAGGGTGGTCGGGCATACTCTCAATGAAATAAATTACAATAAGCAATTTTGGAGTATATCAAATATTATTTTATGCATCGAACATTGCATAAATATTTTAATAATTCTTGCAGAAAATAATATTACTCACAGAGATATAAGACCTCAAAATATTATTATTTCAAAAAAGGAAGGTAAGTATATTCCTGTGTTGATAGATTTTGGGTGGAGTTCATTAATTGGAGAAGATTCTGTTACTCCAATAGGTTTAGGGGCTAGTGAAAGATGGCATGGTATTGGATTTTCAGATGCCCACTCAATGGGGAAAACGTTAGAAACATATTTTGGGAGATTTGATTTTGCATTAAAATATATTCAAAGATTAAAAGATATTAATCCAGAAAAATATTCTGATAAGAATAAGTTAATCGATGAATTAGAAAAAGTTAAAATAGAATTAGTTTCTGAAGTCAATGGTTTTTCTGTGATTAATAAACTCAAAATTATAGTAAAAAAACATAGAATATTAGAAAAGTTAAAAAGAATAGGATTTAAGAAAGCTAAAATTTAAAGTAATGTTATGTTAGCCATTGTAATACCTTATTATAAATTCACTTTTCTTGAAGAAGCAGTTGCTTCTTTGGTAAATCAAACTAATAAAAATTTTAAACTATATATTGGAAATGATGCTAGTCCGCAGTGTCCAGAAGCATTACTAGAAATATATAAGGGTAGATTAAACTTTACTTATAAAAAATTTGAAACAAATTTAGGGGGTGTTTCCCTAGTTAATCAATGGAATCGTAGTATTGAGATGATTGAAGACGAAGAGTGGATCATGATTTTAGGAGACGATGATGTTTTAGATAATAATGTGGTTGAAGAGTTTTATAGTACAATTAATGAAGTGAATTTTTTAAAAATTAATGTAATACGTTTTGCATCAATAAAAATTAATTCAAATAGCGAAGTATCTTCAGACCCTTATCTACATCCTAAATTAGAAAACTCAACAGATTTTTTCTTTAGGAATACAAGAAGTTCTCTTAGTGAATATATATATAGAAAAGAATGTGTTGATTCAATTGGGTTTAAAGATTTTCCTTTAGCATGGTATTCTGATGTATTAGGGGTTTTAGAGTTTTCAGTGTTTGAACAAGTTTACTCTATAAATACAGCGATGGTTAATGTTCGTATTTCTGAACATAGTATTTCAGGTAAGAAAGATAATCAGTTAGCTAAAAGCAAATCTAAATCTCTCTTCTATGGATATTTGATAGGACTTAAGTTACATTTTTTCAATAAAGATCAAAAAATTAAATTATTGCAACAGTTTGGTAATTCTTATTTGAATGATAAAAAAAATATTCCATTATTTTTAGAAGTATCAAAGTCATTTATTTCCAATATGTTTTTTAAGGAATATTTTAAGTTCTTATTTAAGATGACTCAAGTTTTATTTAAAAAATATCATATGAAATTAAATCAATTTTAGATCAAATGAGAATAGGAGTAAATCCAGAAAAGAAAAAACTAAATAAGTTACACTATAAAAAACATAGGGTAATTATTCCTGTCTATATATCTGAAGGAGGGGAAATATATTTTTCTAACTTATTTAAAGTGTTTAAAGCAAGTATCAATTCCTTGTTGCAAACCATATCTGAGGATTATACAGCAATTACAATAATTAATAATGCGTGTAAAAGCGAAGTAACAGATTATTTAGATAATCTATTAGCTGAAAAAAAAATTGATAAACATGTAAAATTAGTTTCTAATTATGGGAAGGTTTATACCATAATCTCAGAAGCAAGAGCTTCTTATGAAGATTTTATTACAATAGCAGATGCAGATGTTTTTTACTTTAATAATTGGGAAAAAGAAGTGTTTAAAATCTTTTCTGCTTTTGATAAAGTTGGAGTTGTATCTCCAGTTCCTGGCCCGCATGGAGCACTATATAACAATGTTTCATTGTTTGGTTCATTATTTTGTAAACCAAAAAAAGGTAATGTAGTTGATCCTAAATCATTTACTCTTTTTGAAAAAGGGACAAATAACCCCAAAATATTTCAAGATAGAAAACATAAATGGAAAGAAAAACAATATTATATAGATAATAATAAAGTAAAGGCTTGTGTAGGTTGTGGACACTTTGTTGCTACATATAAAAATGTATTCAATAAAATTCCATTATTAAAACCAGAATTTGTATTTAAATCAGGTGATGAAGATGAATTTTTAGATATGCAATTTGATAAGCTTGGTTATTTTAGAGTTTCTACAATTATAGCTTACGGATATCATTTAGGTACAACAGTTCCTAGTTGGGTAACTGAGTATGAATTTAATCTAAATAATCAAGCATACATAAATCAAATAGAACTTAAAAAAATAAAAAAAAGTAAAGTAAACTATATCATTAAGCGTCTAATATTTAAAATATTAAAAAAATACAAACTAATTTAAGATGAACTAAACGAAATCATGGCAGAAAAAAACTTAGTCATAATACCATTAAGAGCAAACTCTATAAGATTACCCAATAAAAACACAATGGAGCTTGACGGAATCCCATTGTTTTTACACTCGATAAATTATGCGAAAGAAAATGCTGAGTTTATAAATGAAATAGTTGTCATTACGAATGATAATAAAGTAAAAGAAATAGCAAAAGAACATAAGATCGCAATTATTGAAAGATCTGAAAATATATCTGGAGAGTTTGAACCTACGATTACAGCGCTTCAACATGTATTAAATACAATTGATAAAGATTTTGAGAATATCATTTTATTACAGGCAACTAACCCATTGAGACCAAAAAAATTACTTACTGAAGCCCTGTCTATTTTCAAAAACGAAGGTTGCACTAGTTTAATGACAGTTACCAAGAATAAAAAGAAATTAGGAAAAATTAAAAATTCAGTGTTTAAACCATATAATTATCAATTTGGCCAAAGAAGTCAAGATTTAGAACCTTTGTTTTTTGAAAATGGATTGTTATATGTAATCAGCGCCAAAATGATTAAAAAAGGTGAAATCATGAATGAAAACACTTTTCCTATGGTTATTGAACATAGCTATTCAACTATTGATATAGATACCAAAGAAGACTTTGAATTAGCCAATTATTATTTGAATAAGATTAAACATGGATAAACTCCAATATATAGAAATTTTAGGAAGAAAAATAGGACAAGATTTTCCTCCATTGGTAATTGCTGAAATAGGAATTAATCATGGAGGGAGTATACAAACTGCTTTTGAAATGGTTGATGCAGCAAAAAGAGCTGGAGTAGAGGTTGTAAAACATCAAACACATATTGTTGAAGATGAAATGAGCGGTGCTGCAAAAAAAGTCATTCCTGGTAATGCAGATGTTTCTATTTATGAAATTATGGAAAAGTGTTCTTTGAATGAGAAAGAGGAAATCCAGTTAAAAAATTATGTGGAAAGTAAAGGGATGATATTTATTTCAACCCCTTTCTCTAGAGCTGCTGCTGAACGATTAGAGAGAATGAAAGTATCAGCTTATAAGATTGGATCAGGAGAATGTAATAATTATCCATTACTAGAACATATCGCCCAATTTGGTAAGCCTGTCATATTAAGTACAGGAATGAACACCATTGAAAGTGTTCAAAAAGCTGTACAAATTTTTGAGAAAGCAAATGTACCATTAGCTTTATTACATACAACAAATTTATATCCAACACCCCCAGAATTAGTTCGTTATGGCGCAATGAAAGAGTTACATGAAGCATTTCCAAATCAGGTTTTTGGCTTGTCAGATCACACTACTAGTAACCTCGCATGTTTTGGAGCAGTGGCTTTAGGTGCAAGTATATTAGAGCGTCATTTTACTGATTATATGGAACGTACTGGACCAGATATTATATGTTCTATGGATGAGAAATCATGTAAAGAATTGATTGAAGGTTCTGAATTAATTTGGAAAATGCGTGGAGGAAAAAAAAAACCAGCAGAAGAAGAAAAAGTAACGATAGACTTTGCTTTTGCAACAGTTTGTACCATTTCTAATATCAAAAAAGGAGAACAATTCACAAAAGAAAACTTATGGGTAAAACGTCCTGGAACAGGAGAGGTTTCAGCAGAAAAGTTTAATGAGCTAATAGGAAAAAAAGCATCAAGAGATTTGATTAATGATGAGCAATTAACTTGGAACGATATTGAAAATGGGTAAAAAAATAGTTTTTCTTTCAGGGACACGAGCAGATTTTGGAAAAATAAAATCACTAATCCAAATACTTGAGAATCATCAAGAGTTTGAACCTTATATTTTTGTAACGGGAATGCACTTAATAGATAAATACGGCTATACTGTGATTGAGATAGAACGTTGCAATTTTTCCAATGTGAGTTCTTATTCAAATCACACTAATGAAACTACAATGGATTTAACATTAGCAAAAACAATAGAAGGTTTTTCTGAATATATAAAAACCATTAATCCAGATTTGATTATAGTTCATGGAGATAGAGTAGAAGCCCTAGCAGGAGCAATAGTAGGTTCTTTAAATAATATTTTAGTAGCACATATAGAAGGAGGTGAGGTTTCTGGAACTATTGATGAATTAATTAGACATTCGGTTAGTAAAATGAGTCATATACATTATGTATCTAATCATGAGGCTAAAAATAGGCTTTTGCAAATGGGAGAAATGGAATCCTCAATAAAAGTAATTGGATCTCCCGATGTGGATATCATGTTTTCAAATAATTTACCTTCACTAGATGAGGTAAAAAACTATTATGAAATTTATTTCAAAGATTATGGTATTGCCATGTTTCATCCTGTAACTACAGAATTTAAGAACATGAGTAATTATGTAGGAAATTTTGTCAATGTATTAATAGATGATACTTCATGTTATGTAGTAATTTATCCAAACAACGATTTAGGTTCTGAGCTCATATTAAATGAATACAAAAGATTAGAAAATAATCCGAGATTTAGAATCATTCCTTCTGTTCGATTTGAATATTTTTTAACCTTACTAAAGAATAGTAAGCTTATTATAGGTAATTCAAGTGCAGGAATTAGAGAAGCTCCCTATTATGGAATTCCAACCATTAATATTGGTACGAGGCAGGAGAATAGATCAGTACATTCAAGTATTATCAATACAAATTATTTTTATGAATCAATAAAAAAAGGGTTAAGTATTAGCAATGAAATTTTGGTAGAATACCACGATGAAACTTTTGGGAAAGGGAATTCTGCTGAGCTATTTTTAAAATCGTTGGCTATTAATAGTTTAATATGGAAAGTATCAAAACAGAAGCAATTTATTGACCTATAATAAAATTTTTAAATGTTAACAGTTGGCAATTACCATTATATTAGAAACGATTACAGGACTATATTTCCTAGCATATTTGGTGTTTCACCTCCTCTTTTAGAAAACAATTAATATTACTAAAAGAAAAAGGAGATTTTATTTCTATAAATGACCTAAACTTTAACCAAGCAGGTATAGGCTTGTATAGAAATATGAGATGGTTTAGGTATCACGATTTGGTTAGACATGTAAAAATAAACCCGAAAATAAAAACCATTAATGTAAAAAATGTTGTAAAACAGATTTTAGTAAATATTGACCCTTATATAAATGAGAGGTCGCATTATTTAAAACAGCTAGGAATAAAAGGATTGGAACTAAATGATGGGCCAGTTATTGAAAGCCAAGAGGAAGTCGGAGGACTCAGATTTGTTGATATTTAAGATGTAAAAGAATTAGAAAAAGAGGCAGGGCCTTTAGGTTATTTATGGATGGATTTTATACATCATGGAATAATTTAAAAATAAAACAATTAGAAGCTAATAATTGGACAATAGATTATAAAAGTGTTGTACCATGGAGATTAAATCCTATGGAAGAAAATTATTTTTTGTGATATAACATTTCTATCTGAAAATCCAATTGATAACGAATTTATTGTGCATGGATCATATTCAGATCATGGCAGAGTAGGAAGTATAAAAAATATTCATGAAAGATAAAGTTATAGGAATTGTGATTACAGATGGAGTAGGTTATAGAAACTTTGTATTGAGTCCTTTTTTTAATGAATTGACTGTCAAATATAATGTGATAGTTATTTATTCAGGACTACCAAAAAATGTCTACAGTGAAAATTTAAAAACATTTAAAAATATTATAATAAGGGAACTAAAAGTTTTTAGTGAGTCAAAAACTACATGGTTTTATAGAAAATTAAAAGAAGTAGCACATATGTATTTGCACAGAGACTTTTATGGAATTATAGATACATTAGAACGAGGATATCCAAAAGAAAATACCAAACGAGGTTTAATTGTAAAAGCGATATATGCAATCGCTAAGTTTTTTCATTCCGAGAAAAACATCCAATATTATGAAAAAAGACAATTTAATACTTTCAGAAAGAACCCGATAACTATTTCTTATGCAAATTTTTTAGATGAAGACCAACCAGATTTATTGTTTTTTACACATCAGAGGCCACCTTATCTTGCTCCTTTTTTAGCTATGGCTAAGAAAAATAAAATCAAAACAACTTCTTTTATTTTTAGCTGGGATAACTTAGCTTCAAAAGGAAGAATGTTAGGCTCTTTTGATGGGCATTTTGTATGGAGTAAATTAATGAAAGATGAATTGCTTCATTTTTATCCAACAGTTGTAGAAAAAAATATAAAGATTATAGGGGCACCTCAGTTTGAACACTATACAATGGAGAAATATAAAATTTCAAAAAATGAGTTTTTTGCTAAATTTAATTTAGATTTTGAGAAAAAAATTATTTGCTACAGTTGTGCAGACGCGAGTATTGGTAAAAATGACGATATATATATAAGAGCCATTGTTAATTTCATTGAAAAAAGTGAAAAATTACAACTACTAGTAAGAACATCCCCTGCTGAAGATGGTAAAAGATTTTCTAATTTAATAAAACAGCATCCTGATATAAAATGGAATATTCCCAAATGGATTTCAACAAGAGAGCAACATGTGGAGAATTGGTCTCAACGTGTACCTTCCGAAGAGGATATAATTGACTTAAGGGCTATTTTAGCTTATTCTGATGTCAATGTAAATATGATGTCTACGATGAGTTTAGATTTTATGTTATTTGATAAACCCGTTGTAAACACAGCTTTTGGAAATAGTGAGAACGGTTTGTATAATGATCAACGTTTCTTGAAGTATGTTCATTATGATTATGTGGTAAAGAGTAATGCAGTAACTATTTCAAAAAATGAAAAAGAACTTCATACTCATTTAAAAGAAGCTTTAATTGAACCTGAATTGCGTAAAAAAGAAAGAAAAGCCTTATTAGATTTTGAAATTGGAGCTCCATTAGAAGGAACCAGTAAAAGAATAGTTGAAGTATTAAAAACTTTATAAATGTATAAAAAAAAGATAGCCATCATATGTGATTATATTTTAATACCAGAGAGAATAGGAGGTATGGATAGGTTTTATTTACTATTTGATAAGAAATTAAAAGAGTTAAATTATGAAGTTGATTGGTATGTTACATATTATAACAAATTTCATTTTTATGATAACTTAACTATTACTAGTGCTAATGGAAATTCTGTAGAGCAAAAATTCATAGAAGTTTCTAAAAATAGAAACTATGATATTATAGTAACACATTTTACACAACTATGTACCAAGTATTATAAATATTACAAGTCTTTACACAAAAATGCTTATGTACTTGCAGTAGATCATAATCCAAGACCTTTTAATGGGTTTCCATATAGAAAAAGAATTAAAAAAAGAATACAAGGTCTCTTATACTCTAAATATGTTCATCAATTTATAGGCGTATCTCGATACACAGTAAATCACATACTGAAAGATTACGGAAGTTTTTTGAAAAAAAAGACAAAGGTAATCTATAACGGAATTGATATTGACATATTTAAGAAAAGAACAAAAGAAAATAGAAATAAATTTATTGTAGTATCACATTTAAGAAAAAACAAAGGGATACAAGATTTATTAAAGGCATTGAATATTTTAGAAAATGTAAAATTAGAAGGAGTTAAAGTTGATATATATGGCGATGGACCTTATAAGCCTATTTTAAGGCAGTTATGTATTAATTATAATTTAAAAGATGTAGTCACTTTTAAAGGAAGTTCTCCTAATCTACATCAATTATTTTCTGAACATAGATATATGATTCAACCAAGTTATATGGAATGTTTCAGTTTATCAATTTTAGAGAGTTTATCTGCAAATGTACCGGTTATAACTAGTACAGTTGGAGGTAATTTAGAGGTTCTTACAGATAATGAAAATAGTTATATTTTTTCCCCTGGAGATATAGAATCATTGGCTAAAATACTTGAAAATATTATTTCTGGAGAAAAGAAAATATCATTAGATACAAGTACTATTGTAGTCGAAAAATTTTCTTTAGAAAGAATGGTAAATGAACATATAAAAGTATTAGCATGCATATAGCTTTTGTTACCTATGAATATCCTTGTAGTCAGTTTAAGGGAAGTTTAGGAGGCTTAGGTACGTTTACAAAAAATTTAGCAGGACAGTTAGTGGCTAATCATTGTAAAGTCACCGTTTTTATCTACAGTCAACCAATTGAACAAGTGTTGCAAGAAAATAAAGTAACTATTCATTTTGTGAAAAGGAAGACATTTAAAGGATTCACCTGGAATACAAATAGGAAATACTTTAATAATTATGTAAATAAAATAGTAGCGAAAGAAAGGATAGATGTACTAGAGGCTCCAGAATGGGGGGGAGTTACTGCTTTTATGAAGTTTGATATTCCATTGGTAATTAGACTACATGGATCCGACACTTATTTCTGTCATTTGGAAAAAAGAACGCTTAAATGGAAGAATAAATTTTTTGAAAAGAACGCATTGATTGGAGCTGATAAAATAATTGGTGTAAGTGAATTTGTTGCCAAGA
>Ga0209715_1001935_pt1 | contig 16371 bp, 25 predicted proteins | sample COGITO_mtgs_1205_2_FD_184809 | JGI IMG/M metagenome (GOLD analysis project Ga0209715, IMG submission 184809) | Pelagic marine microbial communities from North Sea - COGITO_mtgs_120503 (SPAdes) (version 2) | ecosystem: Environmental > Aquatic > Marine > Epipelagic ...
GATTTTCTCTTTTACTCAGGACTTCACTGACTACTGGAGCCAAGACGATCAGGAGCTGCACGAAACGCACAAGCAACGCGTTTTAGCGAACCGCTTAGACGATCAACAATCGTACCACGTAAGCTATTGCACGAACCGGCAAGAGGGCGAACCGGACACGCAAGACATTATGACAGGTGCCGAAATAGCCGATTTACAACGCAACGCTGCCTTTTACGGGCACCGTTTAGAAATAAGTACGCATCCGGTCTCGCCTTCATACCGGCACGCGTTGGACGCGTAAACCGCCACAAGCCGCCCACCCTTTCCGCCTCCTTGCCACTAGCAAGGGGGCTTTTTGGGTGACGGAGGGTGACAACCGCCTTCCACATAAACAAAATACTAAATCATTATGCCTAATCAACGCGCAGCACATCTCAAACAACTCACCCTGGTAATCGACAAAACTCTCCTGAGCAAAGTCGAAAAGCTATCCGCCGAGCTGGACAGTTCACGCAACAAAACGCTTGTCTCACTTATCAGTGACGCAATCAAGCATCTTAACCGCTAAACCGCCGGAAGCCCCTGGTGAGTTACCAGGGGCTTTTGAGTGCCATTTAAACGCAAGCAAGGGAAAGACGGATGAATTACACATTGAAACAAATTGAGAAAGCAGTACTTGAAACCGGAGACAGATTTGAGAAATACTATCTGGACTGGGTGAATAACTTTTTGACATATCAGGGTTATGCTGATTTTTATGGCATTAGCATAATTCACGCTTCCAAGCGAATTGAGTTAGGTCGAAAAATACACAAACAAAAAAAAGGGTAAAACAAAATGGAAGAATTAAACATAAAAACAATAAGAGAATTAGCCGCCGTATCGTTTTGGCGCTCGCGAAAAGAAGGTGAAAAAGAATGGTCGAAGGGCTATTTTTACGGGCTTTTTCAGGGGTATAAATTTGCAGCAGGATTAAAGAGCAAGGAAGGAAATGAATATGCACGCTGAAACTGAACACTTTCTAGAATTACCAACAGGTGAAGAGTTTGGCGTACTGATCGTATGGGATGCAATGAACCAGGAGTGTAGTTCTTATTATGGCTCACAATTGGTCACTGAAAAATGGGTAGAATCCGAGCCAGTATCCGGAAAAATCACCTTCGACACTGGAAAAAGTGAAACTTTTGAGTTTGGCCCACATTACAAGCCAGAAACGGAAGCGCAAAAGCTGCTAGAAGACGCTTTTTACACTGGATTAATTGAATTTGACGAGTCCCTCTTAAGAGACTGCTATTAATATGAAGGAGCACGAAAAAATGAGGGTAAAAACTCCGAAAGACATCGAAAATGCAGAACTTTTTGCACTTTCCTTAATCATTGGCGTTCTTGGCACCGCCGCCGGAATCATAATTGAACTAGTACTATGAACACAGAAACAGCAACTAACGAAGAACTATTGTCAGAATTGAAACGCCACAAGCAAGCGCGTATAAATGGCAGTTATTCGGTCAAAGTAAGCAGTCCTAATTTCTCCAAATTTGAAGCCTCGCGCTCGCGAAATGGCACCCAAATCCACGCGCAATGGATTACGGTAATTGAAAGGGAAATAAGCGACAGGTTAGAGGTTTTCTGCGCAGATGAAAAGCGCAAAAAGAACAAGCAGAGAGGCATGGAAGCGCAACAGGAGCAAATGAAAAGCCTGGACGAATCAATCACAGAAGAAACAACAACACTCACACGAGCTGAGTGGATCGAGCACGTCGAAGAATTCAGGTATGACGAAGGGCTGATCACATTCAATGAGGCTGAAACTTTAATGCTCGAGCTAATTGAAAATGGTAAGCTAGAAAGGCCAGAACGATGATTGTAATGCCTGCAAACGCCACAGGCTGGCTCTGGCATTCTATGGCGAGAGAAACAGGTCGAATTGGTCATTTATTCTCACCTGGAGCGCAACGTGGCCCATTCCCTTGGTTTCCGTACGCACTTGATAATGGTGCATTCTCGTGCTGGGATATGCGAGCCAACTGTTTTGACCACGATAAATGGGCCACCAAAGAAGAAGAGTGGCGCAAACTTCTTATCTGGGCGCAGTTCCAGGACTGCAAAGCACGCTGGGCAATCGTGCCGGATGTCATCGGAGACGGTCAAGCGACGATCCACCAATGGTCTAAATATGCACCAACCGTGCAGGCGGCTAATATCCCGCTAGCGGTGGCAGTACAGGATGGGATGACGCGCGATGACGTTAGGTCGCTTTTTCCACGACCTGACGTGATCGCCGTGGGCGGCACCACTAAGTGGAAGTGGGCGACTGTCGAAATGTGGGCGAGGTCATTCCCGAGGGTGCACGTCCTTCGATGCAATGCACCCCAGAAACTTTACGAACTGGAGGCAATGGGGGTCGAATCGTGCGACGGCACAGGATGGAACCGCGGAGACAAAACCCAAACGCGAGGCCTGGAGGAATGGGCACGCCAGAAGGCAATCCCAACCGCTCACTACCTAGCAGACTACACCTGCAAAAAACCAAAGGACAAAAATCAAATCACATTCGCGTAATTATGGACGAATTAACCAAATGAAAAAGAAGCCCGCTGTGAATGCCACAGCGGGCTTTTAGGGTGAGAGGTGACACTTTACCCTCGTACCAAATCAAAAGCCCCTCAAGGGACACACAAAGCAAGGAATACAACATGATGAGAGAAACTATCGAAAGGATCGACGCCATTCTGGACAAAAACCTATCTGGCCGCGCATACGATGAAAAGCTGGAAATATCGCACTTCTTAAGAGAGTGCAAAATCAAAGGATTCAAAGGGCTGGAATCAAGCGGTTTAATTACGCAAAAATGCAAGCGACCATTATTGAGACCTGATGAAGAGAGGTTCAAGATTGCCTCCGGAGCTGCGGCACTGATGCGGGACGACCTTGCGTCAATTACGAATGCAGCAGCGCAATTTAAAGTTTCCCCAGTGACGCTTCAGGCGTACATCACCGAGTTTGGCTTAGAGATTCCGACTAAATCCGAGCGCATGGCAACAATTAGAGCAAACAGGGCCGACAGAGAGAAGCGCGAAACTCAGGAGAAAAAACAGGAGCGCAAAAATATATTTAACAAAGGACGCGCTTTAATCAATAGACAGGGTTACACTTTTGAAAAAGCAGCCGCTAAAATTGGCGTAAATCGCGGAAAACTCACGCGCATAATCAAGGAAAACAAGCACGTTTACCAAGGGCTTAGGATCATTAAGGACACGCTATAATGAACGAAATCATCGAAAAAACCGCACGCCTTTGGAGCGTTAACGCCTCCGATATTTACTCTAAATCCAGAACGGCACAGATAAGTGAAGCTAGAGACGCTTGCATTTATCTAATTAAGCAGAAATTAAAGGTAAGCAACGCCAAGATAGGGCTAACGATGGGATTCCGGCTACCCTCAACGATAGTCTACAGCCTGAAGCGAACGAAAGAACGATTGGAGGCAGACAGGCCACAAGATGAGCTTTTTAAAGACCGCTTAACAATGGCAAGCAGTAGAATAAGCAAATGGACAACGAATTAAGACAACTAATAAACCGCGAAAAGTGGCTAATCTCGGAGAGGCTCGGGTATGATTGCAGCAAGACAGCTTGCGGATTATGTCGTCTCAACAATCGCTTGAACTCACTAATCGCGGAAGCATTCACCGAGTGGATCTCGGAACTATAGCACTAAAAACCACAGCCTGGGCGGAAACGCTCGGGCTTTTTGGGTATATGGTGTTCAGAATAACATACAAGCACAGCGCGATGGCTCCGGACTACGTAGGGGCTGCGATTAAATACGCACACACGGCAGAGGACGCTTGTAAATTGCTTGCAAAGGGTGGCAGATGGGACAAAAAGAATCAGCTGGTAACAGACAAGCAGCGCAATACGTTAACCATTTTAAACATTGAAAAAATCTAAACAATTTTGCAGCGGTACGATGACAGAAGCAGCATTTCGCAGCTATATCATGTCGGGGATTCGCAGTAAGTCACGCTTCTGGAAACCGAAAAGCATCGCCATAGCTAAAACTTTTATTGGCAGGGGTCGAAATCCGGAGACTGGTAAACTGTGCAAGCTGCACAAGTGTCCAGAGTGCCGGGGACTATTCCCACAGGGCAAAATGGATGCGGATCACATTGAGACAGTGATCCCCATTGAGGGGTTCAAGGAGGCTTCGGCGACCTTCCTGTCATACGACTGGAACCAAGTGCTTCAGAGGCTATTCTGTGAGGCTGGAGGGTATCGAGTAATTTGCAAAGGCTGCCATGCAGCGATAACGAAAGAACAGAACGAACAACGGAGGAAGAACAAATGAAAACAGACGAGAAAATTTACCTAGTCCGCGAGTGGGGACGATCCAAGGGAATCATCGGAAGCGATGGCAAAGCAACGGAGCAGTCACAGCTCGCAAAGCTGATGGAGGAGGTGCAAGAGTTGCAGGAAGCCATCGAAACGAACGACCAGCCTGAGAAGGTTGACGCAATCGGCGACTGCACCGTGGTTCTTATCCTTTTGGCTGACATCATTGGCGTGCCGTTCGAGGACTGCTTAGACAGTGCTTACGACGTCATTAAGGGTCGCACCGGCAAGATGGTTGACGGAACCTTTGTTAAGGACTAGCAGATGCTTTTCATCATTCTATGCATCGCAGTATATTTCGCACTTATTAAAAATTATGATTAAGAAACTCATCACAGCCGCATGGTGCTCACCTTGCAAGATGCTCAAAAGCAAGCTTGCGGAGGCTGACGTACAGGTTGACATCATCGACGCGGACACAAGCCCTGAATACATCAAGAAGCTGGTCATCCGCAGCGTTCCCACCCTCGTTATTGAGGACGGTGAAAACGTGGAGCTTATCACGCGATACGAAGACATTCTGGATAATCTTTTAGGCTAAGCTTGACAGATTGTGAAAGATTGAACAATTTAAACATCGAGCAACACATTGTCGTTCGACAGTTCGAGGGACGTAAGGAATCCCTCGAGCATGACATAGTAAACATATAACTAATACTCCGGTACAGTTGTTGGCACTCTACTATAAAGGAAGAAACAGCACCCGCGCCTCAGGGGTTTATCTGAGGCATCACTTTAAAACACAAAGCACTATGAAAACACTTTGCGACACCTTCAAAGAAATCAACTTCAGCTTTCCCATTAAAATCAAAGATGCTAATGGCAACACGACTTACTACGAGCACAGCGATGGCTACTGGTTTAAGCGTGAGTATGATGCTAATGGCAACATGACTTACTTCGAGGACAGCAATGGCAAATGGTCCAAGTATGAGCATGATGCTGAGGGGAAAATGACTTACTACGAGAAAAGTAATGGCACCTGGTCTAAGTATGATTATGATGTTGATGGCAACGAGACTTACTACGAGGACAGCGATGGCACCAAGAGGGGGACTCCAAGATCAGTCAAGACTTGCGAAGGTGAAATAGTCGAAGTTGACGGTGTTAAATACGAACTCAAAGCACTATGAAAAAATTAAGCGACGCCTTAAAAGAACTAAACATCAAATTCAGCTTTCCCATTGAGATTAAAGATGTTGATGGCAACACGACTTACTACGAGCGCAGCGATGGCTACTGGTTTAAGTGTGATTATGATGCCAATGGCAACACGACTTACTACGAGCGCAGCGATGGCTACTGGTTTAAGCGTGAGTATGATATTGCTGGCAACATGACTTACTACGAGAAAAGTGATGGCACTTGGTCTAAGCGTGAGTACGATGTTGATGGCAACGAGACTTACTACGAGGACAGCGATGGTATCCAGAAGGGTACTCCAAGATCAGTCAAGATTTGCGAAGGTAAAACACTTTAGTCAGCACCCTGCTGGTTAATACCAACAACGATGGGTGTAGCTATTACATCGTTAAGGAAAGATAGAAAACGCTGCCCTGCCCTTTGGTAACTACACTGGGCGGGGCGGCACTTATCACCAACCAAAAAAACCATGAAGAAAACAGTACGACAATGGCTCATGAGCCTAAAAGACGAGGATCGTGATGACGCGATCAAGAACATCATCCCATCAAGCGACACGGAAGTCGTAGAGAGCCTGGAGCAAGCTATTAAGCACATCAACTGGGGGGACAATTTTGACCGCTGGATTTCCATCCATTATAAAATCTCGGTGGATCGCTATTTTGATGCATACCAGCAGACAGAAGAGGACTGCAAGAAGGAGGCTGAGACAATCCTAGAGGAAGCAATGCGCATCCAAGGAGGCGATCGCCAGCAGGACTACGGAGACCCTACGGAGAATTTCAAGCACATCGCTGACATTTGGAACGCATACATCGGAGAGGGGAGCTACTTGTATCCACGAGACGTTGCCCACATGATGATACTGATGAAGGTGGCGCGGAATTGCCACAAACCAAAGCGCGACAACTGGACAGACATCGCCGGATACGCACAGTGTGGAGCTAAAATAGACAAGGTATAACATGAACAAATCAGAAACCATATCCGAGCTGGCAGCAGCACTATCAAAAGCACAGGCAGAAATGACCGGCGCTAAGAAAAGCGCGAAGAACCCGTTCTTCAAGAGCAATTATGCAAACCTTGAGGAGGTCATCAACACCGTCAAAGAACCCTTTGCAAATCATGGACTGTCTTTCGTTCAGTTTCCGATCTCGACTGAAGGTGCCGCCGGAGTCGAGACCATCATCATGCACGAAAGTGGTGAGTATATCGCCAATGAGTTTCTACTCAAATGCGCGAAGGTAGATCCCCAGGGCATGGGCAGCGCGATCACCTATGCTCGTCGCTATGGGCTACAGTCTGCTGTTGGCATCCCATCCGAGGATGATGACGGCAATGCAGCTAGCAAGCCAGCCATGACTAAGGCGAGAGCCATCGAGTTGATCGCACAAGCTATCGACATTAAAGCCTTGCAAGCAGCTTGGCGTTCAATAGCCTCTGAACCTGTTGCCACTAACGCAGATGTCGTGGCACTTAAAGAAATCCGTAAATCAGAACTAACCAAATAGCATTATGTCAAAACTTATTACACTATCAATCGACGTCACTAAGATCAACAAAGAGAAGCTTTACAAAGGCACAAAGGGTGTCTACCTAAACGTAGACTGCTGGATTGACGAAGACGCAGATGAAGACTGGAAGAAGGTCTCTCTGAATCAATCCCTAAGCAAGGAGGAGCGCGAGGCCAAGGAGAAGAAGACCTTCATTGGCAATGGCAAGCTGGTCTTCGGCTGGGATCAAGCAGCACCTTCCGGCGGTGGAGGTGATATTACCGAAGAAGAAGTACCGTTTTAATAGCCTAAACTAAACCCTCACAGTCCGAACCTGTGGGGGTTTTCTCTTTATACATATGACATACGAAGAAGAAATGAAGGAACGCTTGAAGCTGCTCGGAGAGTGGCTCGTACGGCAAAACAATAACAATGTTCACGCCACTATCAGGGTGTTGAAACGCAAGCTTGAAAAGCTAGACATCTCAGCAGATGAATGATGAAGGGTGGAACAAGTATTGGATATGGAGCCTGCCAACAGGCCAACTCCAGAAGATACTACTCGAGCACGCCAAGCACGAGCATCCATTTGCTAGGTTCTGCATCCGGGAGGCAATGATAAATCGTGATGCAATGGAGCGAAAGCCAAGCAAGGAAGACACCGAAGCACTAGAGGAGGACTTTGAATTTTGAAAAAACTGGACGAACTAATTGACCGCATCCACTCATTGATGGATAACCACCATAATATGACGGCAAAGGCTGTATTTGTAGAACTCACAGAAATGGGGGCAGAAGCCTCTCATAGTACCGCAGAGACAGAACGTGCGTCCGAGAAGCTGGAAGCCATTGAAGGGCTACTGAGGGCTGCTAGCGACCTCAACGAGTACAAGACGGGGATGCGGTCACCTTTTTAATTGACAACACGACGAATGTCGTGAATGATGATTATCAGTTGAGGGAATGACCTTGACAAAAGGGGTGTGAGAACCTCTTATAGTAAGATAAATTTTGACCTTCACTGGTTGTCCAATGCCTCTTGCGGCTATTCTCACATGGACAATCGGTGGGGGTTTTTTTGTATCAAAATAGGGGGAAGTATGGAAGACAGTAAAACGATAGAAGTGAACGGGGTTCAGGTGACTTGGAATGAAGCTACTCTTGGGGCAGGGTATCTGCCAGAGGTGATGAACGTAATTGAGGACAATTCAAATGAAGGAGGTAAGAGTGAATAACGGATGGATCAAATTGCACCGAGAGCTTACGAAGTGGGAGTGGTATCAGGACGGAAACACAATGCGTGTCTTCCTTCACCTCCTCCTAACTGCGAATCACAAGGAGGCTAAATGGCAGGGAAAGACTATCGGACGTGGGCAGTTAATCACTAGCCGTGAGCATCTTGCTAGCGATCTTGGGCTGTCAATTCAGTGTGTAAGAACTGCAATTTCCAAACTGAAAAAAACGGAAAATATAACCATCAAATCAACCAACAAGTTTACTATGATAAGTGTCTGTAACTACGACACTTACCAATCCGAAGAGGTGGATGTTAACCAGCAAGTCAACCAACAACTAACCAGCAAGCAACCAGCAACTAACCAGCAACTAACCACAAACAAGAATGATAAGAATGATAAGAAGGAGAAGAATGAAAAGAATAGTACTATCCATCAGGTCGAGAATCTGGAGGAGAGATTGATTCGACTTCTAAGCAAATCACCTCGTCGCCTCAACCTTAACGACAGTGAACAGAAATCACTCGCCAAGGTCATTCGACCAATCCAAGAGCATGACATGGAATTGCTCGAGTATTTCTTCGCCCTCGAAAAGTCAAAGGACTGCGACCAGACATGGAGCCGGAAGCAAAGCCTGCCAACTATCCTGAACAATATCGACCATCAGCTTGACTTGGCTCACGAACATAAGCAGAAATCCAAGACGTCCTTTGCAGTACCAAAACCAAAACACATAATTTATTAACATGACCGAAACCAACAACCACCCACACAGCCTTCAGTCCGAGGTTCGTATCTTGAGCCATATGCTTTTTTCCGATGCAGCTCCCATCGTAGCGGAAGGCGTCACAGCAGAATGGTTCTACTCAAAAGAGAACCAAGTGATGTTTGAATCTATCCGTCAGGTGTTCGACTCTGGAGAAGACGTTGACGAAATCTCCACCCTCCCAGTGTTCCAAGCTAACATGGACAACGAACGCATGGATTCAGACATGGCAGCAGCAATCTTGATGTCCTTGCCGGTGGACTACTCATCCTCTTGGATGGCGGCACTGAAGAACGTGCGCAACAAACACCTCCAGCGCAAAATGATTCATGCAACAAGGGAGATGCTTGAGAGCCTCCAGAAGCCTCTTGCCTCGGCGGATGATATCAAGGCAGCCATACAGGTGCCAATGTCCCATATATCGACTCTCACACTAGCTGACGACGATAAGGCTGCCAGAGAGGAGATCGAAGAGTTCATCTCGGAGAAAATGAAGGAGCTATCGGGCGAAGTTGATAAGATCCCAGAGGCATATCGTGTTTACACTGGAATGAAAAACCTTGAGGAACAATTCGGGTACATTGATCGCCGTCGGAAGGATAATAATATCATCATCGCGGCACCTTCTTCTCATGGCAAGTCTGCCCTCAAGCGCCAGATCATTGTTCACAATCTATTCAAGCACGCTGACTGGATCGTTGTTGGCTTCCTACTGGAGTCAAGCAAGGAGGACTGGTGGCACAATACAGCCTGCTCCTATGCGAAGGTAGACACACGCCAGCCGCTCAACCAGGTGGATGGCAAACGTCAAAAGCTTTACGTCAAATGCTTGAATATGCTCCGCGAGGAAACCGACAAGCGTCTGTTTCTTTTCGACTCCCCCGAGTCCCTCAGTGGTGTAACGACTAGATGCCGCGAGATTGCTGCCAAATGTGGACGCATTGACATCCTTTGCGTGGACTACATCCAAATCCTAGAGGCAGAGAAAAAGGGTAACCGTGAGGCTGAGGTGGCTGCTATGAGCGGCGGCATCCAGAGGCTCCAGAAGTCCCTCCGGTGCGTTGCATTCAGTGGCACGCAACTCAACGAGGATGGCAAGGCTAGAGAGTCTAGAGCCATCTTCAATGATGCCACTATCTTCTGGCGTATCGAACGACCAGAGAAGGACGACATGGGAAACACACAGCAAGAGGGGCAGCCAACTTACTTTCAGACAATCAAACAAGAGAAATGCCGCAATGGCATCTTGACTACAGTGGGGATTAACTTTCATGTTAATCACCAGACAATGGCAGACCGATAAACCAACTAAGCAAATAAAATGACATGGCACACACTACAAAACAACTTAACACCTTCCACCTCTTCGCAGGAGCCGGAGGAGGTATTCTCGCTGACATCCTACTTGGACATAATCCAATCGGAGCGGCAGAAATCGAAAAATATCCACGAGACGTCCTGCTCGCAAGACAAGCAGACGGACACCTGCCGCAGTTCCCCATCTGGGACGACGTGGCAACCCTCGACGGAAATCCCTGGCGCGGATCAGTTGACATTCTTTGCGGAGGATTCCCCTGCCAAGACATCAGTGCGGCGGGTAAAGGAGCAGGAATTACCGGAGAGCGTTCGGGCCTATGGAAGGAATACGCGCGACTCATTGGCGAGATGCGGCCTCGATTTGTCTTTGCCGAAAACTCACCACTGCTTCGCACTAGGGGACTTGGAGTTGTGCTCGAAGATTTGGCCGCGCTGGGGTATAATGCTAGATGGGGAATTATCGGAGCTAGGGATGTTGGTGCATGGCACCAAAGAAAAAGACTTTGGATCTTGGCTTCCGACCATATGCAAGAGCGAGTCGAAGGGGAGCGGTCGCAGCCGGTTCATCGGAAGTTCAGAGTTCCGGGGAGCGAAAATGTCAGAAGGTTTGAGGACTTGCAAGGAAGATCCGATATACCTGACCCCCTTATTCGGGGAGATCGCAATGGGATTCCCTCCTATGTGGACAGAATTGCAGCCATTGGAAACGCACAAACACCTCAATGCGCAGCACTGGCATTCAATATTCTCTCAGAAGGACTAATCTAAACCAACTAAACAAATGAACGTAAAACTAATATCACAAAGCCTACCTTCAGCAGAAATGCTGGAGCACGACCTACACGACTGCCAAGACCTCATTGCCTATTGCGCAAGAGTGTCGAATCCGAGCAACCAACTCAACAAGGAGACGTCCGAGAAGCTCATCAAGTATCTCATCAAGCACAAGCATTACAGTCCCTTAGAGATGGTCTCAGCCTGTCTTGAGATCAACACGACACGAGACATCGCTCGACAAATTCTACGCCATCGCAGCTTCACCTTTCAAGAGTTTAGCCAGCGGTATGCAGACCCGACTAAAGACTTAGGTTTCGTCCTTCGTGAGCCTCGCTTGCAAGACACTAAGAACCGGCAAAACTCCATCGAGAACGAAGACGGTGACTTAGTTGTAGCTTGGTTCGACCAGCAAAAGAAAGTGATTGATGCGGCACAGGAAGCCTACAAGTGGGCTATCGACAATGGCATCGCTAAGGAACAGGCTCGTGCTGTACTGCCGGAAGGTAACGTCATCAGTCGTTTGTATATGTCTGGAACTTTACGCTCGTGGATTCATTACATCGACCTACGTTCCGGCAACGGCACACAGAAAGAACATATGAATATTGCGCTTGAATGTGCTCGGGAAATAGCTAAGGTATTCCCAATGATTTCAGAACTATAAGCAGGCAAGCATCGGAAGATGATGACCGCGAATCAATCGACAAGAAACTATCGTCAGAGAAACAGGGTAGTATTTCTGACAACTAACCAAAGACCCAGCCATATTATGCATAAACCAGGAACAAAACTATTCTTCGGCTCCAGAGCCATCACACTTAAGTTAACGCTGAAAGATGCTGAGTGCATCACCGAACCTGGCTCTTGCGGAGCTGACGAATGGCTATACCACTGGGAGAATCCAGACGGTCTACCGTTCCTTACGACAGACGTCGAGTTAGCTGATCTCATTTGTGACGGTGCAACCCTGACCAAAAGCACCGATGGGGTTTAAAACACTTGACGGGATGACTACCTGTGGTATGTTTCCCTTGTGACCGTGGTTGGTTATGCTGCTTGTGCTAGGGTTTTTCTTTTGTTCCTAGTGCAGTAGCCTTATTGGTTGAAGCCCCTATGAGTTATGTGTTCTCATAGGGGCTTTTTTGTGCCTAGATATAACAAAACCCTCAGTGGTTACTGAAGGCTTTGTAAGTTACTGCTAGGGCAAGGAGCCATGTGAAAGGCTGGAGAGCCTCCTGTGGCTATTCTCGTTGCAGCATTCGCACAATACGCACTACCTCGTCAGTCGCAATGCGCTTCCTCCTAAGTTCTCTTAGGTAGTCGCTTGGGTTCGGGTGTTCTATGATCCTTCTGGCTTTCTCGCCAGCATCCAGGTTCTTTAGCAGGGAATCGCGGTCACTAATGTTACGTCCAGAGTCTTTCTTTTCCCGTATTAGATTTTGCATAAGCTTATTCCCCAAGCGCCGATCTGTCTTGCGAATCTCAAGGACTTGCCTGCGCTTCTCGCTGAAAGTTCCTGTCAATTCATCGTACTTTTCAGAGGTAGACATGGTAGCAGTTTTTGGAATGTCATTGTACTTACCCTCAAGTGACGCTAGAATGTCACTACTACCCATACCGGCATCCTTCATCACCTGAATGCGTTCGGATTCACTGTAGTTGTGAACAATTAGGTTTTGATTCCGTCGTGCGATGAGTGCCATACTCTCTTTTCTTGACTCATTAGCTTTCTGATACAACGCCTCCAAGTCTTCCGGTCGCATAGTCCCACTGTCACGAGCTTTAGTATATTCTCGCTTGCTCATGTCGGCATTGTCCTTGTGCTCCATCATCAAGTACTTGGCACTCTCAGCAAATTCTAGCGTAGTGACACGATAGCCCAACTGTCTTGCCCACACTTGCTTTGTAGTTAGATCGCCAACACCGCGCAATGCCTCGTCCATTTTCTTTGCTTCACGATCAATGCCAGGCTTGAATGTCTCCCCTAGGAAGAACTTCATTCTCTCCATCGCATTCTTGAAGTCATCCTCGTTGGAACTAATTTTCTGCCCACGATCATTCCGATTATTGATTGCTTGCATCATGTTTCGATTAACGAATGAACCATCACCAACTAGTTCTGATATTATCATTTCAGACAGATTTTCTATCGGCTCACCACTCATGCCAGCATCAAGAGCTGCCAGCCCTAGTGCCTGTGGAGCAATATAAGAAACATTGGCGTAGGAGATTTTCTTGCCGTCCTCAGAAAGTCGCATAGCCAAACTTTTTTTACGATCCCATGAAGGCATCAACTCTCTGGCGTGCATTTCCTTTTCCTCTGTGACGCCACCATCACTATTGATGGCAGAAATGGCTGCTCCAGTAGCACCGTACACAGTGGCTAGAGCAGCTAGTCTTTTAGCCCCTTCCGCTCTCATGGCTTTGACGTTTGCTTGGGAAACGTCAAGGCCCAACTCAGCACCAAAGGTGCCACCAAGCATCTGCTTAATAATTTTAGCCTGATTGTACTGGTTGCGCATAAACTCAGCAGTGAACGAAGCGAACTGTGGCATCACACCCATTCGAGACAGCGACTTAATCGTGCCGGAAAGGCGGTCGTAGTTCTGATAGGTATCATTAACCACTTCGGCAGCCATGCGTTTTATGCCCTCAGCATCCAAGCTTGGGTAAACCTTTCTCATCATGTCCTGCTGGGATTTCCAGGCTATGTATCGCCCCATAGTATCAGGTACTGAGTATGCTTTACCGAAGAACCCAACAGGCTTTTCCATAGCCTTGCTAAACAGCCCCCGTTCAAAAGCATCACGAATGTCAGACTCAATAATGTTCTCACCCTTGATGCCATACTTGGTCATGTCGTTCATCTCTTTAAGGAACTCAGTGCGCTCCCCACGACCAGCCTTAGACATCAAGTGCTCAAGGCCACCATACTCAGCAGTGGCTAATCTGAATGCCTTCCGAACATTTGAGAATGGATTAACCCCCATGCCTAGTAGTGAGATGGTATTACCATAGGCTTGGACGGCATAGGAAGGTGGATTAAGCAGCACCTTAGTAGCCTTAGACAGACCAACAGAAGAGGAGTATAAGTCTTGCAAGCCAGCAATGATTGGGTTGCTTGAGCGTTGCTGTGCTCCATCTAAATAGAGTCTGTTGATTGATGCCTGAACCTCCGGCATTGTGTGCAAATGAGTAGTCTCACCTGCCTTTAGCCTAAGCTCCTGCATACCTGCTACCTGCCTATCTGATTCTACAGCAAGACCGTGCTTCTTTAAGATGTCAGTTATGTTTCTATCAGTCTGCTTGCGAGCCACTAGCTTGCCCACACGAGTGAGGGTTCCACGCATTCTCTCACCAGTGTCAGTGATTTCTCCTAGCCATGCCTTTTCTGCTTCGCCTACGCCATGTCGTTTCTTAAGCGGGGCTTCATATAGTTGCTTGGCTCCAGTTTGCTTGCCCTTCGCTTTGCGAACTCTTGCTGACTTAGATTCAAGATCATCCAAGTGCTTGCTTGCTGCTGTTCTCGCAGCTTCAATGGTCTTGTGCTTGCCCTTGCCTCCCTTGAATTTACTAGAAGCAATCTCGTCCACAGCAGCCTCACGAAGCTTCACGTCCGGCACAAACTCACTGTCAGTGTACATACGATACTCACGGCTAGAGAACGTGCCTAGTTCCTTAGACTCCTTGATGGTTTTAATCAGCTTGTTGGGAGCCTCTAAGACCTCCTGCCTCTCCTTGATCTTAGCACGAGTCTTTTGAAGCTTCTTGCCTGTTTGAGACTGTGCTGCCTCCTCAAGCTTTAGGATCTTTTCTGTAACATCACGAAGCTTGCCAGATTCAAGGCTAGCCGTCTTGTCCATCTCTAGCTGCTTGATAAGCTCTTCCTGTACGGAATGTAACTCGTCTCGGTATACAACCAGTTCGTCTTTGAGGTCTCCTAGCTTGGGATCTAGCTCTCCAGTATCTAAGAAGTTGTCAACCTTGGCAGCAATCTTAGGGTCTTTCTTGATAGCCTTGTTTACTCTACGCTGTACACGACTACCCATCTCCTCCGCTGCGGCTACACGCTTGCGGAAATTTAGTGCTTCATTGCGAGCCTCCTTGCCCACCACCATAGACGGTGCTACAATAGACAACACCTTATTGCTCATGCGCTGGAACGGCGACATTTCCTCGAGGGCTTTTGTTGCTGCTTCTGATTTCACGCGACTAACTACCTTGTCCATATTGCTACGGATAACCTTTCCTTCCTGACCGGTCATACTAGGATCTGCGCCTATCGTCGAACTAAGGTCATCATACTTGATGTCTCCCGTAGCAACACCCTCGTCAATCTCTCTGGCAGTCTTACCAAAGAACTTGTCCATCGACTTACTAACCTTCGGAGTGACAGCACCTAGAGCACCACCAAACAAGGCACCTGCTCCAGCATACTGCGCATACTCCTCCTTGGTAGGCATACGACCCTCATCAACAGCTGTCTTGATGGTAGCCTCTGTGCCTCCTAGTACGGCTCCCTTCACAGCCTCACGACCAGCAGCACGTCCAACCATACTAGCTGTAACCTTGCCAGCACCCTGGACACCCTTAGCAGCTACACCACCTAGTGGTATGGAACTCACCACACCAGCACCCAGTGCTCGACCGAGACTAACATCCTCTTGCCCTTCGATGTTCTGCGCCCACAGGGAGCCGAGGAAGCCCCCTGCAAAGCCGCCTACGGCTGTTCCTGCGGCAGCACCGATGGCTGTGCCAATGCCTGGTACAACCGAGCCTAGAGCGCCACCAATGACACCGCCGGCAATGGAGCCACCAACGCTGGTTCCCATCTCTGCGCCAACACCCTTGACGATTTCGCCAGTGGTAGGTTCTTCGTCGGCTAACTGATCGAAAATATCCCCAGTCGATTCGTCGGCTAACTGATCGAAGATGTCCCCAGTCGATTCGTCGGCTAACTGATCGAAGATGTCCCCAGTCGATTCTTCGGCTTTTATTGTATCAAATATATCAGCCATTATAATGAATATCCACGTTCCTTAGCGAGTTGTCTGGCTTTAATCGGATCGCGACCAGCTTCTTGCATTAGTTGCTTTGCCGTACTTACATCTACCTCCCCGCCATTGTCCTCATACAGATAAGCATCATATCTATCACCGTACAAAAATGCACGACGACGAGCAGCTATCTCTTCATCGGTAGCATTATCCTCGCGAAGTAACTCTTCACGTTCTAGCCATTCCGCTTTTTTCTTTTGGAATGAT